>Ga0256838_1000734_pt1 | contig 18051 bp, 26 predicted proteins | sample 4571419metaG_FD_185978 | JGI IMG/M metagenome (GOLD analysis project Ga0256838, IMG submission 185978) | Hydrothermal vent microbial communities from Guaymas Basin, Mexico - 4571-419 | ecosystem: Environmental > Aquatic > Marine > Hydrothermal vents | place: Mexico: Guaymas Basin | collected...
TGTCCTGGAGTCCTGCTTCCAAGCTGACGAAAAGCTTTTAAATCATCCATCGTAATATCATATCCCCAAAGATAAAGCATCGAATAAATTAAAGGGGTTGCATGCCCACCTGAGAAAACCACTCTATCTCTATTAATAAAATCGGGATTATGAGGGGTAAGTCTTACAACATCACTAAATTCAACCATAATATCGGCAAGTCCAAGAGCCGCACCGGGATGCCCTGATTTTGCCTTCTCTACCATATCGGCTGCCAAAAACCTTATTGTATCAGCCATCTTTTTTTTCATTTCTAAATCCATTATAACTCCTTTTTGTTTTTATGCCTGTAAAGATATTTTTTCAACAAACCGTTAAGCTCGTTTTTTAAGTTTTCATCAAAACCTTCAAGCTCTTTTTTAAGTTCATCTGCCAACTTATCGGCTTCTTTTAATGCTTTTTCTTTACCTAAAATCGTTACAAATGTGTTTTTATGTAAATCAATTCCTGTAGTTTTTCCGGTTTTGCTTTCATCTTCTAAGTCTAATAAATCATCTTGAATTTGAAATAAAAGCCCAAGTTTTAAACCAAAATCATAAAGCTTTTTAACAAGTTCATTTTTATTAACAACAATAGCTCCCATTTTTAAAGAAGCCGCTATAAGTTTTGCCGTTTTATTAAGATGAAGTTCTTTAAGCTCATTAATATTTAATTTTTTATCTTCAAAATACAAATCAATAGCCTGTCCTAATACCATTCCCTCAGGACCTGCATTTTGAGAGAGAATTTTAATAAGCTCCACTTTCACATCACTGTGCATCGGAGCTTTGCTTAAAACCTCAAAAGCATAAGTATTCAATGCATCCCCTACTAATAAAGCAGTCGCTTCATCATAAGTAATATGAAGAGTAGGATGCCCTCGTCTAAGAGATGCATTATCCATAACAGGCAGGTCATCGTGAATAAGTGAATAAGTGTGAATCAGTTCAACTGCAAAAGCTGCATATTTTGCATTTTCTACTAAAAGTGGATTATAAGCTTTTACAACCGCTAAAAGAAGTTTTGGCCTAAAGTGCTTTCCTCCTGCTAAAAGCATTTCATTTAAGGCCTTTTCAAAAAAAGGATGAAAAGTTTTAATTTTTATTAAGTTCTCTTTTATAAATTTTTCCATTTATCGCCTTAGAGGTATATTTATTGTAATTCCATCTTTTTTAACTGTAATTGTAACATTTTTGTTAAATGAAAGTATTTTTTTCAATTCCTCAAAAGAATTTATTTTTATATTATTAACAGCTATAAGCTTAGCCGGAGGCTTAACAAAAGTTTTTTGAATAATACTTTCAGGAAGCTTTATTATTTTTAGATTTTTATCTATTTCTATTCCATAATAAATTAACGGAGTAAAATTATATAATTTTTTTCTGACTTTCAAAGCAACAGTAGTTTTGTTAGTCTTAATTACTATAACATCTCCTTTTTTTCCAAGAATGACATATTTCGAAAAAGTTTTTACATTTGCAGGTTTTAGATTAATTTTTACAATTTTATCTCCCACTTTTATATCTTTAACATAAAAAGGGTCTATGCTTTTTACAATCATATTTTTATCCACTTCTATACCAATATCCCCCCAATAACCATATTTTACAAAATGTTTTATAAATTCACTTTTTAAAAAGCCATCTCCTCTGCCAACCCCATAAGCCTTGCAAAAAATATCTGTCACAATACTGTTTATCTCACCTTTAACACTAAGTTTTGCAAAATTTAAAAATTCCATATCCTTTGCAAAAGTTCCCCCATAAACACTTTCATAATTAACAAAAGCCATAAACCATCCAAGTTTAGCATTATCATAAAACTTAATAGGATTTTTGTTTTTCTGTTTTACCACATACATTTTAGTAAAAGGGTCAAAGAAAATATAATTATGAAGTTTAGAAAATGTAACACTCCTATTTTTAGTAACCGGAATTAACTCTTTTATATTTTTATATTTTTGAAAACAGGGGGAAAAATCTATTTTAAAAGCAAACAAAAAAAGAGGAAAAAAAAGTAAAAATCTCATTGTCCTAAATTCATTCCTCCAAACATATTAAGAGCTTCTCTTTTCTTATCTTCTACAGCCATTTTAATAGCATCATTTACAGCACTCATAATAAGAATTTGCAAAGATTCTTTATCTTCAAGTAAAGAATCATCAATTTTTAAATCAATTACTTCAAGTTTTCCATTTACACTCGCTTCTACAAGTCCGCCACCGCTTTTTGCCGTATAGGTTTTATTATCAGCTTGCTGCATCTGCTCCTGAAGCTTTTGCATCATTTCATTTAAATCAATATTTCCAAACATCATTCCTCCTGTAAATAAGTAGTTTTTTCGATAATATTATTATTATCATCAACAATAAGCACAGCCGGTTTAAATTTTTTTGCTTCATCTATACTCATCTGAGCATAAGCAATAATAATTATTTTATCTCCAGGATGCACTTTTCTTGCAGCAGCCCCGTTTAGACATATATCTCTTTTTCCTCTCTCACCCTTAATAACATATGTTGAAAATCTCTCTCCGTTATTAATATTTACAATATCAACTTTTTGCCCTACAAAAAGGTTTGCTTCTTCCATTAATTCTTCATCAATGGTAATAGAACCTACATAATTTAAATTTGCATCAGTTACAGTAGCTCTGTGGATTTTGCTATAAAGCATTTCAATTGTCATTTTCTTCCCTTACGCCCAAAATTCCTTAGGAATCAGATATTCTTCAACAGGTTTCCCTTCAATAATATGCTCTTTTAAAATTCTATCAATCTTTTCTTTATCCAAATCTACATACATATAACTCCCAGGCTCAACAAGCATTACAGGTCCAAAATTACATCTATTTAAACATCCTGTAGGGACTATCCAGTTTATCATAGGGTCAATTCCCATTTCCATCATTTTTTGTTGTGTATATGGAAACAAATCCTCTTTTCCTTCTCTAACACAACTTGGTTTTGGAAAATTCGGCGGTCTTTTTACCTGACACATAAATATTATATTTTTTGGTTTTGGCATTTGCATATGCACTCCTTTTTTTTACCCTATTATATCTTAAAGAATTAACTATTTATTAATTATATCACATTCTTTCAACTAAAATTACTTTTGCAATTAAAGGGTCAAAATATTTTCTCATAATTTCTTTTACTTTTTTCTTTTCAAGCCCTCCAACTCCTGTACCTAAATAAGGGGTAATTACAAAAACTTCTTTATTATCTAAAAACTCAGCTATATTTTTGCAGATTTTTTCTATTATTTCATAATCCGGAGCTACTTTTAAAGCTCCGGGTCTATAATCCATAACAGCCGCATGAATTGCAAACTCATAACTCTCACACGGATAAACGGTAACAGCAATGTCTCCAGGATTTAAAAAACCGTGTGTTTTAACCCATTCATCCATAACTTCTTGAAGCTTTGGGCACATTCTTTTTAAAACCCCGCTAACTCCACTACCGAGCTTTAATAGCGTATTGCTTGGATTTATAATATAATCACCTTTAAAATCTCTTATGTCACCTCTTATTATTTCAAACATCAATACGCACCTTTTCTTGTAATTACTATATAAGCAATTTTAAGTAAAATCATAAAATCAAGCTCAAACGACCAGTTTCTTATATACCATACATCTAGTAAAATTCTTTCATAAAAAGGCAGTTCGTTTCTTCCACTAACCTGCCAAAGCCCTGTAATACCCGGCTTTACCCGTTTGTAATATTCAAAATATCTTCCCATCTCTTTTATCTCATCAGGAAGATAAGGTCTTGGCCCAATAACTGCCATTTCTCCTTTTAAAACATTTATAAGCCAAAACAACTCATAAACAGAAGTCTTTTTTAAGAATTTTTTTGATATTATAACATTTAAAAAAGGTCATTTTTATGTCAGAAAATCAGAGATATAAGTTTACGCCTGCCCCATTTCCATATACACATTATCAAGAAGATGAAATTGATTTAAAAGAATTAACAAAAACTATTTTAAAGTATAAAAAATTTATTATTATCTTCACAGTTATAGGGACTTTAATAGGTGCAATATTTGCTTATACAAAAACACCTATTTATGAAATAAAAGCCAATCTCCAACCAGGTTATATTATTAAAAATCTATCAACTAAAAAATATTTTTTTTCTCCTACAGTTTTAAATACTTATATAAAAAGTAAATTCGATCAATCATATATATATAATTATCCTCAAATAGAATCAAACATTATAAAAAAAACTGATATATTATCTATTTCAATTCAAGATTATTCAAATAAAAATGCAATTAATGACTTAAGAAAGATACTTGATGATATACATCAAAAAGAAATTCAAAAAATAAATTTTTATAAAAAAACTATAAAGAATAAAATTGATATTTTAAACAAACAAAAAAATAATTTTCAAAAAGAAATCAAAATTTTAAAACAAAATATTCACAATATAAAAGACCCAAATATATATCAACTAACATTATCTCAAATAAATCAATATCAAAATAATTTAGTAAATCTAAATTTGCAAATTGAAGACCTTAAAAAACAGATATCTCCTTTAAATATAAAGCAAACCTATATAGTAGGTGATATAAAAACTTATCCATCACCTATAAAACCCAAAAAAAAGTTAATAATTATCATCTCTTTTATATTAAGTTTAACAATATCTATAATATCAGTATTTATAATAGAATTTATTAAAGAGTTAAAAACCGCCAACTAATCTCTTAACAAACTCTTTATCGTTATATCTTATTTTGTTATTACAATATTCAATATATTTTTCATCTCCTTTTCCAAGAAGAAACAAAACCATATTTTTTTCTTTTGCAATTTCTAACGCTTTTTTTACTGCTTCTTTTCTGTCTAAAATTATATCAAAAGGAGTGTTTTTTATACCTGAGGCTATATCTAAACATATCTTTTTTTTCTCTTCACATCTTGGATTGTCTTCAGTTAAAATTATATAATCTGCATATTTATCTGCAGCTTTTCCCATTAAATGACGCTTATTCCCATCTCTATTACCACCGGCTCCAAAAACAACTATTTTTTTGCCTTCAACTGCTTTTAACACTTTTTCAATTCCGTCAGGAGTATGGGCAAAATCAACAATAATCAAAGGATTTTTAGAAACTATTTCCATTCTTCCAGGAACTCCTGAAAATCTTTTAATAACCTCTTTTAATTTCTCTAAATCCTCTTTTGTAAGCAGTTGAGCTGTTTTTAAAGCTAAAGAAAAATTCATTTTATTAAATTCACCCGCCATTGATATTTCATTAACAATAGGTTTTTCTAAAACATATAAATTTTTTGAATTTACTCTAAATCTGTATCCGTCTATTTCAACTTCATTTTGAGATAACAATTTACCTTTTAAAATTTTAATTGTCTCATCTTTAAAAAAAAGCTCTTTTACTTTTTTATATTCATCCATACTTTTGTGAAAATCAAGATGGTCCTGAGAAAAAGAAGTTAAAATTTTCGCACTGAAATCAATTCCTTCAATTCTGTTTTGAACAATAGCGTGAGAGCTAACTTCCATAATAAAAAAATCAGGTTTGTATTTAAAAGCTCTTTTAATAGTAGTAAAAATAGGAGGAGTTGTAAGAGTTTTTTTTTCTTTTTCTTCCCCGTTAAAAAACAATCCTTCCGTTCCCTGCACTGCTACAGAATATCCTAAAGACCTAAGTAAAAATCCTAAAACAAAAGCTGTTGTAGTTTTACCGTTTGTCCCTGTAATTCCTATAAATTTTGTTTTAAGATTTAAAGAATTTAATAGCTTTTTTGGAGTTATATAATCTTTAATATTAGCTGAATATTTAGCATTTTGAGAGGTTTTCAAAAAGAGCTTAGAAGAACTTAGCTCTTTTGTATTGTCGATTATAAGATTATTTTTTAAGTAATAGGTTAAATCCATCAATAATCTCTAAATCATTTATTTCACTAATAAGCTCTTCAAAATAACTTATTGCATTTTCTTTAAATCCGTATTTTAAAAGCATATCAAAAAACTCAAGAACTTCTTCTTTGCTTTCAAAAGCCACTTTACTTGATAAAAGAATATTTTCTAAATCTTCTTTTGTTTTTACGATATTTTTAACGTCTTTAAACAAAACAGCATTAATATCTTCAGAATTAAAAGAGGGAGAAAAAAGTTTATCTAAAATAGCCATTACCGTTTTATAATCTTTTTTTGCAATAGCCTCTTTTAAAATTTCTTTAATATCAGAACGAATATTTTGCAAGTTCATCAAGCTTATCCTCATATCCATGAGGTACATTCATAACCACAAGGTCTGGATGAATTTTCTCTTTTAGGGCTTTTTCAATACCATATTTAAGAGTAGCACCTGCACTTGCACATCCAACACATCCACCTTGAAGCTGAACAAACACAATAGGCTTTTTAACATCAATCAAAGTAACATCACCGCCATCCATTTGAAGCATAGGGCGAATTTGTTCAATCACCCCAGCTACCGCTTCTTTAAGTTCTTCATTAGAAAAAGGGATATCAGCCATTATTATTCTCCCACAAATTCAATAATACACATCTCAGCTGCATCACCTCTTCTAAATCTTGTTTTAATAATTCTTGTATATCCGCCGTTTCTGTTTGCAAATTTTGGAGCAATAATTTCAATTACTTTTTTAGTAGCCGCTTTTGCTCTTTGATTGCTTCCAAGATTAGAATATACATATCTGTGAGTATTTAAATCATCACCTTCTTTTGCTCTTGTAATAATTTTTTCAATATATCTTCTAAGTTCTTTTGCTTTTGGAACAGTAGTTTCAATTTTTTCATTTTCAATCAAATCACATGCAAGGTTTCTTAGAAGCGCTCTTCTGTGCTCAGAGTCTCTTCCAAGTTTTCTATATCCGTGTTTATGTCTCATCAGTTTTCTCCTTTAAGTTTTGCTAACTTCTCTTCAATTGCTTTTTTAATATCAAGCGGTAATGTTTTATCAATAGAAAATCCGATTTCTTCAAGTTTTTCAAAAATTTCTTCAAGTGATTTTGCTCCAAGGTTTTTAATGTTTGCAATTTTTTCTTTACCCATTAAAACAAGTTCACCTACAAATTTAATTCCGGCTCTATCAAGAGCATTAAAACTTCTGCTTCTTAAATTTAAAGTATCAATCGGTTCAAATAAAATGTTGTATTCTTCTGGAAGCTCAAAGCTTTCAACTTTTTTAGTCTCAAGCTTAAACTCTTTAGAAAATACACTAAATTGATTTAAATATGTATTTACTGCATCTTTAAATGCGTCAATTGGATCAATTTGTCCGTCTGTTTCAACTTCAAAAATCACTTTTTCAAAGTTAGGGTCATCTTCAACAAGAACATTTTCAATATTATAAACTACTTTTTTAATAGGGCTGAAATACGCATCAAGTCCTATAAACCCTTCTGGAAGCTGGTCTCTAAAGTTCTCAACTGCTACAAATCCCATACCTTTTTTAATTAAAAGTGAAAGTTTAAGTTCTCCCTCTTCATTTAAAGTAGCAATATACTCATCAGGTGTAACCACATCAACTTCGTCAGTAATTAAATCTTCACCTTTTATCTCTTTTGGACCAACAAAAGTATATTCTACTAAAACTTCATCTTTTTCAGGGTCTTTTATTTTAAACCTAATGTTTTTAAGGTTGATAATAAAACTTGCAACATCTTCAAGCATACCTTTTAAGCTGTCAAACTCGTGTTTTACGCCTTCTATTTTAAGGGCAACAGGAGAATATCCTGTTGTTGCGGCTATTAACGTTCTTCTAATTGGATGAGCAACGCTTACTCCAAAACCAGCTTCAAAAGGGTAAACTTCGATTATTGCACTGTTACCATCTTTTTTATAAGAAAATTCACTTGGAATCAAAACTTCTGTTTTTATTTTATTCATTTTTTAGCCCCTATTATTTAGAGTATAGCTCAACTACTAATCTTTCATCTACTGGAATATTTACTTCACTTCTTTCAGGAACTCTTTGGAATACTCCTACCATTTTTTCTTTATCAACATCAACCCAAGGAGCTATACCTGTTTGAGCACTAAGTTCAAGAGCTCTTTGAATTTGAGGGTTATTTTTAGATTTTTCTCTAATTTCAATTCTGTCACCCTCTTTTACTAAATAAGAAGGAATATTTACTTTTTTACCATTTACTAAAATATGTCCGTGAGTTACAAGTTGTCTTGCAAATCTTCTTGTTGTTGCAAACCCCATTCTATAAACTACGTTATCAAGTCTTCTTTCAAGTAATTTAATAAGGTTTTCCCCTGTTGAACCTTCAAGTCTGTTCGCTTCTTTAAAGAATTTTCTAAATTGTTTTTCTAAAACACCATAATAATATTTAATCTTTTGTTTTTCTCTAAGCTGTTGTCCGTATTCAGAGATTTTTGCTCTTCTTTGCCCATGTTGTCCTGGTGCATAAGGTCTTCTGTCAAGTGCGCTTTTTCCAGCTAATCTTCTCTCACCCTTAAGCTCAAGGCTAACACCTAATCTTCTTTCAATTCTTTCAACCGGTCCTGTATATCTTGCCATTGTTACACCCTTCTTCTTTTTCTTGGTCTGCAACCATTGTGAGGTAATGGAGTTACGTCTTTCATCCAAAGAACTTTAATTCCGTCAATTGCACCAACAGTTTTTACTGCAGTTTCTCTTCCCCCACCTGGTCCTTGTACTTTAATACCTACTTCTTTAATTCCATACTCTTTTGCTTTTGCCATCGCATCTTCTACTGCTTGTTGAGCTGCAAAAGGAGTTGATTTTTTACTTCCTTTAAATCCAAGCGCACCAGCAGAACTCCAGCAAAGTGCATTTCCCATTTCATCAGTAACAGTAATCATAGTGTTGTTAAACGTAGCTGAAATATATACTACTCCGCGTCCAACTTGTTTTTTAATTTTTTTCTTTTTAGTTAACTTTCTTTTTGCCATATTCTACCCCTTATTTAGCTTTTGCTGCACCAACAGTTTTTCTTTTACCTTTTCTTGTGCGCGCATTAGTTTTAGTTCTTTGACCTCTAACAGGAAGTCCACGTCTATGTCTAAGACCTCTGTAGCACCCAAGGTCCATAAGTTCTTTAATGTTAAGCTGAACGATTTTTCTAAGCTCACCTTCAACAATGTAATTGTTTTGAATTTCTTTATTTAAAATAGAAATTTCTTCTTCTGTTAATTCATAAACTCTTTTTTCTGGGTCGATTCCAGTGTCTTTTAAAATTTTTCTACTTGTAGTTAGTCCAATTCCGTAAATATACGGAAGAGCATATTCAATTTTTTTCTTTTTTGGTAAGTCAATACCTGCAATTCTTGCCATGTTTTATCCTTGTCTTTGTTTATGTCTTGGATTTTCACAAATTACCCTAATAATGCCTTTTCTTTTAACAATTTTACATTTAGGGCAGATTTTTTTTACAGATGCTCTAACTTTCATTATATCCCCTTGTGTTTTAATTAAACAAATACCCCTTAGGTACAAAGACCAGCCCTTGCAACTGTATTTTTTACAGATGCAAAGCCTCTTTTACGTTCAGGGGGATGAAATTATACCATATATAAAATTTAAAGAATAAAATATACTCTGTAAATAAGAATAAAAAAAAGAAAAAATTAAACATTATTTCCTTTTTAAAAGGAAATAACTAAGACCTATAGTTAATAATCATCACCTGACACTTTATAAAAGCAAAAAAGAAAAAACCGAGGTTATTTAACCTCGATTCTTTTTCCTTCAGGTTTTTGTTTTTTAGGAATAAAGATTTTTAAAACCCCATCTTCATATTTTGCTTCAATATTATCAACATCCGCATCAGAAGGCAGTTTAAAGGCTCTTTCAAATCTTCCAAAGAAACTTTCAATTTTTGTATAGTTTGGCTTTTCTTCTTTTTTTTCAAGTTTTCTTTCACCTGAAACTGTTAAAACACCATCATTTACAGAAATTTCAATATTTTCTTTTTTAACTCCAGGCAAATCAATTTCAAGGTAATAACCTTTTTCATCAACTCTTTCATTTACAGCAGGTGTAAAAGCCTCAACTTTAGGAACAGGTCTATTTACATTAAGAACAGCTCCAATTCTTCTTTCAATATCTTGTAATTCTTTCAAAGGATCAAATACCATTGGCCACATTTTCCCCTCCTTTTATAAGGATTTTTCTTACTGAAATTATAACAAATTTAATTTTATATGTCAATAAAGTTGATACTAATAGACTAAGATTTTCTCTTTTAACTCATATGATTTCTTTTTACTAATAAGCTTTATACTGTTATTTTTTACAAAAAACACATACTTAATTTTATTATTAATAACTTCAATTATAAACTTTCTATCTCCACTGTAATAATAAACTCCTTGCTGAATACTCAAAAGCAGATTATTATCTTTTGAAAGAAAATCAAAAACCACCTTTTTTCTGTCAAAATGACCTTTTAAAAAAGCGACTTTTAAAGATGAAATTTTTCTTCCTATTTTTCTTTCTATATAAGAAATAACCCTGTTTTTTATAACAGAAAAATCATTAGATATTAAATCAAAGCTTCCTATATCTTTTATTGTAATATTTCCGTTGATTTTTCCTTTAGCTAAAGGAGGAATTCCAATAATCTTAAAAAATCTTTTTAGAGAAAGCTTGTTTAACTGCAAATCAATTTCATCTTTTATGTTATATCCTGAAAAATCAGTGGCAAAAAATTTTAAAACACCACTGCTCTGGTCATAACTAAATTTTATAAACTCTTTTACGTTTATAGGATACAAAATTATAGGTTGTAAAATTCTCATATAAACCCACGCATTACCTTTGTATTTAAAAGAATTTTTATTAACAAGTGTCAAATTTCCTTCAAAAAACTTATGTTTTACATTAGCTAATAAAGAAAAATCATCTCTTTTATTAACTATACCCTTCCCTTTTACATTTACATTTTTAAAAAACAGATTTTTATATTTAACTTCCCCATTAAAATCATAAAACACATAAAAACGCTTCTTATTAAAATTTATCCCTAAATCAGTAATTCCTTTAAGATAAGGAAAAGTTATTTTTACCATATAAAAAAGACTCTGCAAATCAAAATCACTTCCCTTAAAATTCCCTTTACAATCATCGTTACAAGTTAGATTTAAATCTCCATATCCGTTAGCAAAAAGAGCATTCCCGTTTATTAAACTTTCTCCTTTATACTTTATAACACCCTTTGATTGCAATTCACCCCTGAAATTAGAGTTAATTTCTTCTAAATTTTTAAAATTTGCCTCATAAGTAGCATCAAAAGGAAACAAGTCACCATAGACATAGATATAATTTGAACCTTTTTTTAAAACCAATGAAAAAGAGTTCCATTTATAATTAAACTCTTCAATTTCAAAACGTTTAATTAAACTAAGCTTTGAAGAAATATAGTTTCTTAAAAGATTTTCACCAACAGGCGATTTATAAACAATTACCATCAACACTACAACCACTGCAAAAACAGACAATGCAATCTTAAGCCTTTTTCTATGTTTTCTTTTCATTTTCCAACCTTAAAGGAGTTTCAAAATAGATACTATTACTTGGAAATGCAAAAGCACTTCCGTTTTTTTCTACAATCTCTTTAATTTTTAAGTTTATATCTTCTCTAATTCTTAAATACTCTTTCCATACAGCCGTGTTTGTAAAAAAGTAACAAAATATACTAAGAGAACTCTCTTCAAACTGGTCAAAATAGATAAGAAGGCTCTCATCTTTTGCAATTTCAGGATGCTTTAAAAGCATCTCCCTTATATCTTCAACTATTTTTTTAATAGTATCAATTGGAGTATCATAGACTAACCCTATTCTCATCATAATTCTTCTTTTATCCCTTCTGCTGAAATTTTCTACAGCAGAATTGGCAATAGTAGCGTTTGGAACTATAATAAGCCTCTTATCAAATGCTCTTATTTTTGTAGTCCTCATTCCAATATCTTCAACAATCCCTTCAACATTTCCAATCTTAACCCACTCACCTATTTTAAAAATATTATCAGTCAAAATCGCAATCCCTCCAAAAATATTAGCAGCAGTATCTTTTGCAGCCAATGCAAAAGCAAGCCCCCCAAGACCTAGGGAAGCCAAAAATCCTGTTACATTAATACCCCAATCTTGTAAAAGAGCTATAATTCCAATTGAAATTATAAAAATTTTTGATAATTTTATTATAAAAGAGACAAATTCGCGGCTTGCTTTTCCAAATTTTCCAAGCGTTTTATAAATATAATCCTCAAACTGCTCTACAATATTATATAAAGCCCAAAAAATATCAAAAATCAAAAGACCTTTTAAAATATGCCATACAATAGGCTTATCAACTTCTAAAAATGTAAAAAAGAAATAAAGTCCGGCAATTACAAACAAAAACCTCAGAGGATTTTTAACAGCCCTCAAAAACTTGTCATCAAGATCGGTTTTTGTTTTTTTCACTAAAAAACGAAGCACTTTTAAAATATAAAGGGTAAAAGCCCTTCTCATTACCAAAAAAAGAAATAAAAATAAAAATGCTAAAATAATTTTATAAAGAGGAAGCTCTAAAAATTTATAATTTAAAATTTCAACAAGTTCTTTTAAACTATTTTGCATCTACTGCCTTTAATAAATTCTCTTTTATCATTATATCAACAATTTGCCTAAAAGTAGGAACTGCCGAATTTGAAGCAAAATAATCTGGCCATTTTGCTTTTATATCAAAAAAAGTAACACCTATTGTATATCTGTTTTTTTCATCGTTTGCAAACCCGAAAAAAGAAACATTATAAGTATCTTCCTTATAACCTAAAGCCCCTTTAGAAACATGTGCCGTTCCTGTTTTTCCCGCAATAAACAACCCTTTAATATTGGCTTTTCTTGCAGTTCCTTTTAATACCACTTTTCTTAAAATATTAAGCATAATATTAGCATTTTTTGCACTTATAACTCTTTTTTGTTCAGTTTTAACATCAGCTATTTTTGGAACCACCATAATACCATTGTTATTAAAAACATTATAAGCTTTTAAAAGTTCCATAAAATTTACTTTTATGCCATATCCGTAAGCAGTTGTCGTTTTATATACAGGATAATATAAAAGTTTTAAACTTCTTATTTTACCATTTATCTCATAAGGTAAATCAATTCCACTTTTTTTATCTAATTCAAATTTTTTAAGTCCTTCTAAAAACTCATTTGCACTAAGTCTTAAAACCAATTGAGAAATACCTATGTTACTTGAATACACTATTACATTCTCAGCACTTATCCAATCAAAAGCCTTATCATCTTTAATAGGCTCTTTTTTTCTCCACTTAGGCTTCCACCTTCCGTTATACCCCTTAATAAATTCATAAGGATTTACTTTATTATGTTCTAACAAAATTGCAAAAGTAATAGCTTTCATAACAGAACCCGGTTCAAACACTTCCCTAATCACACTTATCTTCATATTAGGAATATCTTCTTTTGTTATAAAAGAAGGATTGTACCTGTTTGAAGATGCAATAGCTATAATTTTTCCGGTACGTGTATCCATCACAGCAGCCACCACCTCTTTTGCATTAAATTTCTCTTTTTGAGAAGAGAGTAGAAGTTCAATTTTTCTTTGAAGAGCAAGATTTATATTAAGAGGCAAATCATTTCCGTTTATTGGCTGTTTTATAACAGCTTCACCATCATAAACAATATTTCCTAACACATCTCTGTATCCTTTTTTAATCCCATCTTTTTTAGCTTTTAAATAATAATTATAATACTCTTCAAGTCCGTTTTCCCCTTTCTTTTTATCTTTTCTGTATCTTCCTAAGACAGGTTCTAATATATCTTTATAAGGATATACTCTCTTAAAATCTAAACTTAAAATCTCAAAACCTCTTCTAATTCCCGCGTCATTTGATTTAAAAACCCTGTTTTTATCTAAAACTTTTCTTAAATATAAAAGATTTTGTTTTGTTTTTAAATCAACTTTTGCAAGAAGTATTCTTTTGATACCTTTAGAATAATAAAAATTTACCCTTTTTTTTAATTTTTCTGCAGGTATATTGGTATAAATAGAAAAAAGGTTATAAAAAAGGTCTATTTTGTCTTTATCTAAAAAATCAGGATAAACATAGATACCATAATTTTTTTCACTTTTAGCAAGAGTGTAATTTTTAGTATAAATATTTCCTCTAACAGCTGTCTCTTTTTTAAGTGTATAAGGTTTTATATAATATTTCGGTTTTGCAATACTTAAAAATAAAAAAACAGCATATAAAAAAATAAGGGCAAGAAAAAAAGACAAAAATATAAGAATTAAGCGGAAATTTTTCATTAAATTTGAGTTTTTAGCAGTTCTTTATATGCATTTATGGCTTTATTTCTAACTTCTAACATCATTTTCATTTTCATTTCAGCTTTTTGAATAGTAATACTTGCAGCGGCTAAATCCTGAACTTCACCTGTTGCAATATCAGCCTCGGCTTTTTCAGCTTTTTGCATTAAATCATTTGTCTCTTGAATTTCTTCTTTTAAAACATCTTCAAAAGAGACATCTGAAGAGTGTTTTTTGTTATTAACATTTTGAATATTTGCTAAATTATTATCAACTTTACTTATAAAAGCCATTTCTTATCCTTTAAGACTGTAAAATATTAATAGCACTTTGAGCCATACTTTTTGCACTCTGAAAAGCCGCTACATTTGCCTGATATGCACGTGTCGCTTCTATTAAATCGGCCATTTCTACAACAGGGTTAATATTAGGATAAGCTACATACCCGTTTGCATCTGCATCAGGGTTTGTTGGGTCATATTTTAAAATAGGCTTGCTGTCATCTCTTACCACTTTATCTATTATTACAGTTTCAATCGGAGGTTTAGCAACAGCCCCGTCTAACCCTTCTTCATCTAAAGGATTTTCATATTTATGAAAAACTGAATTTTTTTCAAGCTCCTTATTTAACTGCTCTTCAAACGGCACAGCTTTAAAAATAACCTCTTTTCTTTTATAAGGTCCTCCTTCAGATGTTCTTGTAGTATTTGCATTAGCAATGTTTTCTGAAATGATATTTATTCTAAACCTCTGAGCTGAAAGTCCGTAACCTGAAATATCAAAACTGTTTAAAAATGCCATTTTTTATCCTTAAAGGTTTTTAGTTGAATCAATTACGGCTTTAAAAATTTCTATATCTTTTCTTAATGCTTCTATAGTTGCACTGTATGCAATATTGTTTTTTGCCATTTCAGTAGTTTCAACATCTATATCAACACTGTTTGCGTCATTTCTTGCTAAATGACCGTCTCTGTAAAAAACAACCGGTTTTTTGCTATCTTCAAACTCTTTTGGTTCAAGATGCATAGGGTTTGTTTTGGCAAGTTCTAGTTTTTTGCTCTTTTTACCGAAAGTTTTTTGAACTTCACTTTCAAGAGCATCCTCAAACCTTATATCCTTTGGCTTATAAAAAGGCGTATCGGCATTTGCAATATTACCGGCTATTAAATCCTGTCTTATTTTTCTGTAATGAAGGGATTTTTCTAAAATATTAAAGCTTTTTGAAATTTCAAATGCCATTTAAAAACCTTTTTATCAAATAAGCAAAAATCATTCCGGTTATTTTAAAATCTTTTATGCTAAAATTTTAACTATATTATACTTTATAAAGGGAATTATTGCAAAAAACAGACCCTGTTATTTTTATAATTGTTGCTATATTGATGCTAATAGGTGCATTGTTTTCTTATTCTCTACCTATATTCTTAGAAATGGTTAAAAACTGGGGAGAATATCATTTTTTTTGGAGATATCTTCTTTTTGCTTCTGTAGGCTTTGGATGGATGATTTTTTTATCAACACGAAACCCTGATAAATGGTTTGAACCCTTAGGTTTTAGTATTCTTATTATTTCCGGTATCTTAGTAATACTTCTGCCTTTTTTACCTGAGTCAATAGCCCCTGTAATAAAAGGAGCTAAAAGATGGATACAAATAGGACTTTTTAAATTCTCTCCTGTTGAATTTTTTAAATTAGGAGTGATATTTTTTCTTTCCTGGTCTTTTAGCAGAAAATTAAAAACAACTCCCTCTGTAAAAGAAGAGTTTAAACTTTTAGGACCTTATATTATAATACTTGGCATTTTTGGAGGGCTTATCTCTTTTTTATTATCAGATTTAGGACAGGTACTTATAATATCAATAATTTTTATGGTGCTTTTAATAGCAGCAGGTGGAAGATTTAAAGTTTTAGGAGTTATAGGAATAGTAGTTATTTTAATTGCAATAATAGCTATTTTTTCTAAAAGTTACAGAATAGAAAGAATGGAAAACTGGCTTTATACAATGAGCGCCACCTTTTTGCCTCATCCTTTAGTAAATGGCTCTATAGCCAATTACGGACAGGTTATCTCATCTTTAAACGCCATACATCACGGGGGAATTTTTGGGACAGGAATTGGAAACGGAATTTTTAAACTAGGTTATGTAAGTGACATACATACAGATTTTGTATTAGCGGGCATTGCAGAAGAGAGCGGAATTTTTGGAATTACTATAATTTTTGGATTATATGCTGTATTATTACACAGAATATTTAAAATATCAAACAGAAGTTCTAAAAAAGAGTATCAGCTCTTTGCATTAGGTGTTGGAAGTTTAATCGCCACTCAGTTAATTTTTAACGGATTAGGTATTACTTCAATAATTCCTTTAAAAGGTCTAACTGTCCCTTTTTTAAGTTATGGGGGAAGTTCCTTATTGGCATTTGCAACTGCAATCGGAATGGTATTAATGATTAGCAAAAAGGCAAAACTATGATAGCAATTACAGGAGGAGGCACTGGAGGACATCTGAAAATAGCTAAAGTTATAAAAGAAGAACTCAATAAAAGAGGAATAAAACCAATTTATATAGGTTCAACTTCAGGTGCAGACAGGGAGTGGTTTGAAAAAGACGAAGGGTTTAGCAAAAAATACTTTTTAAAATCAAGCGGGGTTGTAAATAAAAAAGGAATACAAAAAATAAGCGCTTTAAAAAATATTGCCTTACTTTCATTTGAAGCTAAAAAAATATTAAAAGATGGTAATATAAAAGCTGTTTTTAGTGTCGGCGGATACAGCGCAGCACCTGCAAGTTTTGCAGCAATACTCTCAAACACTCCTCTTTTTATACATGAACAAAACGCAAATGTAGGAACTTTAAACAAAATACTAAAACCTTTTAGCAAAAAATTTTTTAATACTTTTTTTTATAACGACCCTTACCCTGTTGAAGATATTTTTTTTGATTTAGCAAGAGAAAGAAATGAACTAAAAACTATTATATTTTTAGGAGGGTCTCAAGGAGCCACAGCTATAAACAACTTTGCCATAAAAATAGCAAAAGAACTCGATAAAAACAATATTAAAATAATCCATCAAACCGGAAAAAAAGATTATAAAAGAATTAAAAACTGGTATAAAAAAGAAAAAATAAACGCAGATGTTTTTGATTTTGATAAAAATTTGGCTATAAAAATAGCAAATGCAGATTTTGCCATTTCCCGAGCCGGAGCCTCTACCCTTTTTGAACTTGCCGCAAATCAAATCCCGGCACTGTTTATTCCATATCCTTATGCAGCAAAAGACCATCAGTTTTATAATGCAAAGTTTTTAGTAAATAAAAAAGCTGCTTTGCTTGTTAGAGAAAATAACTTAAACACAAATATTTTAGATACAATTTTAAATTTGGATGTAAAAAGTTATTCAAAAAAGCTAAAAAATATAAATCAAAAAGAAGGTGCAAAAATAATAGTGGATAGGATGTTTAATGTATTATCTGTTTAGAATATTTTATGCTTTAGCTTCTGTTAAAATGTTAAACAAATTATGGTGGGTAATATACTATATTGACTTTTTTAGAAAACCGATTGTATTTAAAAATCTTGATATTGCATTTCCTGATAAAAGCAAAAAAGAAAAAATAAAAATAGCAAAACAGACCTATAAAAATTTTTTATCTTTTTTTGAAGACACAATTGAATTTAAAAAAAATTCAGAAAAATTAGAAACAGTTAAAATTATAGGGG
>Ga0256838_1000735_pt1 | contig 18049 bp, 21 predicted proteins | sample 4571419metaG_FD_185978 | JGI IMG/M metagenome (GOLD analysis project Ga0256838, IMG submission 185978) | Hydrothermal vent microbial communities from Guaymas Basin, Mexico - 4571-419 | ecosystem: Environmental > Aquatic > Marine > Hydrothermal vents | place: Mexico: Guaymas Basin | collected...
AGGGTGATGTGCTTGCCCGAGAACTTCGCGTCCATCTACAACGAGTTCGTTGACAAGAGCTATGAACCGAGCAGCGACGAGCTTATCGCAGTGTTCCGTGTGACGCCCGCAGAAGGCGTCACTATAGAGGAGGCAGCAGGCAGGATAGCCGCCGAGAGCAGCGTGGGCACATGGACTACGCTCAGCGTGAAGCCGAGCCTCTTCGACAAGCTGAAAGCCATAGCATACAAGTTCATAGACCTCGGTGACGGGAGCTGGCTCGTCTACGTTGCCTACCCTGTCGAGCTCTTCGAAGAGGGGAGCATACCGAATTTCGTGAGCAGTGTGCTAGGCAACATATTCGGCATGAAGGCGCTGGCGGGGCTCCGCGCCGAGGACGTCTACTTCCCACGCCGCTATCTCGAGACATTCCCCGGGCCGAACCGGGGCATACCCGGCGTAAGGGAAGCACTCGGTATACATCACCGGCCGATACTCGCAACAGTGCCTAAGCCTAAGCTCGGCTATACGCCGGAAGAATACGCGCAGGTCGCGTACGAGATACTCGTCGGTGGCATAGACCTGGTGAAGGACGACGAGAACGTCGCGAGCCAGCCCTTCATAAGATTCCGTGATAGGCTCAACGCCGTCATGAAGGTCATCGACAGGGTAGAGAAGGAGACAGGCGAGAGGAAGGGCTACCTGGTGAACGTGACCGCCCCTTGCGGCGAGATGGAGAAACGCATCAAGATGGTGGCCGATACAGGCAACCCGTTCATAATGATAGACTTTCTAACCGCGGGCTGGGCTGCGCTGCAGCGGGCCCGAGAGCTTGTCGAGGAGTACGGACTCGCAATCCACGGCCACCGTGCCTTCCACGCAGCTTTCACGAGAAACCCCAGGCACGGTGTATCAATGTTCCTCCTCGCCAAGCTGGGCAGAATGGCGGGCCTCGATCACCTCCACGTCGGGACCCCCGGCGTCGGCAAGATGGACGCTAACGCGAGAGAGGTGCTTGAGTACGCGAAGGTGCTCCGCGTCGACCGCTACGAGCCCCCTGAGGGCGACCACCGCCGCCTCCCGCAGGAATGGTGGGGCAAGAAGCCCGTCTTCCCGGTCTCAAGCGGGGGCCTCCACCCTGGCACGCTCCCCATAGTCATACAGAGGATGGGCGTCGACGTCCTCTTACAGGTAGGTGGCGGCGTGATAGGTCACCCCGACGGGCCCAGGGCCGGCGCGAAGGCTGTCCGGGAGGCAGTCGAGGCCACCGTGAAGGGTATACCGCTTGAGGAGGCTGCTAGGCACAGCAGGGAGCTGCAGAGGGCCCTCGAAAAATGGGGGATAGCCATACCGGTCTAGACGGCGCGGAGCAGTATCGGCGCAGCCGCCTTGAGGGCCTCGAGCCGGGCATCCTCGGGCTCCTCGTAGCTCCGGAACCGGTACCTCTTTTCCATCTCCTCCAACAACTCGGGCTCCGGCTCCAGCACACCCATCTCGACGAGCTCCTCGAGGAGGCCCGTCACGTAGGCCTCGGTGAACTCCTCCTCCTTGACGCCCCAGTCGATGCGGCCCCTCGTCCTCCGTATTATCTCGCGGCCCTCCCGTGCAACGCTCGAAGGCGTTATTGGCTCGCCTCTCTCGCGGAGCCTGAGGGCGCTCACAAGCGCCAGCAGCAGGCCGCGGCGCTCGCCGCTGTGGAATCGCCTCACGAGGGCCTCGAGCTTCTCGCGGAGAAGGCTTAGGCCGGTCACGCCCCTACACACCTCCAAGACCCCGGCCAGGGCTCCATGCCTAAAGGGGGTGACGGAGCCTCACCCCTCTGGAGCGCCCTCACGGTGCCCTGGGCAAGGGCCTAGGCTAGCATGTCTATGTGGACAACCGATACCGCTTTTCGGCGAACACGTAGACTATCCGGGAGAAGAGGGAGAGTCGCCTGCAGGAGGGCTGTACGGGGTCGGCGTGGCGGGAGGAGGGCGGGGCCATGGCTGAGGGGTGTGTGTTCTGTAGGATAATCCGCGGCGAGCTGCCTGCGGTGAAGGTCTACGAGAGCGACCTGGTGGTGGCTTTCCTGGATATCTACCCTATCAATCCCGGCCACACGCTGGTTGTGCCGAAGAGGCATGTTGAGCGCCTAGAGGAGCTGAGAGACGAGGAGGCGCGGGAGCTTGTCCAGGCAGCTGCGAGGCTTGCGCCAGCGATAGTACGCGCGGTGAGGGCGGAGGGCTACAACCTTATAATGAACATTGGGAGGGCTGCAGGCCAGGAGATAGAGCATCTACACCTCCACATCGTGCCGAGGTTCAGCGACGATAACTGCCGCTTCAATTGCCGTAGGCTCAAGCTGTCCCAGGAGGAGCTCGAGAGGCTCGGTGCGGCGATACGCGAAGCCTTCACAAAGATACATAGCTCTAGGCCTCTCTAGGGTCCCTCCTTTTTAGCCGCCACCCTGGCCCATGCCATGCCGGCAGAGTCCTCACAGAGAACATTCGGTGTTGACCCCTAGTCTGTTCGTCCCCGCTTTGTGTCCTGCTCGTGCTTCTCGGCCAGACCCAGGCCCAGGAGCAGCTTCTCTATAGGCTGCTTCTCGGTCGTCCAGCCTCTTTTAGGAGAGTACATCTCGACGGGGATAACTGTGCCGAAGCCGGCCGTTATGTAGCCACTCTCGGTTATGCAGTCGCCCAGAGTCTCCTCTATGACGTGGACACGGCTGTCGGGGATAACCAGCACAGTAGCCGCCGTCTCCTTGCCGACGAATATGCTCGGCGAGGCCCATAGGCTTGAAGCGAGCGCGTATAGGTGGGCCGCGCAGGATGCCCTCACGCTCACGTATAAGGGCGCAGGCGTCTCGTCACCCCAGACTGCTCTAAGCACGAGGACGCGGCCGAGGAGCCTCTTCCTGCTCAGCCTCTCATGGGCTAAGACTACCTTCCTAAACTTTAGTCTAAGAGGGGGCGCCCTCCCTATTCTCTCCTCGAGGACTGTCGATATGTTCTGCATATCGCGGTAGGTGGCCAGAGGGTTCTCGTCCAGACGGGCGTAGAGAAGTACCTCGAGCAGACCTATCCTCTCCTTGGGAGGCGGCGTCCCTAGCATACGGCGCGCTCTTTCAAGCGCCTCGTCATCAACCACATCAACGGGGTCAAGGTTATCACAAGTAAACACTACTGGCACGTTGAAGCCTATGTCTATCTTAGCGTCGTCGAAGAAGCCTCCTATATCGTCAACCATCTCGTCAAGCATGTCTATCGGTGCTAGGTAGCTGTAGACCCTCCTGCCGCTGTCGCTGAGGACTCGCCGATAGCTATAGAGGTAGCGAGCCCAAGGAAGCCCGACACGCTCCAGGTCATCTACTGTCCTCACATCCTCAAGCTGCCTCCGCGTCGAGACAACTATCGAGGCTAGACCCAGCGCACGTATATCGCGGATATGCTGTGCCCACAGCTCCCGCACGCCACGCCGGAGCTCCCGCAGCACACTCTCCACGTGCTTCTGGCTGTACCCAGCCTGTTCGGCCAGCCTACTCCGCTCCTCCGAGAGCCTGGGATCGTAGCAGGCGAGAAGCCGAGCAATAAGCCACATTGACTGCGTCGAGGACTGCATCTTTCCCCCGCACACCCCACCTAGCCCATCCCCGAGGCCCTGCATAGAGGCACGCTAAGACATACACATGAGGGGAGGGGACGGCGCGGAGGGCCCCTCTCTCATGGGGCTCGCCGCGCTGCATACGCAATGTAATAGAGTAGCACTTGTCTGGATGAAAAATCCGCCGCTGCCGGCCAGGTGGAGAGGGGCTCCCCTACCTCTCTGGGGCCCGCCGGCGTGTATGCGACCAGGTATCCGGCTACAAGAAGCCCTGCTTCTCTAGGCAGAAGCGTAGCCTCTCCGAGGCGGTGTCGTAGTACCCCTCAGGGCCGAAGATGTAAGCGAAGAGCTTCCGCGCTTTGCCGTTGTAGGCCTCTATTACGGCCTCTGCCTTGTCGTCGACGCCACCGTAGTGGTTGCGGGGCGCCAGCGCCTCTAGGCGCTGCCTGGGCCGTGGCCTAGGCTTCTCGGCCGGCTTGCCCAGCGCCAGACCTACGGCCGGCACAGCATACCTGGGGAGGCCGAGGAGCTCTACTATCGGGCAGGGGTTCTCGTAGAGGGCGACGAGGACGCCACCGTAGCCCAGCGACTCAGCCGCCAACATAGCCCAGCCGGCCATTATCCCGGCGTCTATGAGCGCCTCGTATAGGTTCGCGAGGCCGGGCTTTGCGCGGACACCCTCCCTCTCCGCCGCCGCAACTATCTTTGCATAATCCACAGTGAAGACCAGGAAGGCTGCGGCCTGGGCGACGTGCTCCTGGCCACCCACGATATCGGCGAGCTGCGCCAGGAGCCCGCGGTCGGTCACTGCGACCACGGTTACGGGCTGCATGTTCCAGCCCGTGGGGGCGCGCTGGGCCGCCCGGAGCACCGCCTCCAGGTCATCCTCCGGTATTGCCTCGCCCGTGTATCTCCGCACACTGGCGTGCGACTCTATCGTGGCTATGCAGCACTTCGAGCCCTTCATCATGGCTCCCGGGTCCCCGCTACGGCAAATGCCCTGCACACGGCGTCCACGGGGCTATTACTTGAACGAGGCCAACATGCCCTAGCCTCTCTGGAGGCACATGTAGCCACACCCACGTTAATAGCCTGGTTTTCGGGAGTCCTCCTTTCTACACGTGCCCCACTCCCCCGGGGCCTCAGAGGCTTCATCGGCGGAGGAGGCTGGGCCGTGTCAGCTGGGAGCGGCGATAAGCGGTTGAAGCCGCGTAGCCTTGTGCCGCAGCCAGTGGCTGTCGTCGCGGACTGGGACGCTGATGGCGCCACAAGTGCGGCTATGATATACTATGCCCAGTACTATCGCAAGATGTTCCCGTTGAAGGGCAGGCACGAGGTGGTGCTGGAGCCTGCTGGTCCTAGGAGCTTCCCCGACACTGTAGCTGGTATCCTCTCGCAGGGCCAGTGCCCGGAGGCGCTAGCGGTGCTCGACATACCCTTCACCCCCAAGGTGTATGAGGCGCTGGCAGAGTATGCGAGGCTCTGCCCAGGCTCAAGGATAATCTACGTCGACCACCATTTCTCGACGCTCTACAACTCCAAGAGGCTCTACGAGCTTACGGAGGAGGTGTTCCTCGGGCACAAGCCTGCCGCGATACTCACTTTCCAGCTGCTACGGAGCCTCGGCGTTAGGCACCTCACCCCCCGCCTCACAGCATTCATGAAGGCTGTGGGTGTGCTCGAGCGTAGCGGGAAGCCCATAACAGAGGCAGAGGCGCGCGTCGTTAAGCTAGCTGCGAGCATATCCAAGGCCTCGACAGTGCTGCGCGACAAGGAGCTGTGGAGGAAGCTGGTTCGCTGGCTCGCGAGTCCACTGCCGCAGGACGCGCCGATAGACCTCACGACGGTTGAGAGGGTAGTGCAGGTGGCAGAAAAGAGCGACAAAGAGATAATGGAGAAGGCTAGGGACCTAGCCTTCAGCGCCAGGCGCCTAGGCTACATAAAGTTCATAGACGCGCGGCGGCGGTGGCGTGGCCGCGGCGCCAGCGCGTTAGCCTCCAAGCTCTACAAGGTCCTCCGCCAGCCGGTCGCACTCCTCGTCCAGAGGGACGACGGCGCACTCCTCCTCATAATCCGCAGCAGAGGCCGCGGCGCCTACCGCGTAGCGGTCGGCCTAATGAAGGAGGGCATAGCCGAGAACATGGGCGGCCACGGCGGCCTAGCGGTAGTTAAGCTGAGGGAGGACGTCGACATGGCCAGGCTGGAGCAGGCTCTGCGGAGGCTAAGCCTGCGCCTCTAGCACCAGCAGGCGTCTAATGAGAACCGCGGCCTCGGCGACCCTGCTCCAGGGCCTCGGGCCGCCACGTCGCCATGTTGTGAGCAGTTCCTGGAGGAGGCCCAGAGCGTCAGTGAGTCTTTCCATACAGACCGGGGAGAGCGGCGGCTCCTCACCGGCAGCCAGCCAGGCCGTGGAGCCGCGGAGGGCGTCACCGAGCTCCTCTGGGCCACGGCAGGCTAGCCGGGGGAGGATGCGGCTCCAGTAGCCCATCTGCCCCTCGAGGAGCCAGCTAAGGCCGTGAGCCGCTGCCCAGCCGTGAACCTCCAGGTCTTTCACCGTAGTTGCGGCGAGCTGGGCAGCCAGGAGCCCGGCCGCGTCACTGCCCGGTGGCTCGACCATGTAGTACTCGAGGCCGCCGTGGAGCACGCTATGGACCGCCTCGTGGCCTAGCATGGCCTCAAAGAAGTCATCGCCGAGCGCCTCCTGGGGGACGTGGATGCGGGGCACACCCGCCCAGGCCTCGTGGACGAGCACGTACTCGGCCTCCACAGCCACCCCGGCCTCGAGAGCCAGCCGCGACAGGTTGGACTCCATCACCGCCCTGTCAGGGTAGAGGTGTAGCTCCACATAGCCAGGGCCCTCGACGCGGTAGACCCTCTCCAGGACACTGAGGGAGGCCTCCTCGAGGTCCTCGAGACTGTGGCTGTAGAGGTGGACCGCCACCAGCGTGTCCTCTACTCGCCTAGGCCTCACTGCTAGAGGCTCCACCGCCTCCCGCCTCCCTACGGAGCCTCGCCCCGGCTGCTAGCAGCCTCTCACGCAGCTCGCGGGGCACCGGCACGCTCTCCCCACGCTCGAGGCTATACGCGACAGCAACTATCTCACAGACGGCAGACAGTTTGCCCAACGTCTCGTTCGTTATCTCAAACCTATAGGCTATGCTCTTGTTGCCGAGGACTACGTCGACTATGTCGACGCGGAACATGTCGCCAGGCCGCAGCGGCGCCCGGTACTCACAGCCTGCCCGTACACGCGGAAACTCCATCACAGGCGTAGAGCTGCCGTCTATGAAGCGATAGCGAAACCCGAGCCCTAAGAGGAAGTCCTCTTCAGCCCTCTCACAGTACCGGAGAAAGTTGCTGAAGTGAACGAAGCCAGCCGCATCAGTCTCACTCCACTGGACCCGGTAACGGGCAGAGAATACCGGCGCCAACACGTGCTCGCCCCCAGCAGCCACGAAGCCCTCGGAGACGTGTCAGGGAGCCAAAGGGGGACGGGCGAGACAAAAATGCTGCAAACCCCGAGGGGGAGGGTCCTTCCAGCTCACCCCCACCACATCAGCCCCGGGGCGGGGCTTCGGCGCCCTACGGGGAGGCCAGTCACCCCCACCGGGATGAAGCTGGGGCCTCGCACCGTGTTCCGCTCTCTGGGGAGGCCTAGTACCTTATCGTGAAGTCTGTGAACTCGCCCCGGTAGGGCTCTAGCTCTGCGACGAGCCTCTCTACCCTGGCGGCGGGTGGGCCGCGGAGAGCCCACTTCACGACCTCCTCGACGGCGCGCCTAGGGCCCTCCAGCACCGCCTCTACGCTGCCGTCGGGCACGTTGCGCACCCAGCCGGTGACGCCATAGTACCTCGCTACCTCTCTCATCGTTGCGCGGAAGTAGACGCCCTGGACTCTGCCGTAGACGCGGAGGTGGACACGTATCGGCTCCTCGTCCCTCGGGTCCCTCGTGTCTGGGCTCCAGAGGGCCACGGCGCGGCCACCTCCGAGGGGCCGGCTATATGTCTACGACGAACTGGACCCTCCAGCACCCATTCTCCTTCACTATCTCCATCATTGCGTAGGTCATGGCCTTCACTATGGTGCGGTGGGGGTGCTTCTGGGGGTCGAACTTCTCGCCCCAAGCCCTCGCCTCTATCCTGTACTCCGCCTCCTCGCCCTCTCCAACCCGCTCTATCCTGTCCACCTTGAACTTGGAGAACACGAGGCCCTCGCTGTCGGTGTAGTATAGCAGGTCCTCTATCCAGCGGTAGAGGAGCTGGTAGAGGTCGACGCCGCTGTCCTCGACCCTTCTCTCTTCGCGCGGCTCGACCTTCGAGGTGTCCGTTATTACCTCGTAGACGCCCAGCGCGGCCTGCTCGAAGGCTTCCTCGAGGCTCCTCCCACGCGCCACTATCAGCACGTCCGCCGTGTGTGGCGCATGCGCGAACCCCGGACACGGGAGCTTAGCTAAGACCTCCTCGTACTCCCGCATAATGTCCTCGTAGGGCCCACTCTGCTCCGCCACGCCCCGTCACCCCGGTGCTTTCCGGCTGGACACCCCGGTATCTCACTAGAGGCGGGCTAACCCTGGGGGTATTAGACGCGCCCGGATTTCTCCACGTCTAGTCTATGCCGGGCTCCCTGCCGGTGAGCCTGGGGGCTCCTCGAGGAGCCTGTAGCCAGGGTGGGTCTCGATGAGTCTTCGGAGCCAGTCCGATGAGAGGGCCTCGGCTAGGGGCCTGGCAGCCTCCTCCCGGGGCCTCGTCGTGTAGCACTCGTAGCGCTCCCAGACCGCGTGGAGCCATGGCAGCCCGTAGCGCTCCGCCGCCGCCCGCACTACGAGGGCCGCGTCGGCCCTGCCCGTTGCCACCAGCAGCGCTGCCTCCTCGTGGGTAGATGCCGGGCCTACGGTGCGGGGCGGCGCTGTGCCAAGGAGGTGGAAGAGCCGGAGGGCGGTGCCGCTTCCCCTGTTCCTTGCGGCTACTACTAGCTTGCCGCGGCGTATAGCCTCGAGTGCCTCCTTGAGGCTCTTGTAGCGGGTCTCGAGGCCGGGCCGGAGGGCGAGGACAAGCTGTCTCAAGTAACCTCCTAGGAGGACGGGGTTCTCTACCCAGCTCCTCTCAAGGTATGGGAGGTTGTAGCTGCCGCCAGCAGGGTCATACAAGTGCATACAGGCCGCGTCAGCCTCGCCGAGGGAGAGCATAGCGAGGGCTAGGCCTGAGCCTGTGCAAACCGCGTCGAGCCGGGCCCCGGAGGAGCGTAGATGCTCAAGCACGGCCTCTAGGAGCGGGTCGCTGCTGTGGGCAACCACGAGGCCAGGCTCGTGGGCTGGGAGCCTAGGGGCCTCTATAGGGCCGAGGAGCTTCTCGAGGCGCTCACGTGCAGAGCGGTAGGCTGCGAGTATCTCCTTCGCGAGCGGGGTTAGCCTGGCACCACCCCTCGAGGCGCCGCCCCGGGTCCTGGCTAGGAGAGGCCTCCCTAGGAGCCTCTCGGCTCTCGCAACGAGGTCCCATGCGCGGGAGTATGGTATGCCGAGCCTCCTTGCGGCCGCTGAGAGGCTCCCAGCCTCCTCAACCGCTTCAAGCAGCCGGGCGAGCTCCTCCCCGACGGCGGGGACGCCGTCAACGAGCACCTCTATCGTGTACCGAGTGGCTATCCTCACCCTGTCGCCCACGCGGGTCTCCCAGGTATCGCCTCGGGCGGCTAGCACGGTCTTAGCTCAGGCGCCGCTACCGGTTCTCCGATAACGGGTTATCCCCCCTACCTTGTAATGCAGCAGGGTGCGGCTGGTTGAGGCTCGTCCCTGTCCTTACGGCCCTGGCTGCTGTGGGGCTTGTGTTGGCCGTCTTCCTCCACCTCTCTGGGGGTCGGGTTGTCCGTGTCCAGGTGACGACAACTACGAGCCTCTACGCGACCGGGCTCCTGGACCTGCTTGCAGACGCTTTTACCGGGAAACATACCGGCGTGAGGATAGAGTTCATCGCTGTGGGTAGCGGGGAGGCGCTGCGCAGGGCTGCGAACGGCGACGCATGCATGGTGTTCGTCCATGCGCCTAGCCTAGAGAAGCGCTACATAGATGAAGGGGTGCTCACAGGCCACCGATTCATAGCATACAACTACTTTGCTATAGTTGGGCCCGTGTCTGATCCCGCTGGCGTCGCGAAGGCCTCGTCTGCCGTGGATGCCTTCCGCCGTATCTATGCAGCCGGCGAGGATGGTAGGGCCAGGTTTGTGAGCCGTGGCGACAACTCGGGGACACATGTGAGGGAGACTATGCTGTGGCGGCTGGCTGGTCTTGACCCGGAGGGTAGGCCATGGTACATAGTCAGCGGCCAGGGTATGGCTAAGACGCTTGTTATGGCTGACGAGTTGGGTGCCTATACGCTGAGCGATACTGGTACTTTCCTCAAGCTGAGCCTTGACGGGAGGATACCTGGGCTCAGGCTACTCTACACGAACAGCAGCGAGTTGATAAACGTGTACAGTGTCTACCTCGTCAAGAGCTGTAGCGGCGAGGCCGCCCACTATGCCCGCATGTTTGCTGAGTTCGTCGCAGGACCAGAAGGGCAGCACATCATAGCAAGCTACGGCGTCGAAAAGTATGGGCGACCACTGTTCTATCCCGCTATGGGCCACGAGGAGATGCTTAGGGAGGCCTGGGAAAGACTCGCCGAGGGCTGAGCGTCGCCTTGGAGCCTGTGCTAACGGTGGCGGCCCGATCAGTTACCGTATCGGGCGCTGCGACGCTCCTCTCCGCCTCGTGGTCGCTGCCCTTGGCCTACCTAGCCGCGACCAGGCCACGGCTACGGCCGCTCGCCGCAGCGGCAGAGGGCCTCGTGGGTGTCCCGACGGTGCTCGTGGGGCTCTTCCTCTACTTCCTCCTAAGCCGCCGTGGCCCGCTGGGCGGCCTCGGGCTCCTCTATACTCCGACCGCGATAATCATCGGAGAGGCTGTGCTTGTGACGCCGCTGCTGGTTGCTGTCTCGTACCGTGTCATCTCGGCCGCCGTCTCGAGGTATGGGGAGCTTGCCTTGGCCCTGGGGGCTTCGGACACAGAGGCTATGGAGATAGCGCTGCGTGAGGCCGCGCCGGGGCTCGCCGCCGCGCTCGTCATGGCCTTCTCGAGGGCTGTTGGCGAGCTAGGGGTCGCGCTCCTGGTTGGCGGGAACATAAGAGGCTACACCCGCACCCTGACCACGGCGATAGCCCTAGAGGTATCTATGGGTGAGTTCGAGGCTGCAATGAGGCTCGGCCTCGTCCTAGTGGCCATCATGGTCTTCGTGGCGGCTGCTGCCCGGGCCGCGAGGAGGCTGACAGGCGATGAAGCGGGGTAGCGGGCTGAGGCTCGAGGCTAAGGGGCTCTGGTTCCGCTACCCGGGGCAGCGGGACTGGCTGCTCCGCGGCGCAGACGCCAGCCTCCAGGGAGGCGAGCTTGTAGCAGTTGTGGGCCCCAACGGGGCCGGCAAGACGACGCTCCTGAAGCTCCTCGCAGGCCTCTATAGGCCTCAGCAGGGCTGCATATGTATAGACGACGTCAACATCTGGAGCGTCGACCCAAAGACGAGGCTTGAGGCCAGGAGGAGGATAGTCTATGTCCACGAGGAGCCCATAATGCTCCGGGGGAGTGTGCTAGACAACGCCGCTGCCGGGCTCCTCATCCGCGGCGTGCCTCGGGGCGAGGCCTTGAGGAAGGCGCGCGCCTCGCTCGAGAAGCTAGGCATCGCCCACCTAGCGGATAGGAGGCCGCGCGAGCTGAGCCGCGGCCAGCGCCAGCTAGCGGCCCTGGCACGCGCATACGCCCTAGGCCCTGAGGGGCTCCTACTGGACGAGCCCTTCGCCCACCTGGACCGGCAGGGGAGGAGGAGGCTCCTAGCGCTCCTCGAAGAGCTAAGGAACCAAGGGGTAGCCGTAGCTGTAGCCACGCATAGCCCCCTGCTGGTCAGGAGGCTCGCCACACGTGTGCTCATCGTGGAGGATGGGCGTGTGGAGGAGGCTGAGCCGGAGAAACTGGACAGCCTTCTAGCCTAGCCCACCGGCCCATCCCCCTGCGGGAGGACGGCTAAGCTGTGGCAAGCGCCTTGCTCGCGTGCTTAGCCTCTATGTCGGGCAGGGCACCTACCTCTACCACCTGGAGCTCGAGCGTGTTCTCGTCGACTATCTTTGCGTGGACGTTTACCCTGGCGTTGCTGCGGCGGCGCTGCATGTAGCTCCTTGCCACCGAGGCTGCGACCACCGCCTCGGGGCTTAGGGGGAACTCGCTGTAGCCCTTGCGGAGCAGCAGCGTGTAGACTGGGCGGAAGATGCTGTCGCGGACAACGACGCGGATGCGCCTCATGAGGCGGCCGCCGAGGCGGCGCGGCTCCTCCTCCGCCACCTCGACCTGGCGGGCGACGCCGCTCTCCCTCAACGCGCGCTCTATGGCCTCAGCCAGGGAGTCACTGTCCACTACGTTGGTCGTCTCCACTATGAGGTCTCCTACTTCGTTGACGAGGTGCTGAGTAAGCCCCGTGAAGCTCTTGCCCAGCGTCTTCCCCACCGATATCTGGTAGCCCGCAATAACCGCGTTAATGGTTGCGAGGAGGCGTGGTATCTCGAGCTCGCCTTTAAGCTCCTCATTTAAAGCCATCGCTCTCGCATCTAGTACATGAGCCACCTCGGCCACCTCCTCTCGGTGGCGGCTCCTAGGGGCTGTTCTGGTGGGAACCATGCTCCCCTTCATCGAGCAACCCCGGCACAGCTTACACCAGAGTCTATATTAAAACTTGTATAGTCCACTCTGCAGCCCACACGGCTACAGCTATGACTTCCCTGCAGCCCCGCATCTAGCACACGGAGGCAGCACAGGCTATGGATGCGGGAAAGCAGGGGAAGAGGCTAACAGCCGAGGCCATCTATGAGGGCGACGGCATACTGCGCCTAGTGGAACCCGTGGAGCTGCCCGTGGGGGCCAAGCTGCGGGTCACGATAGAGCCCGCCGGCGCCGAGCCCATGGAGAAGCCTAAGGGCCTCGCGGTGGCAGCAGAGAGGCTGGGCCTCGACTTTGACTCGATACTTGAGGCTATAGAGGCCCCGGAGGGGCTCCGGGAGGCCCTCGAGGAGCTCGTGGAGCACATGGCACGCTCGATGGAGGAAGCGGTGGCCAGGGATGGCAGGCTCAGAGAGCTCTACCGGGCCGCGGAGAGGCTCGAGCCGGGCCATGCCGCAGAGAGGATCGGGCCCCCGCCGCTGGACAACGACACCTGGATGCTCATGCTGAGCGACGTGTTGACAGTCGTGGAGAAGGCAGGCCTCCTCCAGCTCACCCAGCCGCTCCGTGTGGCCGCCAACAACAGGCTGGTCAACCCATACGACCTAGCATTGGCCGCGCTGAGGGGCGACCGGGGCTTCCTCGACCACGAGGCCGAGAGGCTACATGCGAGCCGGGAGCTGGTCTACCTAGCCGCTGCCGCGCTGGCCGAGGCCACCCGGAGGGCCGTCGCCAGGCTCCTCGAGGCCCAGGAGGGGGCCGAATCTGGCCCAGACGTCGCCGCATAGCCCCTCCGCCCCAGGGAGAGGACTGGGCCTCCTCGTGGGCGCAGGGTCGAGCGCGGTTAGGCAGTACATTTCTCTAGCGAGCCTCTCCTGTGGCTCCCAGTCGCCCTCTATGACGCCTCTGCCGAGGAGGCGGCGCACTGCTTCACGGTAGCGTGGATGAACCGGCTTTGGCCTGGCCTGGGCCAGGGGGGTGCCTGGGAGTGGGAGGAAGGTGTGTAGCCTCAGCCTGGCACCCCTCGCGGCAAGCTGCTCCATGACTGCTATGGTTTTCTCTACGTCCTCTTCCTCCTCGCCCGGCAGCCCGAAGATTATGTCAACGACTGGCGTGAATCCATACTTGAACACCAAGTCTATCGCCTCCAGGGCCTCCGCGACGCTATGCCCCCTCCCGCTAAGCTCCAACACACGGTCGCTGCCGCTCTGCAGCCCCACGCTTATCCTCCTGTTCCCGGCGTACCGCTTCACCGCCCGGAGAACCCCGGGGGTCACGTACTCGGGCCTCGTCTCGCTCGGGAAGCTCCCCAGGAACGGGGTACCGCCCCTCTCCCTGACGCCGCGAAGCAGCTCCTCGATGGCGCCCGGGTTGGGCCTGCCCGGCTCCGGGGAGAGGTAGGCGAACCCTATCGGCGCTATGAACCGTATACGCCTCCTACCCGCGGAGACGTAGGCGCTGACAGCGTCGAGCACCGCATCCAGGCCGCGGAACCTGACACGCGCCTTAAACAGCCAGGGTACCTGGCAGAACCTGCACCGATAGGGGCACCCCCTCATTATCTCGATTGGAGGGTATAGGCCGAGCCCCCGGTGGTAGGGCGGATACTCGTCCAGGCTGACGTGGCTTATCCTTGTGACACGGAAGCCCCCCGGCTCGGGCATGAAGGCTATGTTTGGCACATCCTCCAGGCTCCTCTCGCCCAGCAGCGCCTCCACCAGTGCGGGGAGCGCGTTCTCCCCGTCCCCGACCACCGCGGCCCACGCGCCGAGCCGGAGGAGCTGCCAGTAGGCGCCCTCCGCGTGGGGCCCACCAGCCACAACGGGGTACTCCCTCGCAACCCTCGCCACCTCCTCGGCGAGCTCGAGGAAGACCGGCGTCGAGAGACCGTAGAGGACCGCGACGCGGCGGCCCCTAGAGGCCTCCTCCCTGGCCACGGGGAGCGGGTCGCCCTCAACAAGCACTAGCCTCACGCCGCGCCCAAGCATACCGTGCCTCTCCAACGCCCCGGCTAGGTGGGCGAACGCGTTGCGGGCGCCGTAGACGACGCGGCCTATTAACGTCACCTGCTCCGCCATAGCGCTCCCTCCCGCTGCCCGGGGGCCCACAGGGGCCACGGCACGCGCCATGGGGTATTCCGCGTGACGGAAGACTCCGCTTATAACCGCCCCACAACGGGGTCACCATGTACGGGGGTTGAAGAGGGCCGTGAGTCTCCTCGCGCAGCCAAGGAGGAGAGAAAGGGAGGACCTAGCCCGCCGCCTAGTCGAGCTGGCGCTACGCCGCTACAACCGGTACCGTGGCGCCGAGAGCCGAGCCAAGCTCCTCAAGCTCCAGGGAGACACCGTGATAATAGCCTTCGAGGGCAGCTTCTGCGAAACCTGCGGCATCAACGACTGGGTTGACGATTTCCGCTACGTCCTCGAAGACCTCGGCGCGGAGGCAGAGCTCGTAACCGTCATAGAGCCGGAGAACCCCGAGGAGTTCTACGACTACCGCATAGGCATCTTCCGGCTCAAGAAGCTCCCAAGCCCAGAGAGGCTCGAGGAAGCCGAAAGAGAGGAAAAGGAGCTCGAAGAATGGTTCTCCAGCAACTAGGAGCCACAACACCCCCTCGTCGTCAATCTAAGACTGTTACCGGGAAGAGAGCCTAAAGATAAAGCGAGGACAGGTTGGCTAGTTAGCTCACCATCCCAGCACAAGGTCGCCAGCTGGTACCCGTCCCAAGAATAAAGGTCCTAAGGAGCGAGCCGCAGAGCACCATAAGAGGTTGCACGCACGGTCTAGAAGAGAACATAGAGATTATCCGGAGTATCCGGATCCGCCGAGGAGGCCCTGGAGTCCTCGGGGGCATCCACGGCCCCGACGATGAAGGAGGCCCGGGGGACAAGGATTGCCGTAGTCAGCCTCCCTAAAACCCGTAACCTCCCTCTTAGTGTCCTCAAGATATGGGACAGGACTAGGGGCGAAAACAGCGCAGCTACACCCTCCGGGGGAAGCCCTCCTCTAGACCCTGGCCTAGACTTGTCCTCCTCTCAGTCCGGAGGGGCAGGGTTCAATGACTGGCCCGGGCTGCCGCCTGCTAGCGCTCGGCGTGACCGTCAGCGGCTGGGCCGTGATAGCGGCCGCATGGCTCCTGAACAGGGACTGGTTCAGCCCGCTCCATGGAGCCTTTAGCGACCTAGGCTCCAGCAGGGCCAGCCACCCCTACGTGTTCAACATGGGCCTCGTCGCGGTCGCCGCTCTCCTGGCGCTGCTAGCCCGCTGCCTCTACCGCGCCGCTGGGAGCAAGCCCGCTACTGTAGGGGCGGGCTACCTTGGGCTCGCCGCCGTCTTCCTCGCCCAAGTCGGGCTCTTCCCGGAGGGCACAGTGTTCCACAACTGCGTGGCGCTCTGGTTCTTCCTGCTCGCCGACGCCGGGCTCCTACTCTACAGCCTCGAATCATGGAGGAGGGGAGGCTGCTGCCTCGCAGCACTACTCTCCTCCGCCGCGATGGTACCCGGCGCCACTATCGTCGAGCTACTAGTCGGCTGGCCCAGCACCGCGGCCCTGGAAGCATACGCCATAGCGCTGCTAGACGCGGCGATAATCTGCATCTCGCTCTGCAGCCAGGAAGCCAGCTCCCGCACCAGCTAGCATAATGCGTCTCCCTCTGGCCCGCCACAAGGGGTCCTCCACCGCAGAGAGGAGAAGGCCGTGCCAGCCACGGCTCCAACATAGAACACAATAAAGCCGAATACGGGTGTGGACCTCGCTCTCCCAGCTGTTTCGCCTCTCTCATTGCTAGCCACAGTACCCGCTGCCACTATCACTAACATATACGTCATAATAGTAGTATTCGAGCTCTACCTTTTCGCCACCGTACTGGTAGCTCGTCTTACTCACATAAAGCCGCGGCCAGATATGACAGAGGCCGTCTGCGTAGTACGGGCCCAGATTTACATCAACATGTGCTACCTGGGTGCTTGTTGTGGTGCTTTCTATTGAGAAACTAACCCCCAATGTAACGACCATGCCGCCTAGGTTGAATGTTTTTATCGGGATGCCGGCGCTTACCCTATGGTTTACAATGTAGAACTTTTTCTTGGTATCGACAAAGTGGTGACCTACTGGAGCTAAGCTCTCTGCCTCACCATTGTCCCTTACGTATTGGAGGTATCTATCGGCTATGCTGTAGCCTCCAGTGCTGAGCTGAGCCCAGCCAACGAGGGGAGCAGAGCCGCTATCTTGCCTCTCCATGATAGGCTTTATAAGTGTTGTGTTAAAGTAAACGTCGTATGGAGTCCATGTATATGCGTCGTAGAGTCTGTACTCGGCTAGTGTTACGAGTGCTTCTATGCCTACCGCGAGTAGATAAGTTCTCGAAGTAGCTATGACTCTGGGTGATGTGAATTCGAAGTCCCTCGCATAGCCTCCAGATGTCCATATCGTCACCGTAGTATACGGCGGCAGGCCTAACGAAGAACTTACACCATCAAAAGATGTCTCGACATCGACCCAGGACCTCTTCTGTGTTCTGCTACAAATCCCACAAAGTCTATCGATAAGGGCACGGCAATGTTTCCTTTAGATGTCTTGAACACATAGCCTGTGACGCCAACAACTACTTTAGCTTCATCGCTGTTTGTCGCATTAACGCTGAGTAGGCTGCTTATCTGGTGGTATGTCTTTATGTCGCCGTGGACGTTTAGTATGAGTATTGGGAGCATCTTCTCCGTGGGCTCTGTGTAGGTTTCTAGGACCCATTCAAGGTCGGGGTAGTAGCTGTAAGGTGGCTGGCTTGGGGGGATGCGGGGCGGCGGGAACTGGTCGCTCCATCCCGTCTCTTCAACTGTCTTGTGCTTCGCGGCTAGCTCCTTCACGTCCACGGCTTCCGTCTTCTCTGTGAATGCCTTGGCGTCGCCTATGCGTATCTCTAGGTAGTTTGCGTCCTTTGCGGCTAATGCCTCCGTGTTGAGTGTGACTGAGCGGGGCAGCACGTAGAGCTTGTCGCTACGGAATATGTTTATGAGTATTAGTAGTGGTGGCTCGAGGCCTGGCTCTTTTCTGAACCATTTCTCTGCGTACATCTCTACGGGTAGGAGGGGTGCTGCGATGACTGTGCTTTTTGGCTGCGACCGGTAGTGGCCCAGGTGTATTATCTTCGCGTCCGGTGTGAGGCCGTAGATGTCGACGGTGAAGCCCCGGAAGTCGCTGGGCATGGGGCCTATGTCCACTATCAACGTGTTACTGGCTGGTATTGTATGGTAGTAGGATATGCTTGTTGCCGGTCCCTGAGGCTCGCGGAGGATGAGGGTCGCCGGGTTAGGGGTTGAGGAGGCGGCGAGCACCGCGGCAGCCAGTGCTGAGGCTATGATTGAGGCGATTAGGGCTTTTTATCAAGCCTGGGTCACCCTGTGCACCTGCCTCGGTTGCTAATGTCTCCTTGCCGTGTTTCTCTTACAGCTAGTTCCACATGAACGTTCTATCTCCCCCTATGGGGTTCGGCTGAGGCTGTAGGCCTGAAGGGGCGGCGAGGGCCGTAGTCCATCCGTGTTACCGCGGGATGAGTGTAGGCTGCTTGATTATGGTGGTTTGAGGCTAAGTCCGGCGGGGGCATAGTGGGTGGAGGGGTGGTGCTGGCTCCCCCTCTCCCCCTCTGGCGGCGCCGTGGTGGGTGCCGTGGCTGCTGGTGGTGTGCGTGAGCGGGTGCTGGAGTTTCTGGCGCAGTACGGGGAGAGGGGGTATGCTGTTCTCCGGGCCGCTGTCGACGCCGCTCT
>Ga0256838_1000737_pt1 | contig 17997 bp, 15 predicted proteins | sample 4571419metaG_FD_185978 | JGI IMG/M metagenome (GOLD analysis project Ga0256838, IMG submission 185978) | Hydrothermal vent microbial communities from Guaymas Basin, Mexico - 4571-419 | ecosystem: Environmental > Aquatic > Marine > Hydrothermal vents | place: Mexico: Guaymas Basin | collected...
GCTAAACCTCATTTTACATCATAGAATCAGCCATAGACCACATAGGTAAAAATATACCTAAAGCCAACACCAACACAAACCCAGCGATTGCACCAATCATAACAGGCTCAATCATAGTTGAAACATTATCTATAACATCATCATATTTTTTAGAGTAGTATATTGTAATTTTATCTAGCATCTTATTTAAACCACCAGAATCTTCACCAGCTTTTAACATCTGTAAAATCATACTATTGAACATATCTGACTCCAAAAAACCTGTATATAAAGACTTTCCATCCTCTATGGCATTTCTTATCTTCTCAAACTGTAGTTTCATATACTTGTTATCTACTATATCTATAGCAGCTCTTAAAGAGTCTATAATAGGGATACCAGCCTTTACCAATATGTTAAATATATAGATAAAACGACCAAGCATAGCATACTTAGTAACAGTACCAACAATATATATACTTAACATATATTTATCTGTTTTAAGAGCTACTGATTCACTACTATTATATATTTTATTAAATACGACTACAAAAATAATGGCACTTAAAAGTATATATATACCATAAGTAGATATAGCTTCTTCTATCCAAATCAAGATTCTTGTTGGTAATGGTAAATCTGCTCCCATCTGATTAAAGATAGAAGCAAATTGTGGAACAACAAAAGTGATAACAACAGTAAATGCTATAGCCATAGCAGTCATAGTCATAACTGGATACCTTGTTGCTTTTTTTAGTTTTACACGGTTATCATGTATATTTTGTAAAATATCTGCTAATTTTGCAATAGATTCAGCAAGAGTACCAGTTTGCTCCCCTAGGTCAATCATAGAAACAGATAAATTCCCTAACTGCCTAGCATATACCCTAAATGAATCACTTAACCCCCGACCCTCTTCAACATCTCTATATATGTTTTCAAGCATAGCTTTAAGCATAGCATCTTCTGTTGATTTTACACACTCACTTAAACATATATTTATAGGCATACCAGCATCTAACATAATTGCCAACTGATTTAGGGCTGAAACATAATTTTCAGTATTTACCCTTTTATTTTTTATAGGGCTATTAAAACTATCTTGTATTTTTTTAAATTTTACACTAAATGGTTCATTTATCTCTTTTACAGATATAATAATCCCCAATTGCATATTTTGAAACTCTTTCATAGCATCAAGTTTTGTAGCCGTACTTAGAACTATTTTACTTTTTTTTCTACTATGTCTATAAAAAATTTCAAAGAATTTCATATATTAAAAACCTTTATTTTGTAACTCTCATCACTTCTTCAAGTGATATAATCCCTTTTAATGCTTTTGAGATACCATCAGATAACATTGGTCTAAAAAATCCAGATTCTTCAGCTACTTTAGCTACTTCAAATTTATTTTTATTTTGAGATATCATTAGTGAAATTTCATCATTTATCTTAAGTATTTCAACAATCATAACCCTACCCTTATAACCTGTCATATTACATTTATTACAACCACGACCTTTATAAAAAACTGCATCTTTTGGTACATGAGCAGCTGATATCCTCTCAAGCATTTTTGGATGTGGATGGTATCGTTCTCTACAATGAGTACAATTTTTTCTAACCAATCTTTGTGCAACAATTGCTAAAAGCGAATCAGCTATTAAGTAAGGTTCTAATCCCATTTGTACCATTCTACTAATAGCACTAGGTGCATCATTTGTATGCAGAGTTGAAAATACTAAGTGACCAGTAAGAGAAGCCTGAACAGCTGCATTTAAAGTATCCATATCACGGATTTCCCCAACCATTATAACATCTGGATCTTGTCTTAAAAATGACTTTAGTGCTGAGAAAAATGTAAAACCAACTTTTTCATTTACTTGAACTTGTTGAACCAATGGAAGTTGGTATTCTATAGGGTCTTCAACTGTCATAACTTTATTTCTCATACTTTTTATATCGTTAAGTGCTGCATAAAGTGTTGTAGTTTTACCACTACCAGTAGGTCCAGTAATAAGAACTATCCCATAAGGTGATGCAATTATATCTTCAAAAACTTCTAAATTTTCATCTTCTAAACCTAAATCAACAAGTTTTAAAAGTATCTTTTGTTGGTCCAATATCCTCATTACGATAGATTCACCAAAATATGTAGGTGTTGTCGAGAGTCTAAAATCGTAAACTCCCTTATTTATCTTCATACTAAAGCGTCCATCTTGTGCTTTTCTTTTTTCAGATATATCTAAATTACCTAAAATTTTTATCCGAGATGCTATAGCATTATAAATATCTAAATCAAACACAAAAATCTCTTCTAAAACACCATCAACTCTACATCTAACAGATACATTTCTTGCATCTGGTTCTATGTGAACATCACTCGCATTTCTTAAAACTGCATCTTTTAGTATAAGGTGTATCAACCTCATAACTGCACTTTCTTCTTGGTTACTACTTTTGTAAGTGTCGTCAGATATCTCTCTTTTTACTTCTTTAGCAATAGATTCTGTACTTTGTATAATATTTATACGCTGAAATATTTGTCTAACATCTTCATCTAAAGCCAAATAAAGTTTTATGGGCTTTGAAAGATTGATATTTTCTAAAGCTTCAAGTGCATCATAGCCCAGTGGGTTTGATGTAGCTACATGGATATACTCTTCACCCTCTTTTAAAGGTATAGCTTCAGCTTTTTGTAAAATACTACTAGGGTATCTATTTATAAGTTTAAAATTTAACTCATGTGCATAAATATCTATAAATTTTATCTTTAACTGATTAGATAACTCTCTAGCCATCTCTTTTTGTGTGGTATATCCCTCTTGGATGAGAATCTCACCAAGTTTTTTAGTAAAATTTGATTCCTTTTGCAACTTTAGGGCATGCATCAGATTTTCTTCTGTAATAATCCCTTTCTCAATTAAAAGGTCACCAAGTCTAAGTTTTTGTTTAATCATTAGTAATACTTTCTTCTTGTAGTTTTTTTATGACTATCAGTAATCTCAATAATCACCCTGCCCTCATCTTTTTTATCTATATAAACTTTATAATTCTCTTTATCTTTCTTAAATGTTATAACTTTAGGTTTCTTAGAGAGTAGCTTATAGTTACCATCTCTAATAGCAACAAATGTATGAGATAAAGGGTGTTCAACTATAGGTAATGCTAATGTTGAAATATCTGTATCATCGTACATAAACTGATATATAAGTTTTTTTTGTAAAACTACAGATGAAAAAGCTGAGGCATCTGCTCTTGTTTGTTTAGATTTTCTAAGTCTGTGTTGAACCATAGATAAAGCATATATATAATCACATTTTAAACATGATTGAGCGATTAAAGATAAAAGTTTTTCATCTTTTTCATCTGCATAAATAATCTGCTTACCAACTCTACAAGCTTTTTCATAATTTTTATCATTAAGATGTTTTAAAAATTTATTATATTTATCTGCATAAACTGTTGAAAATATAAGTAAACTAATAAGTATATACCTAACCATTGTTTGTTCCTTTTAACCAAGATATTAGTAAAGAGTTAGCTTTTTTAGAATTTGAATTATTAATGTATATTTTGAGTACAGCTTTTGCTCTTTTCTCATGACCTAAGGCATATTCACTTTTTGCATATATAAGCCAAGCTTCCTCTTCTCTTGAATTTATATTATTTGCTTTTTTACTCCATGCCAATGCATCTTTATATTTTTTTTGTTTGAAAAATAATTTAGCTATTTTTAGTGCTATAGAATATGTTTGCTCTCTGTTATAAACCTCAATCATCTTATCTGTAGAATTTATATTTTTTAATACTATCGAAAATGATTTATCTGTATCTTTTGGTTTAGATTCAATCTTATGAACTTTTTCAATAACTTTTTGCTTTATCTCTTTACTTTTATGTTCTATATTTTTTTTCTTAACTATTTTTCTATGTATAATCTTTTCTCTTTTTTTATTTAAAAGATTATAACTATATAGATGCAAATTATATTCAACATCTTCTATTTTTTGCTTGCTATCTTTTTTAGTTTCTTGAAAAATGTCAGGTTCTTCTACTATTATTTCTTCTACAGATGGTTTTGTTTTTTTTGAAATACCCTCTTTAACATCTATAAAAATATCAGCATCTTCTGCAGCTTTAGGAATATCTATCTCTACTCTCTTTACATCTTCTGAGTTTTTAAATGGATAAAGTAAACTAACTACAATAACTAATCCTAAAATAGTGATTGGTACTACTAATTTTAATAGTTTTTTTAAATGGTATCGTTTACATTTTGAATGTAAAACATCAAAATTATTATGCATCTATAATCCCTAAATCTATAGCTGACATAGTTATAACACACTTATTTACTCTGTCAAATCCAATTTTTGCATTTTCATTTGCATAATTCATTATGGAAAAAATATGTTTTAATATCTGTTTCATTTGTCTAAAGTTACCATCTGCATAAAGATTTATCTGTTTTATCTCTTTTAATGTAAAGTATTCCACAAAATTTCCCATAGAATTTCTAAAAAGTTGTGCATGTATATAATTTAAAATTTCATTAATAGTCAATTTTTCAAGATTCATTGCTAGATGTGTACGAGATGCAAAATGTTGTAAATTTAAAATCTCTAAACCCTCATCTTTATGCATAGATATAATAAAATTAAAATATCCTGTATCGGAAAGTATTCGTATATATTCTAAAACATTATCACTTAAAAGCTGTGCTTCATCTATAATAATTATATTTTCTTCTTGTGAAAACACACTAATTGCTAACTCTTTTAATTCTGTAATCGATAACTCTTTACTAATTGATTGATTTTTTAGTAAAAAATATAATAATGACTCAGGTGTAGAAAATGGCTCATTAGAAAATAAAACTCTTTTTTTCATTATGTAGTTTTCTTTTATCATATTTAACATATATGTTTTACCAACACCTGGTTCACCAAGTAAGAAAATTAGTGGTATTTTACCATCATCTATGGTTTGAATAAGCTTACTTTTTATAGAAGAAGCTGTTACACTTTCAAAATATTCACTCAAATCAAAAGTATTATTAAATACTTCAGATGCATTTTTTAAATTATCCATTTTAAAACTCTCTCATTGATGCCTCTATACTATCTATAGATGGAAATTTATTATAATCAATAATAGTTGGAGTTATAACTATAATTAATTCTTTTTTTACTATTACATTAGATTCATGTTTAAAAGCATAACCCAATATAGGTATATCACCTAATCCTGTTACTTTAGTTGTTTTTAATTCATTAGAGTAAGAAACAAGACCACCTATTACGACTCTAGATCTATTTTTTGCTTTTACTATAGAAGAAAGTTGTTTTATCCTAATATCTGGTGCTGACCTCGTACTTATTGTTGTATCAAGAACATTTAGATCATCAATCTTTTCACTTATAACAGGATTAATCCTAAGTATAATATATCCAGCTTCTGTAATTTCAGGAACTATATTTAGAGTTAAACCTATAAAAGTTGAGCCACTTCCATAGGTATTATTTGTAACTGAACCAGTTGTATCATTATTTGTTACACTACTAACTAGATACTCATAGTTTCTTTGATCACCAACATTTATAACTGCTGGTTGATTATTTAATGTCATAATCTTTGGTGTTGATAAAACATTAACATCTCCATAACTATCAAGAAAATCAATCAATCCATTCATAGAAAAATTATAAGCTATATTAGCACCACTAGCACCACCATTTTTGTTTACACTATCTACTAATGTTGCCCATGTATTTGTGTTTGCCTCACCATTAACAGATAGTTCAAACTTACTCCAATCAATACCCTTATTTTTGGTATCTGTATAAGTAACTTCTACAAGTTTTACTTCTAGTGTTACTTGTTTATGCATTCTGTCTTTAATCTTTTTAAGATATTTATCTATTCTTGTTATTTGATTATGAGTACCCGTTATAGTTATGATACCTGCATCTTTATTTATAATAGATTTACTTTTAACAGAATAATCACCATCCCTATAAAGAATATCATCTATCTCTTCACTAAGATTATTCCAAAACTTAAATTCGGAACTAGATACAACTGTTGTTGAATCAGAATTATCTGATGTTGAACTACTTGAGTTTGAACCTGAAGTTGAATTAGATGTATCAGAAGTAGAAGAACTAGAAGTACCAACATTTATATTTTTAGTTGAAGTAGTTGTATTTTGACTTAGATTAACATAATCAACAACAAATGATTTTGTTTCTAGATAAGAGATACTTAAAAGACTTTTTTCTGGATTATATTTATAAAAGATATTATTTTGAGTAAATAAAAATCTAAACATATCTTCTAAAGTATAATTTTCTATATGCACTAAATAAAGTATCTCTTCCAACCTTTTTTTTGACACATCATCTTTGATTTTTACAGAAAATCTACACTCATAAGCCATATTTTCAACTATATCAATAATCTTTACTTTTGAACTTTTATTTGGTATATCAAATGCAAAGAGTGTATCTATACAGTTACTAGCAAATACTGTGCTAAAAAATAAAATACTAAAAATTATAAATTTCATTCTTCTTGCTCTTTCATTTCTAAAATACTCTCAATCATTTTAAATCTTAGTGTTGTCTTTTTTGAATTTTGTACAAGTACCACACTGTCACTATTTATCGTTTCTATCTTAAATTCTCTAACTTTATCACCTTCATTATACCATTTCCCATCTATAAATGCTCTGTTATTTAAAATAGTTTGTAAAGCAATAGCTTCTACAATATTATTTGTTTTTTTGATTTTATTCTTTTCATCATTTAAAATAGGGTTTGTACCAGAAAAAGGATCATATAAATCGTATTCAATAGTTTTTGGTATTTTAGCTGAAGTATTCATCTTTTCTATCGATTCAATTATATCTGTTATATCTATAGCCGATAAAGATAATGTTAAAATCATTAGATATATAATTATTTTCATCACAATTCAGCTCCATAATGAGATATATTTATATCAAAACTAAGGCTATTATTTATATCGATATATATATCAAAAGTATTTATTTTTAACAACGATTTTATAGAATCTATATACTGGATTAAATTTATAGTATTTTTAAAAGATGCAGATCCAGTAACAAATATATTTTCTTTTTCAAATATATTTGCCATATATAGTTTATTTAATTTTGCATAAGTTATCTCATCTATATCAATATCGTATTCTAAAGATTGTTTTAAAATATCATCAAGGATTTTAGCTATACCCATTTGATCAAAAAATATAAAATCAACTGCTTCAAGCTTTGTACTAATAAATATCTCTTTAGATTTCAATTCATTTAGATTATCTGCTAAAAGTAGTTTTTCATTTTCAGCTTTTTTTATAGCATTTTTAATTGATGTTAAATTGTTTCTTTTTAATTTAGTTTCTAAAGAAGCTATAGAGTTTTCTTTTATCTCAATATCTGAAGTTAAACTTTCTCCAAAAATATTCCAACTTAAATACACAAGTAAAAGCACCAAACTTATATATATAAAATATAATTTTTGTTTGGACATTGCCTCTAACTGTTCTTCAAATTCTACTAATTGTTCATTCATTGGTGTATCTCCACAAAACTTTCATAATAAGTTTCTGTTTTTTGAACTTTTTTTGTTAGAACATTTGAATAACCAAGAGATATAAGTTCTTTTATAAATTCAGATATATTATCTCTATGTGAATATTCAGAGATAACTTGGACTATTAAAAAATCTGAATCTCTTAATTCAAATCTTTTTGATGAAAGATTATACTTATGCATAGCTTCATTTACATCTTTCATCATTCTTTGACGATTTAAAGTATTTTTATCAAACTCTTCTAAGGCACTTATCATATTACCTAAAGCTTTGATTTTTAACTCTTTTTTATTGTTTTTTTCTTTGATTATTTTTTTGTTTTCCCTTATATCTTTTAGTTTAGCATGAAGATTTTTTGTCTTTTTTTGCATTTGTGCAACATTATGTTTTAACTCAGATTCTTTATCGACTAAAGATTCCAAAGTTATATAAGCATAGATTGGATAGATAGAAGCAAGTATTATTGCTAAAAGCATTACAACACTAAATGTACCTACATTTGTCTTGAAAAAAGGTGGTTGTCTATCATAAACAGTTAAATTTACAGGGATTATATGTTCTTGAGCAACTTCTAAAGCATATTTTGCATTAAGTGCAAAATGTTTCATCCCTATTTCAATATCTTTAAATGGGTCTAGTATACTTTTATTACTATTTTCATACCCATAGTTATCAAAAAGGTTTAAAAATCCAGGTATATCTAAACCCTCAAAATCCAAATATATGTTATGAATAGTATCTAGTTTAAAAATCCCTCTTTTATGCCCTATAGAGTGTGCTATTCTCTCAACCAATTTTGAAAGTTCCTCTTGAATATCACTCATTTGTATAAATTCATCATCGTTATAAAGTTCATCTTTCACACCTTTTGTGGAAAGAATCTCTCTTATTTTATCTATATCTACACCTATCTTTCTAGCTAGTTCATCTAGTGTTGAGATAGTTCTTGTTGATATATATTGACCATTTTTAAAGATTACAGCATAAGCATTATGCTCACCTAGATGTATATATAGGTCATTTTTAGCATCTATTGTTTCTGCATTATATAATGCAGTATAACTAAGTGCTGAGGGGAAGATAAGGTCTAAATGACCGTATTTTTTTACAAAAGGGTCAAACTTTTCATTTAAAATATCTACCTCTACAGCATAAGATTCAACAAAATCTTCGTCTCCATCTTCTAATGGTATGATTAATGAAGATATTTTAAAATCTGTATCAGGATCGAGTCCAGCATCCTCATACATATTCATTTCAGATTGAATTTCGATTTTTTCTAAAGAGGTTTGTTTTGTTGTTTTATATCCATGAGTACGGGTATTTAAAGATGGTACAGTAGATGCAATAAAATACTTTGGAACTTTTTTTGTTGGAACAGGACTAAAAGTATTACCATCAAAGATAAACTCTCTATCTCCATCAATTATAAAAAGAACTTTGTCATTAATTATCATATCTATTTATACTCTTTCTTTTTTGTTTAAAATTTAGCAATTTTTATTCCATCAACATTAATAACCTGAGTTCGACAATAAAAACACCCAAATATAGGGCAACTAAACGGCAATCTTTTGTCGAACTCAGGTTAATAGTTTAAAATCACATAACCAGTTATCGGTTCTATAGTGATATTTCTTTCTTTTTTTGAATAATTCAGAGTTAATGTTTTAGATGCAGTCAATAATGAACCATTAAAATCATCTTCATGTGGTCGCCCTTTTGAATCAAAACAGATTTTCATATCATTTAGATCACCACTCAACACACTATGTATCTTATAATTTATCTCATTTTTATTTGTAGCATTTTCTTCTAGGGATGATTTTTTTATATCTATACATCCTGACTTATCATCAAAACCTGATGAAGTACCATTAAAATTTAGATGCTCATGACCTATCCCTAAAAACTGAGCATTTTTAATCTTAAGTGATATAAAGTTAGTATCATCTAAAAGATAGTTTGTTTTAAAAGCACTACTAGCCACACCTGCCATTATGCCCATAATAACTATAACAAAGATAAGTTCAAGAAGTGTAAAAGCTTGTTTTTTCATGGTCTTTGCAGTGTCCTTCTTAGTATTCTTGTTGTTAAAACTCCATCAACTGTTGCATTTACTTCAACTTTCATCATAACCATACCGTGTGATTCTGGGGTTTCTATATCAGTTGTTAGTGTTGAACCACAATAACCTGCATCTGCACTACCATCTAAAAGATAATATGTTTCAATATCTATTCTTACACTAAATTTTTTTCCACGACTAGAATTTGAATCTGAAAACACCTTATAACAATCATTATTTGATTTTCTATCATAACTACTTATCTCTAAAAGTGCTTTTTCAATAGAACTATTTAGATAAAGTTCAGCTTGTTCTTTTACATAACTATCTGCCGTATGTTTAGAAGATATTGAAGCATATTTTAAAGTGATTAGCATCATGCCACTAACAAGCACTATCATCATTATAGCTTGTAAAAGCCCCATAGCCTTTCTCAAAATACAGCCTTTTGTTTACTTATATGAACTGGATTTGAGCCTCTTATAGACCTATTTATATCTATACTTAACCTAATTATATCATTTTCATATACTGCACCAAATGATGCTACATCTTTTGCTAAGATAGCAACATTTCCTTCTTTATTAGTTCCACTTTTATCTCCACAATATGTTTCACCATCATAAGGATGATAATCATAAAATAAAAAAAGAGTTGTAGTAAAATTAATATCTTTTGGAAACTTATAGTTACCATTATCACAATTAGATTCTAAGTCTGACTGCGATAATTCAGCTCCACGAGTAACAGCATAAGCACCATCTGTTAAGTAGTATTTTTCATAAATATACTCAGGTGCTTTATCAGTAGATGTATCTTTTAAAACTATTTTATTAGTATCAACACTATCTATACCATGACTTAAATTACTGTCATTACCATGCCAACCATAAGCACCATTACAAGTAGATATATCTTCACTACCACTATCAAATGAACCTGCAAAGATAAGGTTTCTATTTGCATAAACTAGATTAGAATCTACATCTAGTGCTTTTAAGTTTGGTTTAGAACTTGCATTCATATCTATAAAACCACCATATTTACTACTTAGTAGCTGTTCATCATCTAAAGAGAGCCACTCTAATACTTTTGATGTATCATTATTTATATCTTCTATAGGTGTACAACTCGTTGCACTACTACCATCATAGCCTATTACAGTATTTGGGATACGATTGTAAAGAAGCCTACTGATTTGGTTTAGAACTATTTGGGATTGCATAGATAAATCTGTAATAGCTTTAGCCTTAGCAGAACGAACATATAAAGCTTCCATAGCTTTAAAAGTTCCAGATGCTAAAACCCCAGATATTACAACCACTATAATCATCTCTATAAGTGTAAAAGCTTTTTTAGGATTTTGTTTCATTACCAAGCTCTCTTATTGATTTTAATATATCCAAGATTTGCAGATTCGTAAAAAACACTTGTTTGAAAGTTTCCAGTTTTTGCCCCACCTTTTACTATAACTTTTATCTGCTTTATATTGTCTACACTGTCTATAATATCTACTTTCAAATTATAATCTCTACCTTGTGTAGAATTTTCATCATAATCAACATAATCATCTATATCGTTATAATCATCATCCCCATTTTCTTGACCTGATGTTGATTTATTGTAGTCAGAATCTATACAGTTACGAGAACCTATAAAACCACCTATCCTATAACCTGTACTACTATAACATTCATTAGTATTAGCAGAAGTACCTAAAATCTTACCACCTGAGTTTATAGTATTTTCATCCCATGGTAACCGAGAGATGCTTCCTACCAAAGATATAGCCTCATACAGACCATCCTCTTTTACACTCAAAGCAAGAGTTTTATTTGAAGCAAATATCATCTTTGGAATAACTGTAAATACTATGGCTATAATAACCATAGAAAAGATAAGTTCTATGAGGGTTAAACCTTTTCGCATTATCTAAAAACCTTAACACCAGTTTTTTCGTATTTACCACGAGATTTAACATCGTGACTACTTCCAGTAAACTCACCACTTTTAACACCACTAGAATCTGCTTCTTTTTTCAACATATATTCAAAACAAGGATGCTCAGTACAGTCACTTCCATCAGCTTCATTATAAGTTTTACCTATACTAGATGGAAAGTACCAAAACCAAGGTTTTATCTTAATATGCATACGGTAAGTATCTTTCGTATCATTTGATATTTCAAATTTTACTTTACTAGCATCTGTAGTAAAAGAACTAATGGAAAACTTAACATCATTTAATGTAGATTTTTTAGTTGCATCTATCTCTAAAAGTGTTACAAAAGCACCACTATGTTTAGCATTAGCATACCAGTTTATAGAATTTTGTTTAAATCCACTTACATAACTAGAAGCATTATTGTCATAAACTTCAACTTCACTAAAATGTGCTATAGGGTTATCTGTAGTTTCTTTGTCTGCTGTAGATATTCTAGCATAATAAAAAGTGGTATTATCATCAAAATCACTAACAACACTACCTTTTGCATCTGTATGATTGTTGTCCTCTACATCTATAGAAACATTTGAATCATTACCATCTACAAAAAATGGATTTCTAGGTTTATCATAAACTCTTGTAAAATTAAAACCAAAATCACTGTTGTTTATATCTACTAAACCTTTTTCAAAGCCTAATTCATCACTTTTGTCATTATCATCAGGATTATAAGTTAGATTTGCATCATTTGAGTTATCATCTTTTGGTTGATTCAGTGTAAAGTCTATTTTTACAGAATCTTCATAACACTCAGCATCAAAGTTTTTAGTAGTCTCATTTGCTTCATTTTGAGCAGTTATATTTATGTCTAAGTTTCTAAGCCAAGCGCTCATATTTAAGTCACTAGACAGATATGTGAAACCATCTGTTGTACTATTGTTTTCCATATTAGGATGAGTTTTAAAATTTACCCCAAATTTTGCTGGGTATATTTTTGCTTGGATGGTATTACTACAAACATAAGTTCCACCTGCATCACAGGTTTGAGGTGTATCGTCATTATCTACCTCTGCCCAAGTTTTATCTGTTATATTTATATCTACTATACCTACCTCATCAAACTTTGCACTTGTAGAACTATCTCCATCTTTAAAATCTACACTTGTTAAATTGAAATCTGCTCTATTATCATCACAAGTTTTTGAAGTATCATTCAGATCAACATTAACATCTAAGGTAACATTATAATCATCTGTATCTGCTGTTACCTCAAAAGTAAAAGCTTCCCCTGCTTTTAAGTCACTTATACTACTTATAACTAACTCTTTAGGTCTTATAGCAAAATCATCTGTTGAGTTTGTTTCATTGTTCTCATGAGAAAAGATGCCACTACAGTTTGTAGTCCCATCATTATGCCAATATGTATAAACTTTAGCAATTTTTACAGCTTTATCTACTGTAAAAGATATATCTTTTTGTTTTTCATCATCTGAACTTGTCCAAGTATTAGCTACCCAGTCCGAGATTTTTGTTTTATCAGCAGTATCAAAAACAACTGAACAAACAGTTCCATCAAAATCATCATTATAATCAGTTGCATTTACTTCAGATAGATGCAAGTCAAAAGACTCATTTGCTATCTTTGTAAGTATATCTCTACTGTTTAACGCTGGTTCTGTACTTTTTGTTATATCCCAAGTATCGAAACTATAATTATTGTCATTTGAACCCTCCCTAATCACTATACTTTCAGAAAAAGCAAATATAGAACCAACTTCTGCTATATGATTTCGTTCAGAATCTTGTGGTGGATTTTTAGCTCCATACTTTGTTTTAAAATCTCTATCTTCATCTATTTTTAAACCTATTTCATTTTTATTAAGTGTACATCTACGGAACCAACCACCATCTTTTTCATTTTTCGAATTTTTATTTGCAGCTACTAATGGTGTATCACTATATGAATTTACAAAATGAACTTTTTCACAAGAATCATCCCAACCTACAAATTTATCACCCGTTTTTATAGTTTCAAAAAGTACTTCATTGTTATTATCATCAACAACACTATCTTGTGTATTTGGTAATGCTATCATATAACCTATTGTTTCATCATCTGTTATAGAACCCTCATCTGTTTCACTTCTTTCCAATGCTAACTGAACTCCATCATCTGAAGATATAGCAGTAGTTAGAAATGGTTTTGAACGAATAATTTTATTATCAGTTTCACTAGCTAATCCTGTTTCATTAACTAAACTCTGTATTTGAGCAACAACAGAAAGATTACAAGTATCGAAACCAACTCCTATATTTTCCCATTCGTTTTTAACTAAAGTACCTTGATTTGCTTGTTGAACTTTTTGTGTACTAACTTTACCTACTTGTATTCGTGTACTGTTTATATCATGAATACCCTCATTTACTGCCAAATAGTTGATATTTTGACCTAAATGTGGACCATCTTCACCTTGTGGTTCAGAAAAAACAGCATCAAAACCTGTTGTTGTAATATCTTTTAATCTTACTGTTGCAGGATGACTTCCTCTTGATTCTGGTAAAACAAAAACTATAGGTACACTAGAAAAAGCTTTTTGAAAATCTATATGTGTCCAATGTGGTTTATTTTCTGTTTTCTTTAAAGTTATTTCAGCACCCTCAAACTCTAAAGGTGTTACAGTTGGTGTAGCTATTTTTACACACTTAGAACAAATAACATCATCTCTTGCAGTTCCATCATAATTTTTACCAGATTTTTCATTATTGTAAATATCATCTACTTCATCTTCAGATAATGCACCTTCAAAAAATTTAACCTCATCTATAGCACCTTCAAAATTTCCATTTTCAAAATACTTATCTACACCAGCACTATCTTGACCTATCATAAAAGTACCATCAAGTACACCTAAAGCTGAATTAAAATTATCAGAAGTTGAAGTTTTACAATCCTTGACATTACCATTTAAGTAAAAACAAACCTCTTTACCTTTTTTAGTTAGTGCTATATAGTTCCACTCATTAAGAGTAAAATCACTAATAGTTGTGTCAAAAGACACTTCACCATCATCACCTTTATGTTTAAAAGCCACTTTATTGTTAGATATTCTAAACAACATTTCATCTAAGTTATCATCAGTTTTTTCAGCAGATATAAAAGTATCTTTATCGTTTAAAGATGTTGGTTTTACCCACATAGAAAAACTATAGTTTGTTTTAGCATCTAAAACAACTGATGGAACAGATACATAATCAGGCAAATCTACACCATCAAAATCATAAGCACTATTTATCTTTCCATCAGTTGATGTTACATCTCTAAAAGCTGTAGCATTGTTATCATTTGAACTATTATCATCTACTTTGTTAGCATCATTACTAACACTACACTCATCAAAATGGTAATCAGCTAACAAAATAGCCTTACCTGAACAAGTTAAGTTACAACTTTGCATTGTATTGGTATCACTTATATGATGAGAACTATCAACATAATCTCCACTAACACCATCCCAATAATTACCATCTATATCATTACCATCTTTTTTAGCATAAGCTAGCCTATGTGCTTCTGAAGCATAAAAACAGTTCTTACTAACTTTTGCTTTTGTATTATTCGTATTTAAATCAAGAGCATAAAAACTTCCGGCTTTTTTTGTTCTAACACAATTATTTGTTAAAGTAAACTTACTACTTCCATTGTTTTTTGAATAAATTGCATCATCATTTAAACTTGTAATTGTTGAGTTTGTAATTACAGGTGAGCTATTTTTTTCTTGAATATATATAGCTTTACTATAAGCATTAACAGTTAAATTATCAATTTTAAAAGAACCTTTTACTTGATTATTAAAGTATAAACCTATATCAGATGTTGAATTTATATCACTATTTTTTATCTCAATACCATTTTTTATTTTATCTTTAAAATAGATACTATGACTACCAGATGTAATATTGACATCATCTATCTTGAGTTCACCATCTAACTGCTTAACAAATTCAAAACCTCTTCCTTTTGCATTTATTTTACTATTTTTGATGCTAAAACCATCTTTTACCTCTTTATCTATCTGCAGAGCATCAGATTCACTTGATGTAATATCAAGATTTGAAAAAGTCATTTCATTATTTATCTTACCCTCTAACTTAATCCCATAAGACTTTGAATTTATTGTAACATTATTAAGTATAATCCCACCATTTATTTTTTGTAGTGATATAGCTTCACCATCTTGTGCTTTTATTATTGTATCTGTTATATTTATACCATTATTTATATCACCATTTATTTCTATACCAAATGTTTTAGCTTCAAAATCACTATTTTCTATAGTAATACCGTTATTTATTTTTTGACTAAATTCTAAAGCTTTTTCTAAAGAAACTATTTTAACATTAGAAAGGGTTGCTACACCATTTATATCACCTGCTATCTCCATAGCATTTATAGAAGCTGTTATATTTGTATCTCTAATATCTAAACCATCATTTATATTTTTGTTAAAATCTATAGAATCATCTTCTGTAGAGTTAAAACTTGAATTTGTAATGTTAACTCCACCATTCACTGTCTTGGTAAGTTCCAAGGATTCTAATTTTGATTTAATCTTTGAATCAACTATATTAAGTCCACCGTTTACATTCTTTTTAAAATACAATCCAATAGCTTTAGTATCAATAAAAGTATTTTTTATAGTTATACCATCGTTAATAATCTCTTCAGATTTTACACCATGGTTATCTCCAGTTCCTGTTGTTGTTATATTTGTATCAGAGATAGTAACTTCACTAATAACACCACTAAAATCTATACCCTCATCCTCTGCTTCTATCGTACTGTTTTCAATGGTAAACTTTCCATTACTACCATAAGTTTCTATACCATCACCAGAATCAGATGTTATTATCATATTTTTTAACAAAATATCTTTTGAATATGATTTTACAGATATACCATCATTATCACTTGTTTGTTCAATTTTCATGGAATCAATTGTAATACCATCTACACCATTTAATGTAAATACATCACCAGAATTTTTAACTATAACATTATCAGTTGCACTATCACTCTTTTTAATTGTTAGATTATTTTTGTTTATTATTTTAACTTGTTCATCATAAGTCTCATCACATATTGATATAGTATCGCCATTATTGGCATCATTTATTGCTTCTTGTATTGTTTCATATGGATTATCTAGTATTATTGTAGATTCACAACTTTTACAACCTATAAACATCATACATGAACGATCAGCATCAACAACCAAAGTTTGTGCATTAATCAACAATGGAAAAACTAAAATACCAAATAAAATATTTTTCATATTAGCATCCTCTTAATTTTTGTATGGTATCTATATCTAACCCAGTTATAAGAGATATAGTATCATCATCTAAACCTTGAGATATAGATTTTTTTGCTATCTCTATATTTCTTTTTTTGATTCCCTGTTCAAAACCTTTTTCTATACCTTTTTCTATACCTTTTTCTATACCTTTCTCAAGACCTTTTTCCATACCTTTATTAAATCCATCTGTATCTGCTTTTAGTATTGCTAATTTTTGTATAGATATAAACTCTTTTCTTTTATGTTGTGCTTCTAGTTCATCTTTTGTTAAGTTCGCTTCATTTACTATCTCTAGTGCTGTTTTTATCTCTTCATCTAAGTTATTTGGAACATATTCTAAGCTTCCTGCATTTTTTATGAAGTATATCCATTCATCTTTTATATCTTGTAATTCTTCTAAATTTTTATTAAATTTTTCTAACTCTACAAATACTAATTCTATATCATCATTGTAAGTTATTAGTTTATCTTTTTCTATTAGTTTAAATCTATTTATAATCTGTTCACTATCTTCAAACATTGTAAAATCTACTATGCTTAATGCTATTACTGGATTTAGTAGATGATATTTTTCACTTTTATCTAGTTGTATAGAGTAATTCTTTGCTGCATTATATAAAACTCTCTTCTCAAACCCTGCATGGTTTAGCACTTGCATCTCTATGATAACTTTTGTATCATCTTCAAGAACTGCTTTTACATCTACAAATGTATCTTTTACACCTTTTATCATAGGTATATTATACGGGTCTAAAATGGTTAAATCTTTTATCTTTATATCTTTATTGTCATATACAATCGCATTTAAAAAGCTAATAAGTTTACTTTTACTATCTTCACTTCCAAATACTTTTTTAAAAGCATAATCTGTCTTTACATCTAAAAATTGCATCCTTATCCCTTTAATCTTATCTAAACTTAATCCTATCATAAAAAAAGTTAAAGCTTACATAAAGAATTTATGATTTATAATAGAAGTATAAAAATAATAAATAAACTTTTGGAGGTGTATTATGTTTGTATCATCATTCAA
>Ga0256838_1000738_pt1 | contig 17990 bp, 18 predicted proteins | sample 4571419metaG_FD_185978 | JGI IMG/M metagenome (GOLD analysis project Ga0256838, IMG submission 185978) | Hydrothermal vent microbial communities from Guaymas Basin, Mexico - 4571-419 | ecosystem: Environmental > Aquatic > Marine > Hydrothermal vents | place: Mexico: Guaymas Basin | collected...
ATCAGTCCTGATCTTGAAGTTTCCCGAGAGAGAGAATTTTCTATCGAACAATTCGAATGACTTTGTAGAAAACTTGTCCACGATCTCTTTTATGGGTTTTTCTTGATTCAAGTGGTAAGTAAAGGACACAGAGTTTTTTAATGCATTTCCTTTATAGTTTTGATTCATTGATATTGATACAGAATCTATGGGCTTGTCTTCTCTATAATGGTACTTTGTTGATGCTGAGAAGGATAGGGAAAGGTCTCCAAATTTCGTGGAATAGCTGGATGTTAACAGAGGATCCTCCCAGCGATCTTCAGCTTTTAGAAAGTCATAGGAGCTTTTAGCAGATAAAGCTAATCCAATGATAGGGAGTTTAAAGGAAAGGGAAACGTTGGATTTATGGATGGTCGAGAGCTTTTCAAAATTGTCATCTTCATTCTCTACTTTTTTGTAACTTGACGATCTTTTGTAGTCGATGGAACTTTTTAAAATATTAAAGAGGTTAATATTAATTCCTGCAGAAGCGTTATCGTATAGGTACATTTCTGTGTTTTTATCTTTCACTCTTGTCTCTTTGTATTGAAAATTTTGTGAAGACTTTAATGCGATGAATTTGGTTTTAATTTCTTTGGAAAACAAGTTAAGCTTTGCCGTAGAGTCACTCTTATAGTAGGTGAGATCCGTGGAGGAAAATGTATATTTAAAAACGTTAGTTACGCTCATAGAAGAGCCAATCTCCTTAATAAGACCTTTGGATAAAGAGAGACTGAGCGCCCCATCGTGTTTTACATCGTCAAGATGGCTGAACAAGTCCCCTTCTTCATACGAAACATAAGATTTGTGTTTGATATAAGATAAAGTGAGCTTTGCACCAAGAAAACTTTTTGAGACTTTTTTTACTGTTATACCCGGAAGAAGCCATGATGTTAAATTACCGGAACTCTTTCTATTGACGGTTATATAGATTGGTACTCTAAAAGGAGAATAGTATGTAGAGTACGTATAGCTGGATGAAGAATTGGAGGTTTTCAAGGAGAGGGAGGTTTTTTTCAAGTTCTTAAATGTAAACTTAAATGAAAAGTTATCACTGGCACCGCTTTTAGAATGACTAATGGTGAAGGGGTTGTCCAATATCTTATCTGAAATGGATAGAGAATATTTAGTATTTCCATCTTTATCTTTAGCTATAGAAAGAGCAGATTCCCCCGTATTAGAATATTTTGTGTGGAAATAAAAACTATTTATTCCAGATTTCTCGTAGGAAACTTTCAAGCCCATTTTAAAAGACGGTTTATCCTCTAAAGATTGATAAAAGAAAGGAAAGTACATTATTGGAAGGTCAAAGATCGTTAAGAATATGTTCCTAGAAACCAAATATTTTCCAGGTGATATCTCGGAAAACTCCGAGGATAGATAATAATGAGGGTTTGGATCATTACAGGTGGTAACATAAACACTTTGGACTTTGAATATATTGTTCTTTTCAAATTTTATCTTGCTACCTGAGATGTATAACCTTTTCTTCTTTCCCTGAATCTTAGTATCTATGAAGCCTTCAAATCCAAGGGCTTCGTTGTCTTTATAACGTGCTACCATCCCTTCAATATGATTTCCTTTTTTGTCTGTTAGAGAAATTCTTCCCATGCTATCTTTTGCCGAAACTTCCGTAGATGTTTTTGTATTAAGTATTATGAATTTAGTTATAAATAGAACATCTTCTGTTTTCCTACTCAACTTATAAACCGAGTTGAAGAAAAATAAATCTTCTCTGTTAGCTGACTGGATTATAAAGGTGGCTGAGTTAATAGTTATGGTACCCTCGTCTGTTTCAAACAAACCTTCTTTCACATGAAAGGCTTGTCCAAAATTTTCATACATCGTTAATGTTGAAACTTTTAAAAAACCGCTGTCTCCAACAATGGTGGCATTAAATAACTCTAAAATATTCTGATCAAAGTAGTAAACCCCTACAGGAGCTTCAGCTATTTTGTCATCCTTTTCATAGATCTCCACATTTCCGACAAAGGTAGCGGCTACGTCATCTATGTAAGTATTATCCGCAACAATTTTATATTCCGAGCCAAAATATGTAGAGGTAAGAATAATCACAAAGGCAAATACCAAGATTTTTGAGTAGAATTCCCTAAGTCTTTGTATAAATGCGGTGTCTATAAAGACGAAAAGAACTAGTCCAGTTATGCCAAAGGTTATGTCAGGAAGCCATGATGCCAGTATAGGATTAATCAGATATTCCTTTCCCAAGGCGCTTATCCACGCACTGGAACCTTGATACAGTACAACAAGAACAAAAGTTAGAATGACCCCCCATGATTTACTTGTAAGGTTGAAAAGCATAGAAAGCGAAAGACCAACAAGAACGATTATTATCGAAGCAAGTGAAGTTGAATACCTATTATGGAGTTCAACAATCCACTTTGCAGCTCTTTTCTTGTTGTCTATAGATTTTATGACTTCTACAAGTTCTGAATGAGTCATTTTTTGAGGCGAGGATAAAGATACAAGCCTACCGAAATCTTTATCTATTTCTAATTTCAATTTTTTGAAGGATGAATCGAATTTCATTAATCCATTTTTATCCACAAGATAAAATCTTCCGTTCAGAAGATACCAAAAATTTCCTTCTCTTACAGCTTTTTCGGCGGTGGTTATCTTTTTAACTTTTCCTTGATATTCGATTATAAGGACATCAGTCATTTCTTTTTTTCGTTTGTTGTACTCACCTACATAAATAAACTTGTTATCATATTTCACGATAGAGTCTTCTACTAAATAACTTTCCGCATGGGCTTTTTTGTAGATGTACTTTGCCATAACCTCATCTATCTTTACCTGGTATTTTGGCACAAGATAATCGTTTAAGATGTAGGCTACTCCGCTCAGGATCACCGCCAGCAAAAGAAATGGGATGATCAACTTCTTAAGGGAGATTCCATGAACTTGAAAGGCCATAAGCTCGTTTTTTTCAGACAGCTCTGACATAGTCCAGAAAATGGAAAGAAGAACACCTACAGGGATCCCCATGGCGGTGAAGTATGGCAAGTAGTAGTAAATCAAAAGAAGTAGTTTGTCGAATCCCACACGATTCTTAACTATTATATATGAAAGCTGGTAAAGCACTTCAACACTTACAAAGACTATAAAACCTCCCAGCCCTATTAGGAAAGGTCCAAAGGATTTTTTGGTTATGTATTTTATAAGGAGCTTCAAACTTGATTTCCCTCCATCAAATCATTCTCTTTCCATATCCCAACCTATTCTTCAAGGCCATGTAAAAATCGTGATCCTTTGGCCTTAGTATAGTAACGTTCATTTCTGATTTTCTCACATCAATCTTTTGGAATTTACCCATTAATTTTCCATCTAAAAGCAAATTAGATTCTATATCAACCATTATTCTTATTATAGAAGAAGATGGAACTACAATACCTCTATTAAAAAGAAAGTGGGGTAGGAGCGGGGTTATTTGCAATGTCTCCGAACTAGGATGAACCACCGGACCACCCGCAGATAGGTTATAAGCAGTTGATCCTGTAGGAGTGGAAACGATTATCCCATCTGCGAAGAACCATAAAGGATTTCCATCAGATACAACCACTTCTATTTCAAGCATCCTTCCATCTATGTCCTTTTCCAACACTACATCGTTAAGAGCAAAGAAACTATCATTAGCAGTGTTTACTTCAAGAAAAAATCTTTTTTCTTTTATTAAACGATTGTTTTCTATATCTTCTATCATTCGATCAACATCGCCAAAGGTGTAAGAACTTAAAAATCCCAATCTCCCCGCTTTGACTCCCAGCAATGGCACTTTGTCTCTAACTATCTTTGCGCATTTTATTACTGTTCCATCCCCACCTACCACAATGAGGATATCCGCTTTTTCTGAGAAATTCAGCGCCTTTTCTATGGGAAAGAGAAGATTTATGTCAAATTTTTCCTTGAGATGATCTGCTATTTTTGCGGCTTTTTCCTCGCTACCATCCTTGTAGCAAATCCCAATTTTCATCTTAATCTCACCGCCAGGTCAAAGAGACTTTGGACAATGAAATTGTCTATGAATACAAGTATCAGTATAGCTATCATAGGAGTGATGTCTATCATTCCTATTGGCGGTATAAACCTTCTTAAAGGCCTTAAAATAATCTCAGATGATGCGTAAAAGAAAGAGCGGATAGAAGAATAGTAAGGTGAAGGGAACCAACTCATTATTGCATAAATGCCTATTGAAAGAATCTCATAATATATGAAAATCCTCAGTACAATAGCAATTGCCTTAAAAAGGTTTCCTAGTACAAACATTGCGTTCACCTCCATGGGATAATTATTGCCCTACATATTTTATCACTTATACACCTACAATTCCTTTGGAAAAGCAACTACGATTTTTCATTAAAGGAACAACATCAGTGAAATCTATTTGGGAAGCAAACTTTATATCTCTTTCAAAACCCAATCTTAATAGCTTTTTCGCATGAGAAGATTTTAGGAGTTCTTCATATATATCCTTAACACTTTTTGCGTATCCGCTGACGATTCTTGCCTGGTCATTTCCAGGTTCAAAATTTTTAGCTATAAAACCCGCAAGAAGACAATCTTCCAATGAAACTTTTCCCAAAGTTCCGGAGCATACTATCTTAGATGTACCTTTTTTCTTTATGTAACTCACAACGGCACTTAGGTTTAGAAAGGAAGCGGCTGCTACCTCTGAACACTTAACCATCTTGGCTGCAACGGTTCCATTTGAAGTTTTTAAAATCACATTCTTATCCTTAACCATCTCTTCCAAAAATTCGCACGGAGAATTTCCCATATCAAATCCAGGTATCCTGAGCCCATCTTCCTCACCAGCTAAGATGTAATCGGGATGGTTCTCTTTCATTTTAAACGCGGCTTCTATGTTATCAACTGGAAAAACACATTGCGCTCCGTTATGGAGCGCCGTTGTTATTGATGTTGTTGCTCTTAATACATCAATAATTACACAAAACTCTGCCTCTATTGGCTTTGGAAGAAAATATACATCAACGACTGTTCCCATAAGCACCCTTCGCCAAGCTTTTGTAGATCATATCGGAAAGCGATTTCATCTGAACATCCATCATTTTCTTTGAATATTCGTACAAGAGCATGTCTCTATACATCTTTTCCGCAGGTGTTTCTGGCATTAGACCCGATTTTGGAATACCGTCCCACATCTCTTTAAAAATTTGATAGAAGAAATATGCGGCAAATTGATTTACGGATTTTCTTAAAGCTTTTTCTCTATCCTGTTTAATCAGTCCTTGAAGTTCTGTTGTGGCGTTTATCTGCACATCACATCACCACCAATTGAGCATGGAGTACTCCTGCTTCATGTAGAGTCTGGAGTATAGCAATTATGTCTTGAGGTGTTGCGCCAAGTGCTTTAAGGGCTGCCACAAGGTTTCCTATTGTAGCTTCCGTTTCCTCTTTCCCTACGATTTTTCCAGATCTAATAGTGATGTTGAAGTTACCGTAAGAAAGTGTGAAATCTGAAATTTTTACCTGTCCTCCAAATATAACAGTCCCTGTTCTTTCGTTAACTATAACTTTTGCTGGTTGGTCTGGTGATACCTCTATATCTTCCAAGATGGATAAAAATGTAATCACATCATCTTTAAAAGCTTTAGGTATTGTGACTTTTATTGAACTTGGGTCAATAGCTTTTGCTATCTTGGAGTTGAACTTTACATTTATAGCGTTAGCAGCTCGTGCCGCTGTTGTTATATCGGGGTTATTCAATAATATTGTGACTGTGTCTTTATCTATGATGCTTGCAGGAATCTCGTTTTCCACTATAGCACCCGAAGGTATGTAACCTACAACTTTATATCTTTTTTGGAGATTCGCACTTGACTTTACTTCTTGCCCTCCAACGCTGATAGAACCTTGCGCAACAGCGTAAACCTTACCATCTGCACCGTACAAAGGCGTTTGGATTAGGAATCCTCCTTCAAGAGATTTTGCATCTCCTATAGAAGCTACAACAACGTCTAACCTCATTCCTTCTTTGTAAAAGGGTGGGATATCGGCAAGTACCATGACAAGAGCTGTGTTTTTAGTTTTAAGCTCTTTAGGATCTATATTTACTCCAAAATGGGATATCATATTGGCAAGGAGGGTGGAGTTCACCTTGTTGGAATCTCCACTACCATTAAGTCCTACTACCACGCCTATGCCAAATAACTGATTATCTCTTGCACCTCTGAATGTTGCTATGTCTTTTAGCCTTACTATAGTCTGTGAAAGTCCGGCGGTTAAAACTGCGATAATCAAAATCAGGGTTAAAGCTCTTTTCATCATATCACCTCACATGAAAATGTTGGATATAAGGGACAAAAAGTATGCCAGCCAAGAATCTGGTTCATCAGGACTCTTTTTGAATACGACTTCATCGTCTATCCATATTTCCGCTTCGGCCATATCACGAGAATCCACCGTGTTGTCAGCAGTTATATCTTCAGGCCTCACTTTCCCTCTAATTATTATTTCCTTCATCGCTCCACCTATTTTTATTCTCTTTTTTCCTTTCACGATCAGATTCCCATATTCGTCCTTTCCTATTACAACGGAAGAAATTTCTAAAACAACTTTCGCAGATACTTGGTTTTCCCTTTTATAAGTATCACTTATATTCCCCGTTGGTATATAACTTGATGCTTTTACACCAGTAAAAGCGTTCAAGATGTAATCCAGAAAGTCAGAAATGGTTTTAAACGGGTTGAAACCGTTGGATTTCGTGGATGCAGTCGGTATCTCATAAACAAGGACTTTAACTATATCACCGACATTGGAAGCTTTCTTTACTTTGATTAAGTTCATTCCTCCCTTTTTCCAAAGCGATTCCCCGTAAAGGGAGGTGTTTAAAAAGAAAAATATCATCACGAAAAATCCTATTAATATTAACCATGATAGAATTTTTCTCATCTTTCCACCTCCAGGATCTTAACCCGCTTATCCTTCTGGAGAACTCCCTTTAATATTTTTCCACTTGTGAGGTTCTTTACCCTAATAGTATCTCCTATATAACCATCTTGAAGTGCTTCTACCATTACCGTTACGTATATCCCTGGCAGTGCGGCGTATGCTACTAGTATTTCTCCTTTCACAGCATCAGGTTTTCTTTTTATCGAATCAAGCGTGAGTATCTCACCTATTTTTAAAGTTTTTTTGGCTTTGGAATAATATGCATCCTGGGTAGAGGCTGGTGTCCCTAGAATCTCTAGCACATCTATCTTCTTAAATTCAAGATCATCTGGATATATGGTTTCTCCATAAAATACAGGTTTTTTAAGGACAAGCACGGTTTTGTAACACATCACCTTCAATTTTAGGGATAAGAAAGAACGTTCTTTTTCATTTTCATAAGATATGAAAGCACTAAAAATCCCTTTTCCAATTTTTATGTATCTCACTTTTTTCTTACCCTCAGAGATTTTTCCACTGTAACTGAGGATGCTCCACGAAGAAGGTGTTGAGCATAAAGCAACCTCTGAAGCTATTTTAAATGCAACATAAGATGCTTCGTTTAAAACATCTTTTGGAATCTCTTGACTTTTTAAAACAACGTTTGTTGCCGCTTTCTTAACCTTTATGGTAATTTTTGAAGATTCGAAGGTTAATTGAAGGCCTTTTCTTTTTGCAAGGTTTTCAATGTAAGAAGAGAGAATAGTATAGGTTCCTTCTTGATAGTAATATCCAACAACTATTGAGGACAGAATGCCCTCGAGATCCTTTGAGGGGTTTCGGACAATGTTAAACAAAGTGACCCGCCCTGGGGTCACTTCTATTTTTTGTGGAACAAATATATTTGAGAGTACAAGTACGCTGACTATCAGGATGAAAATTGCTACATATTTACTCGTTCATCCTCACCTCTTGAGTCCAGTTAAAGTTCTTAACATATCATCTGCAGTCATTATCGCTCTTGAATTGAGTTCATATGCTCTTTGAGCTGTTATCATACCTACCATCTCTTTCACTACATCAACATTCGACTTTTCAAGGTAATTTTGGCGAATCGCTCCAAAGCCGTCCTGACCCGGAGTACCTTCAATAGGTGCACCTGATGCTCCCGTTTGGACGAAGAGATTGTTACCAATAGCTTTTAGACCTGACGGATTCACGAATCTAACAAGGGTAATAGTACCTACAGTTTGCGTTGTTCCATCAGAAAGCTCGGCCACTACATTTCCGTCCTCTGTTATCGTGATTGATGTGGTATTTTGTGGGATGGTTATGTTGGGGACAAGGAAGTACCCATTGGACGTGACAAGCCTTCCTTCTGAGTCCATTTTGAAGGAGCCATCTCTTGTGTAAGCTATTCTTCCATCGGGAAGTTGCACTTGGAAGAAACCATCTCCGGTTATAGCCATGTCAAGGGCGTTTCCTGTGTATTCTAATGTTCCCATTGTAAATAACCTTGTACTTGCGGAAACCCTTGTTCCAAGACCAACGTATAGCCCTGTAGGCGTAACAGAACCTCCTGCTATTGGGGCACCTGAGCTCTTTGCATGTTGATATATCAAGTCCTCGAACTCTGCTCTGACCTTTTTATAGCCAGAGGTATCTACGTTGGCAAGGTTGTTGGAGATTGTATCAAGTTTGAATTGTTGAGCAAGCATTCCTGTTGCCGCTGAGTAAAGAGAAATCATCATGTTATCCTCCCCTTTCATCTAAGTGTTCCAACACTGTTGAAAAGTTTTCCCAAGAGCTCATCAGATGTTGTGATAGACCTTTGTGCAATTTCAAAATGCCTCAAAGCTTTTATCATGTTAACCATTTCTCTTAAAGCATTCACATTTGATTTTTCGATATACCCTACCTTGAGTCCTATTTTTTCAAAGATAGCTTTACCAGATTCTTTTGTCTCCTCGAAATAGTTGTATCCTATCTTCTTTAATTTATCAGGATTTTTAAATATAACTGTTGCTATTCTTGCAACTTTTTGATTGTTTTTGTCATAAACAATCCCATCTTCTGATATAAAAGCACCATTGGGAATCTTTATTTTGTTTCCATTTTCATCGAGAACGTAATCTCCTTCATTAGTAACTAGAAAGCCTTCTGCATTTCTTTTGAAATTACCGGCTCTCGTGTAAAGGTTTTTCCCGTTTTGATCAACGACAAAAAACCCCTCTCCATCAATGGCGACGTCATAGGGATTTCCGGTGTACTCAATTGGCCCTTGTGTGAATACGGACTTTACCTCGTCAAGAACTACGGCACCTTCCAAATTTCCTATGGGTGTTAATTTATCATAGGGGTTACTATTGGCATTCGAATACATCAATCCGTTCATGTAGGTTCTAAAGGCAGCTACGTCTTCTTTATAACCTGCCGTATCGACATTTGCTAAATTGTTGGCGACGAGGTCAAGTTTGTACATATCGTTGAGCATCCCCATAGCAGACATATACATACCTCTAATCACTTTGAATCACCTCTCATAAGTCTCAGCTACAGTTTGAAGGAGTTCCCTGTTATCGAGGAGCACACCCGTTCCTCTTGCGACACTCATTATAGGGTCATCAGTCACCATGGCCCTCACACCTATTTCTTCTTCAATAGCTCTGTCAATTCCTCTTATGAGCGAGCCCCCACCTGTCAGAATTATCCCATTCCCTATTATGTCGGAGGCAAGTTCTGGAGGAGTTCTTTCAAGAATTGATTTGATCTTGGAAATTATGGTGTTAACCAAAGGTTTAATCGCCTCCATGACATCATCTGAATTTATAACGTCTGTTCTTGGAAGACCTGACACGGCATCTCTTCCTCTTATTTCCATCTCGAAGGTGTCATAGTCTGGATGAACCTTTCCTATATTCTTCTTAACTTCCTCGGCTGTGGTTTCTCCAATAACCAAACCATACTTTTTCTTTACGTATTTGACAATTGCTTCATTCATCAAAGAACCTGCAACTTTTATGGAATCTCCAACAACAATTCCTCCTAAGCTTATAACCGCTATGTCAGTGGTTCCGCCCCCAATATCTATCACCATACTACCTTCAGATTTTGTAACCTCAATGCCCGCACCAATGGCTGCTGCTAATGGTTCTGAAACGATGTGCACCTTTCTCGCTCCGGCACTTATGGAAGCTTCAAAGACCGCTCTTTTTTCAACACTGGTTATTTTTGTAGGAACACCAATAACTACCTCAGGTTTGAAGAATTTAAATTTTCCTATTGTTCTTTTGAAAAATTCCCTTAATACAGCTTCTATAACTTTGTAATTAGCAATTACACCATCTTTCATAGGTTTTATGGCAACAAGATCCTTATGGGTTTTGCCAATCATTTTCCTGGCTTCTTCCCCAATAGCAACAATTGCACCCGTTTTCCTGGATATCGTAACAACTGAGGGCTCATAAAGCACTATTCCTTTTCCCTTTTGGTAAACAATGAAGCTAGCTGTTCCCAAGTCAATTCCAAGATCACCTTTCGCCACGGTATACCCCCTTCCTCATATCAATCTTTCTATCTCCTTATGAACTTTTCCTTATTTTCTTCCCTATTCATTAAGAAGACAAAAACGCGGGGAAATACCCCGCGTACATTCTATTTTTCTTTGTAGCTTCTTTTAAGATATGTTTTCCATTATCTTCCCTAGCTCCAACTTTTCTTCAGCACTAAGGATCTTATCAATATCCAAAATGATCATCATTGTATCTTCTAATTTAGCTATGCCAAGTATGTATCCTCTTCCGACTCCACCAACTTCCGATGGGGGTTCCTCAAGCTGATCCTGATTTATAGTGAGGACTTCCTTGACATCATCAACTAAGAGTCCTACTTGCCTGTTGTCAAGGTTAACGACAATTACTTTGGCCTTTTTCTTCTGTTCATCATCTAGGTCTTCTATATAAAATTTTTTTCTTAGGTTTATTATGGGAACAACCTTTCCTCTTATGTTCATGACTCCTTCTACATAATCGGCGGACTCCGGTATTTTAATTATCTTTCCAAATTCAACTATGCTGTCTATTTTCATGATGTCTATCCCAAAATCTTCGTTTCCCAACATGAAACTGACTACTTTAAATTCCAACGGCTCCACCTCCCCCACGACTTATTCTATCACAATTAAATCTTGTCCGGTCTCTATAGCATCTCCTTCCTTAACTAATACCTTAGAAACCCTCCCGGAAAATTCACTTCTTAATTCATTCTCCATTTTCATTGCCTCAAATACGAGAACAGGATCACCTGCGTTTATCTTCTGTCCTTCGCTAACAAGAACCTTTACAACCACCCCTGCCATAGGTGATTTTATCACTTTTCCGCCTGTTGTGCTCGGCTTTTGTTCTATTTTTGGCGCTGGAGATGGAGCTGATTGAGCGGGTACCGACCGGTTTACTACAGGTTCTTCAGCCTTTTTGGTTTGAGGTGCTACAGCTTCAGCCTTCAATGTTTGGGAAATTTCCTTTAACTCTTCTACTTCCACCATATACTCCTTTCCGTTCACCTTTACTCTATATTTCTTGACCATTTTTTAACCCCTTTCCATCCTGTTTTTCTCCAATATACCCAGCCACGTTCATCAAGTCTTTTGATTTTTCTAATTTTAAAGCTCTTTCCACCTATAAATGAAGATATAGCTCCCATAATAGCTGCGACAATTTCATCATCCTCTTCAACTTCTACTTCGGTACTTTCAAAAACCTTCTTTTCTTTTTTCAAAATAGAAGAGAAAAGCTCAAAAGATTTGAATATTACAAGCAATATAACAAAGACACTAAAAACCATGAAAAGGCCTACAACCGTTATGTCCCATACGCTGTATTCCATCACTTCACCTCACAATGGTATATTTCCATGTTTTTTCTTCGGTCTTGCTTCAACTTTGGTTGAAGATATATCAAGCACCTTAGCAATCCATTCTCTGGTTTTTATTGGATCTATAACCTCATCTACGTAGCCCCTAGCTGCTGCCATATATGGATTTGCAAATTTCTCTTTATACTCTTCTATATACTTCTTTCTTGCTTCCTCTGGATTCTCTGCAGCCTTTATCTGCTTTCTAAAGACTATATTAACAGCACCCTCTGGTCCCATAACTGCTATCTCCGCAGATGGCCATGCAGCAACAAAGTCAGCTCCAAGATGTTTACTTCCCATAGCTATATATGCCCCACCATAGGCCTTCCTAAGGATTATAGTTACCTTAGGTGAAGTAGCTTCACTGTAGGCATAGAGTATCTTAGCACCATGTCTTATGATTCCACCGTGCTCTTGAGCAACACCCGGCAAAAAGCCCGGGGTATCAACAAAAGTCACTATTGGTATATTGAAAGCATCTAGAAATCTTATGAATCTTGCTGCTTTATCAGATGAATCTATATCCATTGAACCTGCCAAATACGCAGGTTGATTGGCAACTATTCCGACGGTTCTTCCACTTATCCTCGCAAAACCAATCACCATACTTTTTCCGAAATGTTCATGGACTTCAAAGAACGTCCCTTCATCAACCACAAGATTTATAACGTCCTTAACATTATAACCTCTCTTGGGATCAGTTGGAACAATGTCGTAAACGCTTTCTGGCATGGAGAGGTCATAATCTCCTTCAACAATTGGTGGCTCTTCCATATTGTTTTGAGGAATGTAAGATATCAGCTTCCTCACAAGAAGCATAGCATTTTCATCGTCGGCAGCTATGAAGTGTGCGTTACCGCTCTTTGTATTATGTATAAAGGCTCCTCCTAAACTTTCGAAGTCTACATCTTCACCGGTAACTGCCTTAATAACTTGAGGACCAGTTATAAACATGTAGGACTTCTTATCTACCATAACAATAAAATCCGTTATAGCTGGAGAATACACAGCACCTCCAGCACACGGCCCTGCTATAACGCTTATCTGTGGAATAACACCAGAAGCAAGGGTATTCCTTCTGAATATTTCCCCATATCCGAATAATGAGTCAACTCCTTCTTGTATCCTTGCACCACCTGAATCGTTTATGCCAATAAATGGCATACCCATCTTCATTGCAACATCCATTACTTTTGCTATCTTCTTTGCATGCATTTCACCTAAAGAGCCGCCCATTACAGTAAAGTCCTGAGCATATACCGCAACAGGTCTTCCATCTATTTCACCGATACCAGTTACAACTCCATCTGCAGGAAGTTCTGCTTTATCAAGCCCAAAGAATGTGTTTCTGTGTTTTACAAACTTATCAAGCTCTACAAAAGTTCCTTGATCTAAAAGTATCTCAAGCCTCTCTCTTGCTGTCAACTTTCCTTTCTCGTGCTGCTTTTGTATCTTATCTTCTCCCCCACCTAGTTTTATCTTCTCCTCCATCTCTTTGAGCTTTTTAACAAGATTCCGCATATCCATCACTCTTCTCCTCCTTCTACAAGTTCTATCAAAAGTCCTCCCGTTGTCTTAGGATGTAAAAAAACTACTTTTGTTCCGTGCGCCCCCTTCTGTGGCTGATCTGAGAGAGGTTTTATACCAAGTTCCTTGGCTTTTTTTATATATTCCTCAATATTTTCAACCTTCAGTGCGATATGGTGAAAACCTTCTCCTCTTTTCTCAAGGAAGGAATGAATTTCGCTATTTTCAGATATCTCTTCTAAAAGTTCAAAACGGCTTTCACCAATTTTTACGAAGTGCACCCTTAACCCTCTTTCCGGAAGTTCTTCTGTATAATAAACATCAAGTCCTAAAAGATCTCTATAAAGTTTAAGCCTCTCTTCCGCACTTTTCACAGCGATCCCGATATGATCTATCTTCAATGTCTTCAAAAAAGACCACCCCCTTGTGGCCAATTATACAAAAAATGCTGTCAAAATAATATAATTTTTCAAAAAAGCTGGAGTGATTAAAATGAAAAGAAATTTTGCTCTTACTACTCTTTTGATACCAATTTTGCTGCTCAGCATCAATGTTAAAATATATCATGTAGGTGAATTCTCCTTAAGGATCAAAAAAACGGTCAAGGGAATATTCATCATAGATTCCTTAAAAGGATCCATTTATTTCCTTCATGAAGAAAATGAAAGGGTAATACGTGGATTTTTATTTCCCCTTTGGGTTGATACGCTAGGTAATTATCTGTATGTTACAGATGTGAAAAGAGGATATGTATATAAAATTGATCTTTTTTCTTTCAATATGGTCAGCAAAGTCTATGTGAAAAGACCTGAGATGATTAAAATTTACAAAGGTAGAATCTATGTATCGTCAAATAATGAAGTCTACGAATTGGATAAAGACTTGAGAATATTAAGAAAATGGAAATTCTGCGCAAAATCCGTTTATTTTTATTTTTATGAAGATTTTCTTTTGCACATGAACTATTGGAAAAGCAAAGATTGCCCCGATGTTACCATAATTGATTTAAAAAGCGGCAAAGTTGTTAAGAACCTATATTTAGGGTTTGAAAGACCTTTTAGATTTTTGTCAATGTATGACAAATGGGTATTCCTCGACTATAAAACAGGCGATATTGCTTTTGTAAGAAATTTTCACATTATAAAGAGGATCAATCTTCCTGCCTATTCATATGACATTGTTTACTATGAAAGCAAGATTGTAGTTAGTAACCTGTTTGAAAAATCCTTGTACATAGTGGATCCAATTTTATATAGGATATCTAAAGTACAGCTAAACTGTCAAGTTGGGGATTTGGAAGTATTCAACGATCATTTATTTCTTTCCTGTATATTTGATAACTATGTTTGTAGTATGAAAAATTGGAAGTTAGAATGGAAAATATCGTGTGAATATCCTGTCATGATGGCAAAGGATGATAAAGGAATCTATCTGCTATGTGCCGATGAAGGAAAAGTGAAATTTATCAATATGGGTGGTAAAATTAAGGGAAAGGGGGGATCGTAAGATGGATATCGTTGAAAGGGTAATAAGGAGTTTGATAAAAGAGGGGAAACTCAGCAGAGCTAGGACCCTTCTTTCTATTTTTATCGAAGATTACCCTCATTTGGTGTTGGAACTTGAAATCGCCGCAGGAAATTATGAATTAGCACTTGAGATATACGAAAAGCTTTCAGATGAGCTTAAAATGGAGTACAGAAGTACAATGGAAGATGTCAAAAAAGCTGTTGAAACTCGGGGCTATAAAGGAGATTTTAAAGATGCGCTAGCAGAATATGCCAAGGGTAACTACCAAGGCACAATAGCCCTTCTTGAAGGTATAACAAAAGATTATCCAGAGCTTGTTGAAGCGATAGCGTTGAAGTACGAAACCTATATAAAAAGGGGAGATACATCTAAAGCTAAAGAGATAGAAGAAATCCTCAAAAGATTCGACGCTTCTCACCCCGCATTGATTGAAGGTAAGTCTCCAAAATCTTCGGCTAAGAATCTTTCTCTTTGGGCGATACTGGTTTCGATAGTAGTGTTAATCATTATGACGGGTGTGTTGATTTTCAAAATGCAAAACCTGATTGACATAAAAGCTGCGATAGCTTCTGAGGTTAAGTCCGAGGTGAAGAGGGAATTATCCCTACAGACTTCTGCTTTGTACAACAGGATTGAAACTGTAAAAAAGGATTTAGAAGTAAGATTAGAAGAAAATATTGATAAAATAGACAAGGTATATGAAAAATTGAGTTTGCTTGAAAAACTTCAAAAAGATTTAAGAAACTCTGTTGAAACAGGCCTTAGTAACCTGGGCGAAAGAGAAGAAGTGAAGGTTCCGAATATGGATATGGTGATTTCTAAAGTAGATAAGGTTTTGAAAAACATGGATTTAACACTGAGAAGACTTGATTCACTAGAGAAAAAGGTTTTAACTGTTCAAGGCTCCATAACAGAACTTTATTCTTATGTAGAAAACCATCCAAAAGGTTCTCCTTCCTTGAGAAACGTGTTGGTTCCTGGAGAGATGGTCTACAAGCCTTCATCGGAACTTGATAGAGCAAAGATATACTGGCTGGCAGGATATATAATGTATTTAAGAGATCAGTATGATGATGCTATAGATCTTTTCAAAAAATCCTTGGACATAATTGAAGTTCTGTATCCACGTGTGTATTTCCATGATGACTGTGTTTATTATTTGGGATTATCTTATTACATGAAGATGAATTATAACTTGGCTAAAAAGTACTTTGAAATTCTCAAAAGGGAATTTCCGAAAAGTCAATACATAGACGATGCAGAATTTTTCATGAAGGGTATTCCAGGAGGTGAATGAGTTGTTGGAGGATTTCATGGGATACAAAAAGGATCAGATAAAGGATTTTGCGGAAGAAATAAAAGAAAAAGACAAAGATATAAAGGCTTTTATAACGATTGTGGATGATCCTGAGGTTCCAGAATCTGGCGAGTACAAAGGAGTTCCAATTGCCATCAAAGACAACATAATTACTGAGGGAATAAAAACTACCTGTGCATCAAAAATATTGGAAAACTACATACCACCTTTTGATGCGACAGTTGTTAAGAAACTCAAAGAAGCTGGTTTTGTAATAATAGGTAAAACGAATCTTGATGAGTTTGCAATGGGTTCAAGTACAGAAAGATCTGCTTTTTTCCCAACAAGAAATCCCATTGATCTTGAAAGAATTCCCGGAGGGAGCAGTGGAGGTTCGGCTGCGGCTGTGGCGGCTGACATGGTGCCTGTGGCTCTTGGTAGTGATACAGGAGGCTCTATAAGGCAACCGTCAGCTTTTACAGGAATTTATGGTTTTAAACCAACATACGGTCTTGTATCAAGATATGGTCTTGTAGCCTTTGCATCATCTTTGGATCAGATTGGCCCAATGGCAAAGACTGTTGATGATATTGCTAAAGTCATGAGTGTTATAGCTGGCAAAGACGAAATGGATTCAACAACAGTCGATGTTAATATAGACTTTCTTAAGGATTTGAATAAAGGAATAAAAGGAATGAAAATAGGGGCTATAAAAACTGTATTTGATGAACAGGGGCTACACGAAGATGTTGCGAATGCGTTTGAAGAGTTTGTTAAAGTTATAGAGGAACTTGGAGCGGAGGTTGAGTGGGTTGATGTTCCGAGCATAAAGTACTCTGTTGCTGTTTATTACATTATAGCTCCATCTGAGGTTAGCTCTAACCTTTCGCGGTTTGATGGAGTAAGATACGGATTAAGAATAAAAGGAGAGAATATAAAAGAAATGTACATGAAAACGAGAAATGCGGGATTTGGCGAAGAGGTCAAAAGAAGGATACTTCTTGGAACCTTCACTTTAAGTGCTACCTATTACGAAGCTTACTTTAGCAAAGCACAAAAGGTTAGAAGAAAAATAAGTGATGAGCTTTATAATAGTCTAAAAGAGTTTGACGCTCTTATACTTCCAACAGTTCCAACCCCAGCACCAAAAATCGGAGAGATAAAAGATCCACTTACATACTATTTGATGGATATATTCACGATCCCTGCGAATCTTGCAGGACTTCCAGCAATAAATGTTCCATTTGGGAAAAGCGGCAATCTTCCGTTGGGAATGCAAATAATGGGAAGGCGGTTTGAAGATGCCAAGGTTTTGAGAATAGCTAAAGCAATTCAGGAATCAACCACGAAAAATAAAGATGGAAAAACTTAAGGGTGTTATAGGGAAATCAAGTCGTAGTGATTGAAATACTAAAACCTGCTAAAAAAACAATAGGTCATTCGGGAGCAGAAGAGGGGCTTCAGCAAACCAGATGCTCAGTAGCGAAGAATATCTACATAGTGATAAAGGAGTGAGTATGTGAAATCTTTTGACAAAGCATTCAAAAAACTCTTTGAGGACACATTCATCCTATACGAATTCATCAAAATGTTCCTGCCTGCTCTTGTCGACGAATACGGCGTAAATCAGGATTCAATCGAGATACAAAACACAGAATTCCTATCCGCTGACCTTAAAACAAAACTTGCTGATGTCCTCGCTTATGTTAAAACAGACAAAACTGAGAAGTTCATCTACATCCTAATAGAACATCAGTCATACAAAGACCAAAACATGGCGTTTAGGATATGTGAT
>Ga0256838_1000739_pt1 | contig 17971 bp, 10 predicted proteins | sample 4571419metaG_FD_185978 | JGI IMG/M metagenome (GOLD analysis project Ga0256838, IMG submission 185978) | Hydrothermal vent microbial communities from Guaymas Basin, Mexico - 4571-419 | ecosystem: Environmental > Aquatic > Marine > Hydrothermal vents | place: Mexico: Guaymas Basin | collected...
ATATCTACATCTCCTAAAACCTTACCCTCTGGTGTAATCCATATGTTTTCACCCATGCCACTAATACTGCCATGATATTCTTCTTTAATCACTCTCCATTGTATTTCTTCATTGACAGATTCTTCTTGATTGTTCTCTTCGCGGCTTTTTATAGCCTCTATAAGCACTTCTGCTTCCTCTGGGGTAATTTCTCCCCTCTGCAGTGCCTCTAAGACTTTTCTAATCTCCTCAGACATGTTTTCCACCCCCTTATGATTTTTTCATGCGCCTAATGGCCTCTTCAACACTAATCTTGCCCTCTTTAAGCAGTTTGAGAGGATCTTCGCTTTCTTCTGGCATTTCCTCTTCTTCCTCTTCAAGTAGTGTCATACCCATAGATTTCACGATCTTTTCAATTTTGCCTCTTAGGGCAAAATATCCTATACCCGTGATGCGCTCCAGTTTCTTTAGGTTGCCCCTTGCTCTGAGAAAGAGTATGACGAGTTCTGCATCTTCTTTAGGTAGTGTTGCCAATGGAGATAATTCAAATGTGCCCCTAATGGTGATGCCATCGTGAGGACAGTATAACTCTGTTACTTGCATTGTGTTTCCACACACAGGACATTTTGGTATATTCATAATTTTTCACCTCCTAACAAAATATTAGCACTAATTACCAAAATTGTCAAGCATGTAGAAAAATATTTGTAGAGTGTGGCAAATTTTATGGGGTGAAACACTTTTTAAGTGTCATGGCATTGGAGGGGGCATATCCATCGGCATCATTGTTGAAAAACACAAAGCCTTCTTTGTCTTTCATGTCATGGCACAGTTTTTCAAGGTATTCTTTAGGATAACTACCTCCATATTTTTTACCGTATCCATGAAGTCTGACATATACGACAGGTTGTGTTAGCCACTCTATAGGTGTGTGCATATATCTGCTTTTAGCTACCATGTGATAAGAAACAGGGATAATGCCAGTTGGCAAGGTCATATCGTGCCACAGCTTATTTCTTAGCTCAACAAATAGTGGAATAGATAGCTCTTTATGAACTGCTGCAATAGTGTGTAAATATTTCATTGTGTCATCTGATGGTTTAAATGAGTGGGGAAATTGCCACAGTATACCACCGAGAGAGTTTCTCATAATCTGAGTAAGTCTGTAAATATATGCAGAGATGTCTTCTTTATCTTTTGTAGACATGTGAGTGAATGAACGGTGGGCTTTTAATACAAATGTCAGCCCTGTCTCTTTGCCTACGGCTTGCCATCTTTTCAGAGTGCTTTCTCGGGGGTGTCTGTAAAATGTGGCATTGATCTCTACGGCATCAAACAGTTTTGCATAGTAAAGGAGCATGTCTGAGGACTTTATACCATCTGGGTATATTTTCCCTATCCATGAGCGGTAAGAAAAACCCGATGTGCCAACTTTTACCATCTTAGTCCACCTCTACATGTTATTATATCTAAACAAGTAGTAAAGAACATTTGTATCTAAGAAACTTGTTTTTTTCTTTACATTTTATATTGTATTCTTGTTTGGTGTTTGCACATGGTATAATGCATTTGCTATGAGGGAAAAGGAAATTATATCTTTCAAAACTACAAGGCATGTTAACTACGGGGTGGGTTATCATTTTGTGTGGATGTCTAAATCCAAAAAGCCCATATTTAGAAATTTCCTTATAAGCTCTTTAGGCAGTTTTATTATCTCCGTGGGAGATATTCTTTAAAATATGTCGGGGCTGTTTTCTATTTTATTGCTACAGCAAGTATTGTCTCTGGAGGTATAATAAAGAAATGCCAAAATCTATGAGATGTTTCATCATAGCACTGCGAAATGCATCTGAAAGAGAAAAGATTGTTCTTGGTTATCTCACATATCATTCGGGTAAGCTTTATAATCAGGCTTTATATCTTTTGCAGACAAAACAGGCTAAACTCAATATGTATGACCTTTATAGAAAACTGCAAACCTCCATTGTTCTTAAGGCGTTGCACTCAAGAACAGCTCAAATAGTGTTAGATGAAACTATTAGAGCCTATAAAAATTGGCTGAACTATATTAGGCACCCTGAAAAATTTAAAGGTAAGCAAGTAAATAAACCTCGTTTTAGACCGAAAAAGAAACCTCATAGGACTTTAATCTACGACAAAACAGGTTTCAGGATTAAGGGTACTAAGATACGACTTTCACTTTCTAAAGCCCTTAAGAAATGGCTGAAAAAGAAACATGATATAGATATTTCCTATCTCTGGATAGATACAGGAGTAGTTCTTAATGAAAAACTTGTTAGAAATATACAGATTGTCCCTAAGGGAAAAGAGTTTGAAATCCATATTATATATGAAGTAGATTTTTCTAATAAGGCACAGGAGAGAGCTTTTGCACAATCTAAGGCGATGGTGATAGATCCTAACACAGGAAATTTTATGGTGATAGGGATAGAAGGTGTCAAAAATCCATTTATTATAGATGGCAAAGGATTAAAGAGTCTTTTGAGGAAATATCTTAGAAAAATAGCTTTTTTACAGAGTAAAAGAGATAACTTGAAAAATAAAGGGCTATATTATGATGGGGTAGAAGCAAGAATAGAAAAGTTGTGGCTAAAGATAAAAAGGTTGCTACGCTATTTTGCTCATACTGTTTCTAATGTAATACTTCACCTTGCCATGAAACACAAGGTCACTCATATCTATATAGGGAATGCGGTACAGAACAAGAACAAACCCAGTAAGTTGAGTAGCCTTGTAGATCAAATGTGGAGCTTGCTACCTCACGGTAAGGTGAAAGAATACTTGCATTATAAGGTAGAACCTTATAGTATTATTGTTGAATATATAGATGAGAGATTTACATCAGGAGTGGATTCTACCCTTGAGGTGGAGGTTACAAAAGCTCATTACACTCCTGAGAAAAGGGAGAAGAGAGGGTTGTATAGAACTGTTACTGGATATCTCAATGCCGATGTAAATGCTGTTAGGAATTACTTAAAGAAGCTGGGGAAATTTGATACCGTCATGGGAATGGCACAACCTGTTAGAATAAGAATGTTTAAAAGTATCTCCGTAAGCTCCCTATACTCACAGATAGGGGGTAGGAGTAGGGGTGGCGTGAATCTGCCCGTAGTGATAAGGCACTCTCGGAGTGCAAACTCCTACGAAGCCCTGTATCTCTGATGTAGGGTAATTCACATCCTTTGGTAATCTCTATCTTATGTTTGGGAGGGGAGAACATGGAGATTGTTGCCGAGGTTAGAAGGGGAGAACTTATAGAAAGCTATCATTGGGGGAGTGTTGCCGTAGTAGACAGTAATGGCAATCTGCGGTATTTTTTCGGTAAGCCACTCATGTATATACACACCCGCTCATCCATGAAACCTTTTCAGGCGCTACTACCATTTATTACCGGTGCCATAGATAAGTTTGACATTACCGATGAGGAGCTGGCTGTTATCACTGCATCGCACAATGGCACAGACTATCATAAAGATCTTGTTCTTGGCATACTGAAAAAGGCCGGTTTTACAGAGGATGACCTTGAGTGTGGCGTTCATATGCCATATGACAAAGAAACAGCAGAGCGTATGATGAGAAATGGCGAGAAGCCTACACCTGTAAGAAATAACTGCAGTGGTAAGCACTCAGGTATGCTGATATCTGCAAAGGCTCTGGGTATAGACCATAAAGGTTATCGCTTTCCCCATCATCCTATACAGAACAAGATAAGAGAGGTTATACGCACATTTGTTGGGAGCAGACCTATCTACGAGGGTATAGACGGCTGTGGTGTGCCCGTCTTTGCCATTCCGCTAAGGGATCTTGCCTACATGTATGCCCTGCTTGCCGATCCAGAGAAGTCTCCATATCCTGAGTATCTCTCCCGTATACAGAGAGCTATGAAATCCTATCCTGTTGCCGTTGCCGGTGAGGGCAGATTTGATACAGATCTCATGAGAAAGGTTCCTGGTGTGGTGGCAAAGGCCGGTGCAGAGGCCGTATATGGTGTTGCCATACCCCAGCTAAAGATGGGACTTGCCATTAAGATACACGACGGTGGCAAGCGTGCAGTGGCACCTACTGTTATGCATGCCCTTGATATCCTTGGTATTCTCACCGGGGATATGAAAGATGCCCTTAGAGATTGGGTAATGCCACCTGTGAGAAATAATCATGGTGAAACGGTGGGTCATGTTCATGCAGTTTATACACTGAATAAAACTTAAAACAATCCGATAATTTAAAGTGAAAGGTGTAATATAAAGAAACACCATAGAGGTGTTGTATGTGATATTATCAATGATTGATGATACAAGTGGAAGGGTGAAATTTCACTGTTTGGTCTCTCCCAGTGGATTTGTAAAAAAGCCCGGAGTGCGTAGAGGTAAGAAGGTCCTCTATATTAAGGCTGATACGATATATCCTGAGAGGGTTCTTTTTGCCTCACTCTATTCATTGCTTGATGACAAAGATACAGAAGAGATAAGGCAGTTATTTGATGGAAAAATGTCTGCCTTTTTTGACAGCTTTTACAAGGGCATTCCCACGGTATCGCCATTTCCCCCTGTATCGTCTTATCTCCTTGTGAAGATGTTGCAGCAAATAGCCGGTGGACATCCGTTTACCGTGTATGTAGATATTGGCACCAGTCCCTTTTATTTTCTTGTTAGAGATACACTCCGTGAGGCAGAATCGCTGGGTTGCAAAGGTTCCATAGACCTCTATCTTGTCAGTGCCTATGATATCCCCGGTTCTGAGTGTACTTGCCATGATGTAAGGGCAAAATCTATAGATTATGAGGCTCAGACTGAGTATTTGCGTTTCTTTGTGGCCGGGCGTTTGTGGAAAAAGTTCCTTGTGTATGAATATGGCCATGAAACAGAGGTAGCAGATCTTGGTGAGTATCTTGATGATATGGGATTACTTGGCAAGGAGGCCTTAAGAGATATAGATGTTGTCAGAAATGTTATCCAAAGCTGGGATAGACAAGAAATAGACAGATTGGCACGCAAGATGTGGCAATCTGATATAGCCAGTAAAGCGGATATTGCCGATACCCTTGTATGGCTTTACTCCTTTATAGATGAGAAGAAGGCCGATTTCTATAGAAAGCTGTCGCTTTTATTACGACGCAACCGTTCGGAACATCAGGTAGCCCTGGCAAGGGGCATGGAGGTTATAAAGACAAGTGAACTGTCTACCGAGAATGTTCTTGACATGGAGATTATTAAACTATCCAATACGGCCGATTACTATCCCCGTGAGGTAAGAGAAAAATTTAGAGTTTACAGAATAAGAAAGCCATTTACCGCATTTCACACATATATGTGGAGTGTAAGAAACCTTAAACCTATTGCTCATATACCCGCTGTGGCCTATGGTATGCTTCAAAATGAAAAATTGTCCCATAGGAGGTTGTATCTTGTTACGGTAATTCTGAAGAGTAAATATCTTCATACCAGTAAACATGAAATAGGTGAAAAGATACTTCTTCGCTTGAGAAATGAAATATTGGATATGTTACCCCATATTGAATATGCCCAGAAAGACATTGTTCTTCATGCAGGTATTTCTGCCGGCACAAGTTTTACTGAAAAGTATCCTGATGCCTCTGTTGCAATTATGCGAGACATGATATATAAGGCAAAGGAATGGAATATGCCATCTCTTGAGGCTTCCGCTCTTAACAACATGGCTACCGCTATAATGCGAATGGATGTATCACAGGCTATGATTAGAGGACTTTACGAAGACGCTATGATGGTTATGCTTTCCAGTGGTGGCGGTAGTATGCTCTTACCTATTATCCTCAATAACTATACTATCCATATGATAGGTGGGAGAAAATACGATGTCGTGCAGTGGCTTAACCATATCACGGCAACTCTGTTTCCTCTTAGGAAGTTTTTCTCGGAGGTATTGGAGATATTTCTTCATCTTGTTCGTGGTTATGATGTTAGAGATGAACTCATGCGACTAATAGAGGATTTACAGAATACATCTATTAACAATAAAAGGCGTTTTGCCGAATTTCTGTTTTATCAGATGACATATGTTACGCGCAATAAAGATGTTATTAAAATACTTGCCGACTACGAGAAAAAAGGACCTATAGTATTGCTCTATAAGGCTATGACTGGTGAAGAGATAACGGAAGATGATCTATCTCGTGTTAGTGAGATTTTTGCCTATAGATTGATGTTTGAAAAATATGCTTATAGTGGGGACTATGATAATGCCATACTATATGGAGAAAAATTGGCGTCTGCTCATCTTAGATACGGCAACATGCTATTTCATGGCACGGTGAAAGAATGGTTAGGAGATATTTATCTTAGGACGGGAGATTATAATAAAGCCTCTTTGAGTTTTGCCCGTGCTGTTTACATATACGAGATGTTGGGTTATTCTGCCAAGACGCAAAAAGTGCTTGATAAGATGAAAATTCATCATAGAAAATGGGATAGTCCTATAAAGTGGGCTATATTTGGAGTATTAGAAGAATCTCTTCGTAAAGATATCAATCTTGATCTTATAACTTCGTTGTCCAGTGAAGTGGATATTGAGAGTTTGTTTAGAAGTGCTTTATGGCATATGGCTAATTTCTTGCCATTTTGGCAGGCATTTGTTGTTTTGTATACCGATGGAAAAGAAGAGTATGTGTATAGCATGGATATTAGTGGGAAAAGAGATATACCTTTGAATGAATTTCAGTATTGCAAGGCTTCGCTTGGTAAGGTTATAGTGCAAGGTGATTGTATGGAAAGCATATTCCCTGTCTCCTACAATCGTACACTTAAAGTTCATATAGAGAGGGCATTTGGAGGAAAGAAATTTACATCAATGCAAAGATTATTGTTTGAAGAGTTTGTCTCATCGCTTGCCAGTGTTACAGCCAGCGTTCTTGTTAAGGAAAGGGGTATTGTAGATAGCTTGACAGGTGTGTATACAAGGTGGTATATACTGAGACGACTTGATGAGCTTCTGAAGGCCCGCTCTCGCACGGGAGAGCATGTGTCTGTGCTTTTTATAGATGTTGATAATTTTAAGATGATCAATGATATATATGGACATCGTATCGGAGATATGGTTTTGCGTCAGATAGCTACAGCTATTAAGGATAGTGTGAGAACTACTGATATTGTAGGTAGATATGGTGGCGATGAGTTTATTGTTGTAATGCCATCTACAGATATGCAAAGTGCCATGGTTGTAGCCCAGCGTATAATTGATACAGTGCAGAGTTATCTTGGCGCTATAGAAGAGGCCTCGGGTGTCTCTGTTTCTATAGGAATATCGGGCACAGAGCTTTACAAGGAAGTTTATCCACAGGTACTTATAGAGGCTGCCGATAAGGCCATGTACGCATCTAAGAGAATGGGTAAGGGTAGGGCTACAATGTATAATAGGAGATAGTGAAGATGGAACTGAAGAAACTTATATTCAAGCTAAAGCACCCCAATCCTGGTATAAATATCTATGAGGTCATAATGCCTGATATTCATACAGATTATCTTGTATCATTGTTGAAATTACCCTCTGATACCCCTGTTATCAACCTATCTAAATTTAGTGGCAATATAGAAAGGCGTCTGACAACGACACTGCTTTCTCTTGTGTCAGATGATGTGATATCACGCACAGAAAACATGTTTTTTGGCACAATGAAATATGTACTGGGAAGCATGGCTCCAGATGACACGCGGGTACCTACAGATACTGATTATAAATTTCCCATTCCACCATTTGCAGCATCGGTTATCATGACACTGTTTCAGCAAGATGAGAGTTATCCTCAAAATGTTATTATTAGGGTGCCCCATACCGACCTTGCACTGTCTGTGTATAGGATACTCATTAATATGATAGACTACTACGGAAGTAATCTTAAACCTCTTAATCTTATACTGGTCTTTGACGAAAAAAATTACATGCTTCCTGGAGATCCACTTTATGTTCTTGATGTTTCCACTATGAAGTTTTTGAGATATGCCCCACTAAATATGTATAGGATATCGGAGGGAAAACCTTTGCTTGGATATATATATGCCAAAGCAAGAAAATATCCTGAAGATATGAATAGATTAAACACACCAGACTTTTATCTACTGCTTCTTATGTCTGTGATGTTTGACAAGGAAATGTTTCATGAGATGCTTGAAATTGTATCTGACAATGAAGATATAAACGAACTTAATGAGCTGGCCCAGTTTTTCGGTATCTTAGATGAATATGGGCACAGTCTTAGTTATACATTTACCTCACGAATGCTTGAGAGTATGCCTGAGGATACCTTAGATAAATTTATGAAGTATGCAAGGAGACTATATGACGAGATACCAGAAGAAAAGAAAGGGCAACTGCTTGATGCCATAGGAAATGCCCTGTTTTTTATAGGGGACAAACGGTATCTTGTATATAGAATACTTGCCATGAGGAAGTATAAGCAAGTTGGTGAGTATACGCTTGCTATACACAGAGGAATATTGCTTCTTGTGTCAAGTAAGCGGAAATATAAGCGGATAATGGTTGAACTGGAAAGGCTCGCCAATATGCAAAGATATGTGCCGCCAGAGTTTGAGACAAGAGAGAATAAAGTGTTTTCTGTGGGTAGTCCTATACATATGCTTCATTCTGTGTGGATTAAGAATGCCTATTTTGAAGAGAAAGATATTATTACCACTGGTTTCCGTTCGCGGTGGCGTGATGTGCTCTTGCATATGCCTAAAACACGGGCTATTTATGTACTTGCACTGCTGCTGGCAACTGATGTCTTTACCGGTAGTGTAGAAGAAGAAACTGTTGATATTGCCCGAACACTTGAAAAATTTTTGTTGGAGATAGATTCTATGCCATATATTGCACGAGATCTTGTCGTGTATGGTTATCTTGTTCTTGCTCTATACTATGAGTCGGAAAACTTTAGGGAAAAGTCTATGGCCACATATCAAAAACTCATATCTATTGCCTCGGATAAGGCCGTTCATGTTGTTGAGGGTATAGCCTATAACAATATGGGTGTACTTTTAGGAACGGAGGACTTGCCACTTCGCTCATATGAGCGTTTTTATAGGCTGGGTATTACAGCCATTATCAAAGCAGGTGGTGCATCTGGACTGATGTCAATAGCTATGCTTAATTATCTTAGTATTGTCAATGCATATGAGGCAAAGTCTATTGTAGATAACCTGTTTGACAGTTTTAGGTATTTCATATACCCTAAGACAATAGAACGGAATCGTAATAACTACTATGTGCTCAAGGCAAATTATCTCGTTAAGCATGGTTACATAGAAGAGGCTATCCAGATAGAGAGAAAACATATTAGAGGAAAAGTGCTTTCTGAAAACATACTAAACAGCTATGCCAATCTTCTACTTGACCTTGCCTATAAAACAGAGGACCTTTCCTATCTTGATCATATACCTGAAGCATATAAGCTCCACGAAAAAGATTGGCGTGACAATAGATTTGTATTTATGGCCGTCCGTGCCATGCGTGGAGAAGATGATTTTCTAACAATGCTTGATCAGGAAACAGATTTTGATGACATACAGGTTGCCGTGTTGAAGAAGATATATTACAAGGCAACAGAACAGTATCCTCTTATGCTTGCGGAGCAAAAGAAACTTATTACTTACAGTGTACAGGTAGGAGACACACTTTCTGTTGCCGAAGAGGAGATGGAAATGGGACTTGTTCATCTAAAAATGAAAGATGATAGGGCCGCTTATGAGCATCTAAGAAGAGCTTTAGAGATATACAAAAACATTGGTAGCCAGAAAATGGTAAATATTGTTCAAGATGCCATCTCGCAGGTAGGAGTAGTGAATACGAGATCGTTTATATTTGATGCCATGGTAATGGAGATGTTTGTCTATAACATAGTGAAGATAGCCACACTCACAGCTCCCGATAGATTGTTATCTGATATATTAGATATGCTTATCTCGCTGACACCGGCATATCAAGGTATTGTGGGTATATACAAAGAAGGGCAGTGGCAGGAGTATGCCGCCCGGGATATTACCGGAAATATAGATATTAGACCTGATATCTTTCATATCAACTGGGATATTGTGCCGGAACATGCTTATATATCTAAAGACCATAGTAGCATTACGGTTATTAGCGACTTTAAAGATAAAAAGATTGTTGTTCACTTGGAAGACCCTATGTATAGCGGTGAGTTTGAAGAGAAAGACAAAGTTATTGTGGAACATATTGTCGCCTTGATGCCCTCGTTAATAGAGGATATGGAACTCAAGCGCAGAAGCTTGTTTGATAGTTTGACGGGGCTATATGCCCGTTGGTATCTCATGCGTAGGCTTGAGGACATTGTCTCCGAAGCCAGTCGCGATGAGGATAAGGTGTCTATTCTCTTTATAGATGTAGACAACTTCAAAAAGATCAACGATACTTATGGCCATGATATGGGAGATGTCATATTGAAGGAAATAGCCACGCGTATAAAAGAGGCTGTGAGAACTACAGATATTGTGGGGAGATATGGTGGAGATGAGATTGTTGTTGTCATGAGGCATGCGGGAACTGACGAAGCTGTTAAAGTTAGTGAGCGCATTAGAAGAGAAATTATGGGTATAAGGGAGAAATATCCAGAGGCCTCTAAAGTATCCCTGTCTATAGGTATTGCCTCATCTGAGATATTTGGTTATGACCATGAAAAGTTGTTAAAGGCTGCCGATCAAGCTATGTACAAGGCGAAGTCACTTGGTAAAAATCGTATTTATATAGCCCATTACTGATCCTTATTTTCCTCCTCTTCCATAATATGTCTTGCCGTATTGATACGATAGACATCTTTAGTTACTTTAACAATCTGAGATGGGTATATGCTTCGCGGTCCGACAATCTCAAATGCAATAAACACAGCCATAGCTGCTGGCAGAATCATATTGGCACCGAACAGTTCGCTAACCATAACCATTGTTGCCAGTGGTGCGTTGGCTGCTGCTCCCGCCACAGCTGCAAATCCCAATGCTGCACCAAATGATACAAATGGTACTCCCAGTAATCTGGCGATGATATTGCCACTTGTGGCTCCAACGAAAAATAGAGGAGTCATGAGACCACCGGAACCACCTACCGATAATGTTAAAGATGTTAATACGATTTTTCCCAGTGGATCAATGAGTGGAATGTACTCTCCATTGAGTGCTGCTGTAATAGTCTCGGTGCCCAGTCCATGCCACCTTTGATGTCCTACAAGAGCTCCCAATAAAGCGATAATGACTCCACCTACAAATGCTTTGATATATGGAGAGACATGCCATCGGGCAAGTGTTTCTTCTGTGAAATCTTTGAAGTCTATGAATAACCTCGCCAATATCCCAAAAGTGATGCCTCCTACGACAACAAGAAGTATAACCTTAGGACCCATTGGGGGAACATTGATATGGGGAAAGTGGATATAAGTAAGATTGTAAAGATGCTTGGCTACATATAGTGCACTATATCCTGATATGAGGCTGGGATATAGCATGTTGTATGGGAAATAGTTCATATACACAACTTCAAGTGCAAACAGTCCTCCGGCTACCGGAGTGCCAAATACCGTGGCAAATGCCCCGCTGATACCTAACATGATAAACCATTTGTTGTCTTCTGAGGGCATTTTAATACCTATAGATTTTAGAAGGGACCTGGTAAAATTACCCAGCAAAGCAGAAAGAGAGGCACCAATATATCCGGCAGGACCAGCTTTTCCTGCAGAACCGCCAAATCCTATCGTGAGAACTGTAGTGATAAAAATAATGATAAATCCTATGTGATTGATTGTTGCATTTCTCTTGTGTATGAGCTTTATCACCTGTTCTATACTGGCACCACGGGCTGAAGGGAAGAACTTTCTTGAGAGAAAAAGAGATAGTGTTAGTGCAAATGGCAGTAGTGCGAGTCTTTCAGGTTTGCCAGACATGGCATCTATTGTTTTATATAAAGTGAGCAAAAAACCACCTACAACTACTCCTGTGATTACACCTACAACAACACCGGCCACTGTCCATTTAATTAGCCAGTCAAATAAATATTTCAGTTGGTGGGTGTATATCTTTGCTCTTTTTATCATCTCATTACATATCTATAAACCTCTAAGTATTTTTCTGCCGAACGGTCCCATGAGAAATCTTGCTCCATAGCCACCTTCATATTATATCCGTAGTTTTCGCTAATAAAGTGCTTGTATGCCCTTAGCATAGCTTTTACCAGCGGTAGTGGGTGTGGTCCCTCAAATAAGAATCCTGTTCCCTCAGCATTCTCTGTGATGTCTATGATTGAGTCTTGGAGCCCTCCTGTACGGGTGGCTATGGGTAGAGCTCCATATCTCATAGCTATCATAGCGGCAAGACCTCCCGGTTCAAATCGTGACGGCATCATGAAGTGTGTTGCAGCTGCGTATATCTGGTGTGCTTTCTTCTCAGAATATTCATTAATAAAGACTACATCACCGGGAAGGCGTGCTACCGCTTTTCTTACCTCTTTTTCTATATCGTCTTCACCTGTTCCCAGTATAACCACCTGAAAACCCAGCTCTACGGCAATGTCGGCCGTTTCAAGAAATATGTCAATGCCTTTTTGGTGGGTTAACCTTGAAACAATACCCAGCAGAGGAGCATTCTCCCTATCTGTTAGTCCAAACTCCCGCCTCAGAGAACGCCTGTTTACGGCCTTACTTTCCAGCGCATCTTCTATGTCGTATGGTGCCCATATATGGGGATCTGTTAAGGGATTCCAATATGTTGTGTCTATGCCGTTGAGTATACCGATAAATGTACCCTCTTCATATCTCTTCTTTAAACATTCATGGAGTGGAGCAGCATACTTGGGAGTTGTCAGTTCTTTGGCGTGGCTGGGTGATACTGTGGTAACAAAGTCGGCAAGCACAATACCACCCTTTAGTATGTTGGCATCGGTACCTATCCTTAGAGCGTTCCATAGATGTTCGGGCAAGAAAAAGATGAGCCTTACGGGACTGGCCTGCCCCTGAAATGCTATATTGTGTATCGTTAGCACTGTCTTTATGTCTATGTTCATATATTTTAGTGCAACGACGGTGAAAGCTGTATGCCAATCGTTCATATGCACAATATCGGCCCCTATATGTTTAGCCAGTGAGGCAACTCCTACACTAAATATTTGAAATAGCTCAAACTCGTCGGGTTCTTTGTATATCTCGTTTCTATTGGTATATGATGGATGGGCTAAAAAGTGATATGTGACACCGTCTTTGTCTTTCCACATATGAACAAAATCTCCGACAGATGAGTGCATATCTTCCTTACCATGAATATCTCCTATCTCTACCTTTCTTGTTAGAGGTATAACAACATCTATATCTACCGATAATTTTTTCAATGCGTAGGGAAGACTTCCCAAAACATCTCCCAAACCACCTACCTTGTAAAATGGAAATGCCTCTGCCCCAGCCATTAGTATTTTCATAAGCATCACCCTTATTTATTGTATACCACTCTCATTATGTTATTATTACTACGGGGAGAGTTAAAGTTGGTTGGTTCATAATGTTAAAAGAGGAAGTTTTGTTAAGTTGAGGGGGGAGCATTATGTCTACCCAGCAAGAGGGCAAAGAGGTAACGATAGGTCCTATATCCATAAAAGTGGATACGGAGGGAACCTATCTGAAAATCAATCAAACAATTAATGATGCCTTACTAACGGCTATTCTGAAAAAAGAAGGATTACCTACTTTGGAACCTAAGGTTTCTGCAACCCTTCGTAAACATCTTGGTGAGTGGATAAAAATTACCGATAGGAAACTTCATAGAGATGCGTTTGTTGAGGTAGTGGAAAGCCCCGACATGTTGAAAGCCCGACTTATCTATCATCCAGCCATAGGAGGGGGAAAGGATCTTACCCCGGAAGAGGTTATGAGTATTCTTATAGAGAGAGAGGGAATAGTTCCAGAATTTATAGATCCTAATGCCGTGAAAAATGCTATATCAAAGCCCGGCAATGCGGTGGTTGTTGCTGAAGGAATACCACCAAAACCCGGATTAGATGCCAAGATTGTTATTGTGCCAATGCAGAAAAATGCTTCCGAAGACGATGAGGCAGGTCATAAGAGATTGGATTGGCATGAGGCATCATCTTCGGTTATCACCGTGAAGGCCGGTGAGCCTGTGGTGGAAAAAGTACCGCCTACGGAGGGAGAGCCAGGAACCGGTGTAAAAGGGGAGGTAATACCACCGACACCTGGTAAGGATATAGATCTGCAAACAGTGCAGGGCAAGGGGCTGGAGCTTGAAGAGAACATAAGGCTTGTGGCTACGCGAACAGGTATTTTGAAACAAGAAGATGGCAGGTTTCATATAGATGAGATATTTGTCGTTGAAGGAGATCTTGATTTTGAAGTGGGAAATATTAAAGATGTAAAACATATAGAGATTAGAGGAAATGTACTCCCGGGGTTCTATATCAGGGTTGATGGCATGGTTATTGTTGGGGGAAGTGTGGAAAATGCCACTATTGAGGCCGGCGATAGTGTTTATGTGAGAGGAATTGTTGTGGGTGATAAGGGGGGCTATATTAAGGCTGGGGGCTTTGTATATGCAAAGGAGTTTATATCTGCCAATGTTGATGCGGGAGACACTGTATATACAGACAGTGGTTTTAGGCATAGTAATATTGTAGCCGGTAAGCATATCATTGCTACTAATCCTAAAAGTAGGACATCAGGTGGTTCATTGAAAGCACGGGGTAGTGTGTATCTTGGTATTGTTGGTAATTTACATGGAACGAAGACAGAGATAAGGGCTGGTTATGTGGAAGATTTGAAAGAAAGAATCACTACTATAAATGAAGAAATAGAGGCATTAAAGGGAAAGAAAGAGGGTTTACAGAAGGCATTGACATTGGTGGGTAGACCTGATGCAAGAGTTAAAACACAAAAGGCTATTGAGAGTTTAGATGTTATGATAAAAGAGAAAGAAGAAGCAAAGAAAAAGATAGATAAAATAGTAAAACAGGCCATTTATCAGGAAATATATGTGGCCGGTAAGGCATATCCTGGTGTGCAGTTTGTATTGGCTGATGTCTATGTGTATCATGTTAATGGTGAAATAGAAAGAAGTGTAGTAAAAATAAACGAAGAGGGGGAATTTGCACCTGTGCCTTGGAGAGAGCCCAAATTTAAAATCAAGCCTCCACAGGCACGGATGCCTAAGGGCTAATGAGAAAAATAAAGCTGGAAGGCTTTGAGATTTTTGAAACGGACGATGGCATATATGTCGTTTCTTATAAAGCAGTGCCCCGTATTGTTGTCAGTGGAGTGCTATCTCGTCTTGGTTTTCATTTAGGAAAGGATGTTGCAGAGGTTCTTTCGTTGGGTAATGGTAAGCCTGTGAAAATCAGTGATCCCATAGATAGAGATGCCGATATGGAGGTAGCCATTAGTGACGATAAACTCAGAGCCTATGTTCAATATATTCCATCGTTTGGCAAGGGGAAACCTCTAAATGTAACCGATGTATTGGAAATACTTGTAGAAAAGCATGGCATAGATCCCCAGTTTATCAGGGTAGATGCTATCAAAGAAGCTATAGAAAATCCTCTTGATATGGTTGTTGTGGCTGAGGGTATTCCACCAGAGGAGGGAAAGAACGCGTCTATTGTTATACTTCCTCTTGATGAGGTGGAAATAGATCCTAATGAAAATATAGATTGGCATGCATATAAGAAGCATTTCATTACTGTGAGGGAGGGTGAGATTATTGGTAGGAAAAATCCCCCGTCCCTTGGTAAAGATGGTGTAGATATTTTCGGTAATATCATTCCGGCTAAACCTGGTAGAGACCTTGATTTAAAGGCCTTTGCAGGAGAGGGAACAGAGGCCAGTGGGGATGTCATTATCTCTAAGACAACAGGGGTGCTTGTCCTTGGTGGTATGTTATCTGTGGAAGAAATACTCATTATAGATGGTGATGTAGACTTTAGCGTCGGTAATATTACCGGTGTAAAGCATCTGTGGATAAAGGGTGATGTTAAACCTGGTTTTGTTATCAAGGTGAAGGGTAAGGTTCTTATAGAGGGCAGTGTAGAAAACGCCTCTGTGCATGCCGGTGAGGGTATCTTTATTAGGGGTGTCGTTACAGGAGATAAGGCTGGTATTATCAAGTCAGGTGGCTTTGTGTATATTAAAGAAGGACATATCGCCCGTATTGAGGCCGAGGATAATGTGTATATAGAAACGGGCCTTTATGGTAGCAAAGTTGCAACGCTTGGTGATGTTGTGTTTGTGCACCCTCGTGCAAGACTGCGTGGTGGTGAGATAAAGGCGGCTGGCAGCGTGTATGTGCCTATTGTTATTTCTGCAAGAAAAATGTCTACAAAGATTTATGCCGGTTATACCGATACGATACGCCAGCGCATTATTGAGGTTCAGAAGGAACTGACGGAGCTCATTTCTAAAAAAGAACATCTTGAGAAACTCATGGTTAGGGTGAAAAACAATACCGTTAAAGCGAAAATTAGGGTTGAGCTTTCACAGATACATGCGGCTATTCCTCTTGTTGAGAAGGATATAGCAGATCTTTCTACTATGCTTCGTAAGACGACAGATGAACATGTATATATTGCCGTGTCTGCCAGTGAAGGAGTTTACTTTAGAATTGCTGACTCAGAACCATATATTGTCAAAGGTACCCCCTTGGGTAGGTGTAGATTGGGATATGAAGATGGGGTTACTAAGGTGTTGCCTTGGAATGAACCAGCTATAGATATTAATCCCCCTGTTATAAAGAGCATTAGTCAGTAGATATAACTATATGGCAGTCACATATTTCTTTTCAATGGTTTCTCATGACTTATACCTCTAAGTATTCTGAGGAATTGTTTTTTTCTATGACTTATGAAACCGCCGCTTGACTTTATGTCTACTTCTTACTCTGTGTTTTTTTATGATTGCAAAGCTGTCTCTTGGTTATCACAACCGATAGAATATATCGGTTGACTTTTATGACTGACAAACTACTATCTTGCCATAGTGCTGATAAAAACCTCCAAATTCCTCTTAATATGCTATATGAAATTAATATGCTATATGAAACATTCTGTGAGAAGTGGTTATACCCTTTGTCTTGTCCTATCTATCTACGGGGACATCTTTTAGGGCTATGCCTCCATCGGGTGTAATGGTAATCTCGGCCCACATATGTCCTGGAGGTGGTTGTGGGGTTACATCCATAGGCCCGTTGGGGGTATAGCTTATAACTTTAAGGTGTGCCCGTGTTTTTTCAGGTACCTCTATAACACCAATGGGTTTTCCACTCATATCCAGTGCCACTACGGCATCAACAATATCTATTTGGTCTTCACCAAGCTCAATGCCGGCTATTTCCGCCTTGCCGATTTCTTCACCTTTTTCATTGTAAAAGGGTATAACGGTGACGCCGTCTCCTGTCCATACATCTATTGTTTCGGCAGCAGGTGGCAGTGCTATAAGTGGAGACTCACCTCCGGGGGGAGGGGGTAGCTTTATAGCCTTGGCCACAAGCAATCTTACAGCCCCCTGTGGAGCTTCTCTTCTTGCCATGTTGCCATGTCCCATATCTATGTCTACGACGAGTTTTTTATCTCTGAGAAACGGTGGAATAGGGATATCTCCCATAACACCACCAAGCCCTTCACCATCTTTATATAGTTTTACCCACCGTTTACCCGGTGGTAGTGGAGGGGTAATATCTACCCATCTGCCGTTTTCGTCTACGCCAGCCTTAATGAAATACGCACTATCTTTGGGGGGCACATATATGCCCTTTAGGTTGTCTTCAAGGTCTTTGAATATAACAACTTCTCTTATACCTTGTATATCAGATGCCTCGTATATCTCTGCCATTTCTGTACCGTGTGGGGCTGGTTCTATAATCTTCTTGCCCCTGTGGTGTACTTCAACGATAAATTCCACAAGCATCACCTCTGTATAGATGATAGCACTTTTTATGAGTCCCTGGAT
>Ga0256838_1000740_pt1 | contig 17965 bp, 19 predicted proteins | sample 4571419metaG_FD_185978 | JGI IMG/M metagenome (GOLD analysis project Ga0256838, IMG submission 185978) | Hydrothermal vent microbial communities from Guaymas Basin, Mexico - 4571-419 | ecosystem: Environmental > Aquatic > Marine > Hydrothermal vents | place: Mexico: Guaymas Basin | collected...
GCTCCTTGGCGAGCGGTCCCTCGTCCATCGCCATGTGGAATCCGTCGACGAGCAGATCCATGACCTCGTTGAGGTACTGGATACCCTTGGTGTTGTCGAAGAACATGTTGCCGTTGTAGACGTCGACGATGCCCTTGGCCATCTCGTAGTCCATGCCGAGCTCGGCGAGCTTCTTGGCGACCGCCTTCGGATCCTTCGGCCTGCCCTCGGGGATGATACCCTCCCTGATGGCCTCGTAAATCTCGTCGGGCATCGGCTCGACGGTGATATAGAACCTGTTGTGCTTGTTCGGGGACTTGCCCTCAACGATCGGGCTCTTCTTGGTGACGCTCTCGCGGTAGACGACTATCGGCGGGGAAACATCAACGTCGAGCTTCCACTCGGTCTTAAGCCTGTAGAGCTTGACCTCTAGGTGGAGCTCACCCATACCGCTGAGGAGGTGCTGGCCGGTCTCCTCGTCGATCTTGACGTGCAGAGTTGGATCCTCTTTGGCGAGCTGCCTGAGCGCTTCGATGAGCTTGGGCAGGTCTTTAACGTTTTTAGCTTCAATCGCGACGGTAACGACCGGCTCGCTGGCGTAGTGGAGGGCCTCAAACGGCTCAATCTTCTCAACTGAGACGGTTTCACCTGCCATGGCATCGCGGAGTCCGGTTACAGCGACGATATTACCTGCCGGAACGGCGTCCATGTTGATCCTCTCGGGACCCATGTAGATACCGACCTGCTGGATTCTGGCCTTTCTCTTGCTGTTGATGAGGTAAACCTCCTGGCCTGTCTTGACGGTACCGCTCCAGACACGGCCGGTGGCAACTTCTCCAGCGTGCTTGTCGAGGATTATCTTGGTGACGACCATAACCATCTTGCCCTTCGGGTCGCACTTGAGCATGGCCTGGCCGACGTCGCTGTTTATGTCGCCCTGCCAGAGGTGGGGGATCCTGTACTTCTGGGCCTCAAGGGGGTTCGGGAGGTGCCTGACGACCATATCGAGGACGACGACGTGGAGCGGGGCCTTCTTCCTGAGGGTCTTGAGGTCACCGGCGTTGGTGAGCTCGACGATGTCCTTGAAGGTAACTCCGGTCTTCTTCATGAACGGGACGCTGAGGGCCCAGTTGTAGTAAGCACTTCCGAAGGCGACGCTACCGTCCTCAACCTTGACGAGCCACTGGTTCTTGAACTCCTCGGGGGCGTAGCGCTTGATGAGCCTGTTGACGTCGGTGATTATCTTGGCGAAGCGGTTGAGTATCTCGTTCGGGCCGAGCTTGAGCTCCTTGATGAGACGGTCAACCTTGTTGATGAAGAGGACGGGCTTGACGTACTCTCTCAAAGCCTGCCTGAGGACGGTCTCAGTCTGGGGCATGACGCCCTCGACGGCGTCGACAACTATGATCGCACCGTCGATGGCACGCATGGCTCTCGTAACGTCACCACCGAAGTCAACGTGACCCGGGGTGTCGATGAGGTTAATGAGGTAGTCCTGGCCCTCGTAGTTGTGAACCATCGAAACGTTGGCCGCGTTGATGGTGATACCTCTCGCCTGCTCCTGCTCGTCGAAGTCAAGGACGAGCTGCTTTCCTGCCAACTCTTCGCTAATCATTCCGGCACCGGCGAGCAGGTTATCGCTCAGCGTCGTCTTACCGTGGTCAATATGAGCGGCGATACCCATGTTCCTGATTCTCTCAGGCTGGGTCATGAGTTCCTTAATCTTCGCAATCATCTCTTCCCTTCTTCCCATAACGCACCACCTTTGGATGAGCTTGTCGGCTTAACTTAAAAGGTGCAGTTATAAAGCTTTTCCCCGTGCGAAGAGGGGCGAGAAGAAAAGGCCTCAGAGATTGAGAACGCGGGAAACCAGTCTCTTCACCTCCTCAGTTACGTCCCTTCTGGCATAAACCCCCCACCGCCAGTGGGTGTCCTTCAGCTCGAACAGGGAGCGGACTAACGGAGAAACATCGCTCAGCCTCTTCAGATCTTCGCCGACCAGCACGAAGGCGTTCTTTTCCTCGAACTTTGGCTTCGGAGGATAATCGAGCAGCGCGAGGTGGCCGAACTCGGCTTCAAGCTCCCTCTTCAGCTCTTCAACGAGACCCTTTTCAAGGGGTTCAGGGCTCCAGACGACGCGCTTGTAGAGCCTCCGTGTGTCTATTGCGCGAACGAGCTCCCTCACCTCGGCCCTCTCGCTCGTCCTAAGTCGGGCCATGAGATCGATCTCGTCCATGAGGCGTATCTCATCGAGCGGAATTCCCTCAAGCTTAACTGCTTCAACGAGCATCGCACCCGCTATCCTTGAGACATGGTGGAGGTAGACAGTTGGGTACATCATGCTCCTCGCCAGGAGGAGGTTCTGGGCCGCCATGATGCCCTTCTCCAGTACTACAAGCCTCTCCCCGTCCCAGTGGAGGTTCCTTATCAGCCTGTCGAGATCAACGAGGCCGTAAGCAACGCCAGTGTAGTAGGCGTCCCTGACGAGGTAGTCCATTCTATCGGCGTCAATGTCGCCGCTGACGACGGGGTGCTTAAGGAGCCGGAGAAACTCCTCGATGGAGTAGGATTCCTCGATTATATCCCTGATTCCACCGTTCTTGACGAACCACGCCGTGTTACCCTCGTGCCTTGGATAGATGGCCTCAAGGGTGTGGGAGAATGGGTACTGGCCGAGATCGTGGAGCAGAGCGGCGTAGATAACTCCCCTCCCAACGTCCGGGTTGCGGTCCGCTATTTTCCTGGCGAGATGGAACGTTCCGAGGGAGTGCTCGAAGCGGGTGTGTCGTGCGGTTGGGTAGGCGAGAAACACAAAACCGAGCTGGGTTATCCGCCTCAGCCTCTGAAACTCAGGAGTGTCAATTAACCTGACTGCAAAATCATCGAGCTCTATGGTTCCATGGATTGGACCGTGGACGAGCTTCATCTTAACCACCATTGAAGCGGGACAAGAGAAAAATTAATAAACCTAATCATTCCAAGTTCAACCGCTGGCAGGGTTTTGACCCTCCTGCCCGGCGGGAGAGGGGTCCTCCTGGGCCCCTTTCCCATTTGAACGTCTGATTTTGGGTTTGAAGAGCCTCTCCACTTCTTCTTGAACTTCCTCGGCTTTCCCGCTCAGGACGAGCTTTCCATTCCCTATGACGACCACCCAGTCCACCAGGGGGAGGAGCGGTTCCCAGATGTGGCTGATCACAACGAAGTTCGTTTTGCCCTTCATTTCATCGATTATTTCAATGACCCTTTCCATGCTGTCGAAGTCTATGTTGGCAAGCGGCTCATCGAGGAATATAAGCTCCGGCTTCCCTATGAACGCCTGCGCGAGGCTCAGCCTCTTGAGCATTCCAGAGGAGTATCCGCTTATGCGCTTGTCAATAAACGGCTTTACCTCAAAGAGCTCCGCGACCCTCTCCACTTCCTCCTCGCCGTACCCCCTGCTTTCGGCAAAGAGGTTCAGCCACTCCCTTCCAGTTACGAACTGGGGGAAGGCCGGCGGGTCGTAGGCAACGCCGAAGCGGGTTTTAACCCTCCAGTTGTTCCAGGGGGTCTCACCGAACACCTTTATTTCTCCGGAGGTCGGGCGGTAAACGCCGGTGGCGAGCTTGAGGAACGTGCTCTTTCCGCCGCCGTTGGGGCCAAGGATGAGCGTCATCCCCTCTGGGATTTTAACCGTGATCCCATCGAGTGCACGGATGCTCCCGAAGTATTTCTTCAAATCCCTCGCCTCGATAATCATTTCCTCCACCTCCAAATGACCAGGGCAAGGAGCAGTGCAAAAACGGTCCCTAAGCCATAAACCGCGTTCTGAACGTCCTTCGTCGGGTAATTCTTGATGAAGCGGAAGGAGCAGGTCAGCTTGGCGGTTCCGTTGTTGATTACTAGATAGTCTCCCTCATGTGGGAGGACGAACTGATACCTTGCGTGACCGGAAACGGTGTGATTATCCACCATTTCGCCAGTTATAACGTCATGCACCTCAACTACCCCGTTGCCGTCGCAAGAAGCCTCGACGAGGGAGCTCGTTGGGGTGTACATGGTAACCATTATCATGTTCGTCACGTTTCCCTGCCTCTCTATTGGTCGAAGGAAAAACGGGCCCGCCGAGCCCACATGGTTTTCGTAGGAGCTATAGACCCACAGAGAGCCGATAGTGAGCAGGAGCATTGCGGAGAGCAGGGCGCCCCAGAACCTCACACCACATCCCTCCTCTTGATGAGTATCCAGGAAACCGCAAAGAGCGCCAGCGGGACGAGAATTCCCCAGCCGATGTACTGGGCTGTGAAGGGAGTGAAGTCCGTACTCCCACACCTTGAGATGGCGTTGATGAAGAGCTGTGGAGGTATTTCTGAGCTTCCCGTCACGCGGGGCGCATAGATAACGGCAAAGCCCACGATGAAGGCAAGGAACGCGTTTGGGGCTGCCAGAGAAGTCAGCGTGGCGACCGAAATCAGGTAGAGCACCAGAAAGACCACCAGCACCAGCGCGTCGCCGAGAAAACTTGAGGTTATCTCAGGGAGATAGCCGGCTATGCTGGCGTAGCTCGTTAACGTGACGTATGCAAAGGGGAGAAGAACCATGAGGACAGTGTAGACGAGTACTGAAAGCAACTTGACTCCAAAGATTTCGGTATTGGAGTACGGAAGCGAGTAAATAGAACGCGCGACTCCACTGTCCCGGTCGTAGCGAAAAGATAAAGCACCGAGGAGGAGTATCAGGAAGCTCATCAGAGTCCAGACGTCGCTCAGGTAAAGCATGCCATGTATCTCCCCTGCGACGCCATGTGCCCGGGAGGGTCCAAAAAGCTTTATTTCGGTGCCTGAGGCAAAGCCTGGTATGTAGTTCACGTCCATGATTGACTTTTTCATCGAGATTCCCACGAGAACTAATCCAAACAGAAAGAGAACGTTCTTTATAACGTCATTGAACTCCCATTTCACGAGCGTTTTAAGCCTGCCCATTCGTTCACCTCCTTTATAATTAAAATCACTCCAATGAGGAGCAGTGAAAAATAGAATGCGTATTTCAGCGGTGTTCCTTCCCGGGTGAAATACACCTTCCTGGCCGTTATAAAGTTAATATTAGTCCGATGCAGGACGAGTCCCGATGCCCACAGCGTTGAATGCTCCTTCTGGACCCTGTATGCAGAGAGTTCATCCGTGAACACGGCAAAGACTATGCCTATTGCCCCAAAGTCGGGTAGCAGGGTCAAGCCCCAAGTTGAGGGATATAAACATAGGCCGGAGGAGGGGTCGTATATCCCGTAAATCGCGGGCCCTTGGACCTGTAACTCTAGCAAGGTGAACTTTCTTCCATCTTCAAGTTCCTGCATGACGTTGAAGCCCTCTAGAGTCCTCGAGATTCCTATTAGCGGCGGCCCGAATTCCCTGAAATATGTCATCATCTTCCGGTCCATGGGGGAGACGTTGTAGATCTTTGAGACAACGGAACCGGATTTGAAGAACGTCTCGTTGGGCTCCGGAAGCCTTGAAGGGTCAACCCAAAGGGCAGTGTGGCCATAATACCTTCCGTCCATGTCAAAGACCGCACCGTCGCTCAGCCGTATCAGGTATTTCCCGCTTAACGTTAGATGCCCAAGTTTCACCTTCAGCCACTGGCAGTCGAGGAAGCCCGCATCGTGGCTGGGTTCAATCGAGGTCGAGATGACTTCGTTTCTATCCCAGAACTCGGGGAAAGTTGAATTCTTCAGGCCCATAGAGACTATCGTCACGTTCTTCATCTCTATTCTCGTCTCCACAGTTAGGTAGTCATTCTGGACGGACAGGAATTTGAAAATCACCCTTGTGTCGTTGCTGGCAGAAATTCTGAATATCGTCCCGTTGATTTTGATGAAGATTTCCGCAGTGTGAATCTGTTCGGGTTTTGCTCCCGTGACCAGGGGGAAGTACGGGTCGTACCTTTTGGCTATGTACTCGATGTAAACCCCCGGCTTGACCCAATAGGGGGCCGCGAGCGCTGAATGGAGACCCCCGATGAGGACGAGCATTGCCATTAACGTCGGAAGGGCCTTTCTCATTTTGGTCGCCTCCAGCCTCTTGTCACCACAATGGAGCCGAGGAGGACCAACGACACCCAGAACATGTACCTCAATGGTGTTTGGGCCTTTGAGAATGGAACCTCCTGAACTTTCTGAAACTCAGCGTTCGTGTCATAGAGGACAAGACCCGAAAGCCAAAGGCTGTCTTTCTCCTTCATAGCCCGGTATGCTCCCAGTTCATCTTCAAAAACTGCCCATCTAATGCCGATTGCATAGAAATCAGCGTAAGGGGCAGCTCCTACAGCCGTTGGGTATATGGCAATACCAGTAAATGGATCGTAGATCCCCCCACCGCTTGGTCCGCCGAACGATACTTCAAGTAGAGTGTAATTTCTGTTATCGTCGATTCTCTGGGACAGTTTGAAGTTCTCCGTCGTCAGCATAACAGAAAACAGGGGAGGGCCAAATTTGCCATAGTAAGTCATCAAGGGCCTGTTGAGATTTCCGGTTTTCCAGACAGTATTGGTTACGTTCCCACGGATGGAGAATGTTTCATTCGTCATTGGTGGATCTCCCGGTTCAATCCAGAGGAAGGTGTGCCCGTAATAGTTGCCATTCCTGTCAAACACCGCCCCGTCCCTAACCCGGATCTGGTAAATTCCAAAAATATTAAGTTTGTTTAACTGGACTCTAAGCCATACGCAGTCCAAAAAACCATAATCGGGATTTGGGATGAGCTCCTCTGAGATGACGTCTTCTGGGTTCCAGAAAACCGGGTACTTCGAAATATTATTCAGAAATGTTGATTGTAGTGTTACATTAGTCATTTCAATGGTAGCCCTAACTGTTAGGTATCCCCTTTCTTCATTCAAAAATTCAAACCTGACACGGGTATCGTTGTGTGCTGATATCTTAAAAAGAGTGCCATTGACTTCAAGAAAAATTTCGGCGGTGTGAATCTGTTCGGGTCTCGCTCCCGTGACGAGGGGGAAGTACGGGTCGTACCTTTTTGCTATGTACTCAATGTAAACCCCCGGTTTGACCCAGTAGGGTGCTGCGAGCGCTGAATGGAGGCTCCCAATGAGGATGAACATTGTAACCAACATCGAGGGGATGGCCTTCCTCATTTTATCTTCCCCCAACCTCTTGCCGCCACGATAGAGCCGAGGAGAACCAGCGATACCCAGAACATGTACCTCAATGGTGTTTGGGCCTTTGAGAATGGAACCTCCTGAACTCCCTGGAACTCAGCGTTCGTGTCATAGAGCAACAGTGTACCCGCCCACACAAATTTTTCCTTTATCTGATCATCATAGGCGGCGCGCTGGTCTAAGAAAGTTGCGAAGGGAATCCCAATGGCCGCGAGGTCGGGGGAAATCAGTATCGTGAGCGTTGTAGGGGACAGCACCAGCCCCGTCGCGGGATCATAACGTAAATCATCTGGAGTCTGAGTGCTGAACTCCACGGTGTTTTTGATAATAAGTGGAGGGCCAAGTAGGGACAGAGTGGCAACCGGCGGTCCGAACTCACCGTAGTACGTTTTCAGAGTCCTGTCCATCGAGGATACTTTCTCAACCTTCATCGTCCAGTTTAGGGAGGGAAGAACCACAAAGGTCTCGTTTTTCTTGGGAGCCATGTGTGGGTCTGTATCAACCCACAAAAACGTGTGCCCGTAGTACGTCCCGTTCAGGCTGAAGACGGCGCCGTTGCTCTTCCTTACTCTGTAGACGCCCGTGATGGTGAGGGAGCGCAGGTACACCTTGTAAGCACGGCCCTCGAAATCGATATGGGTTGGTAGAGTTTCAATTTTTATAACTTCGTCCTGCCGCCAGATTGGGGTCAGGTTTTTCCCCTCCGGGACGCTGACTTTGACGGTCACGTTGCTCATGTCAATGCGGACGCCGATGGTTAGGTAGCCCTCGCGCTCGTCCAGAATGGAGAACTTGAGGTAAGTGTCGTTGTACGCGAGTATTCTGTAAGTGGTGTTATGGACAAAGTAAAAAATATCGGCGGTTCTTAACTTGTGGGGAGAATACCCCTCGGGGATTAGATGTTCGATGTACGGGTCATACCTCATGGCCGCGTACTCAATGTAAACTCCTGGCTTGACCCAATAGGGCTTAGCTAAAGCTTGCGTTGGAGTAATGAGAAGAACTAAACACATTAACAGTGTCAAATACATTGAACATCTACCTGACAACTTCAAGTTTCTCCCCCCTCTTAAAAGAACAAAAAAGCATTAAAGAGGCCATCCAGCCGATGCAATAACAGTTTCAACATTTACAAAGTCATAATAGGCCTTTGTTGTGACTGTAATCCCATAGCTGTCGGTTTCTTTTGATACTAGAACATAGGGGTTTCCTGTGAGTAACATCTGGCGGCGATACTTGTCATTTAAGCCACCATTACCGTATTTATAGGTTATCTGGTAATGAGTGTAGGGACGTTGAACGTCGTACTGAACCCCGACCTCCGCGTATGCCCAGCCGTACTCCCCATCGTGTCTCTGGTGCACCGAGGTGACTTCCCACTGCCTTGCCGCCGCGAGCCCCGCCGTCACTACCAGCAGACCAAACAACACGGCAACCAGCTTTCTCATTGTCGACCCTCCTGCCCGGCGGGATATTAGTACTCCTGCCAGGCAATATTAATCAACGCAGATTAACATTTAAGCTTTACTTCGAATTTTCGTTAATCGCAATAAAAAATCAAGGTCTAAAATGATAAATTCATGAAAAAGTTTCTAAGAACTGCATAGCAATTTGTCAAAAGAAGGTATCAAACTCGGATAATATTATCACATAGCTGACTATTTATGCGCGCAAACGGACACAAAGTAAAGAAAAAGCAAAAAGTCACTCCTTTTCCCTTACAACGCGTACGAGCTTGTATCTCCGCCCTGAGCACTCCACGTCGTCGAGGATCTCAAGGATCTTTACAGTATCCCCTTCAAAGAGCCCCTCTGGTTTCACCAGGTCTGCCTTTTCTGGATCAGGGCAGTCAACGAACTTCAGCGTCACTTTGGAGCCCACTATGGCCGTCCTTGGATCAACGAGTATCTCTATCGCCGGCTCAACGACCTCGACCACGCGCACCTTGCCCTCGTGGAGCGGACAGGAGTGCTCTATGTTCCTGACTTTGACTATCTTGTACCTCCTTCCTGGCTCAAGGTTCCCGACGCAGACCCTTGCCAGCCTGCAGCTCTTGCACGGGTCAGCAGGCCCGTAATAGATGAACTCAACTCCGGGCTTTGCCAGTTTTTCTCCGACCAGTGTGATGACCACTTCAGACACCTCCCAGTTATATAATCATTCAAGGCATGACCGTTAAATTACTCCTGTGATTTTAGCCGCCTTCTCGGCGGCCTCCCACGTGAGGCCCTCTTTTCCAAGTATCGTATAGCGCTCGGGCCTTATGGTGTGGGCGATAGTAAGGGCTTTGATTATAATCTCTGGATCGATCCCAAGCTCGTATGCGTTGGTAGGTGCACCTACCCTCTTTAAGGTTTCCCTAACCCTCTCCCATTTCAACCCGTGAAGGTAGGCCATTATTATCGTCCCGACACCGCACTGTTCGCCGTGGAGGGCTGGTTTAGGGGCTAGCATGTCAAGGGCGTGGCTGAAGAGATGTTCAGCTCCGCTCGCGGGCCTTGAAGAGCCGGCTATGCTCATCGCAACACCGCTTGAGATCAAGCCTTTAATGACCTTCCTTACACTTTCTTCATTACCGAGCCTGATTATGTCCGCGTTTTTCATGACCATTTTGGCGCTCATTAGAGAGAGCGAAGCCGCGTACTCGCTGTAATATTCGCCGCGGATTCGGTGGGCTAACTGCCAGTCCCTGACCGCCGTCAGGTTGCTGATTATGTCTCCCACACCCGCTGCAAGGTAGCGGTAGGGGGCTGTTTTAATCACCTTAACATCAGCTATGACTGCAACAGGAGGTCTGGCCTTCACGGATGTCTTTGAGCCGAGATCCTTTATTGAGGCGTTGGCACTCGCTATGCCGTCGTGAGAAGCCGTCGTTGGAAAGCTTACGAAGGGTATTTCCGTACGATAGGAGGCAAGCTTGGCGACGTCGATTATACTGCCGCCGCCGACTGCTATGACCCAGTCGGCGGAGGTCTCCCTGGCTATGGCAATGACCCTCTCAACTTCCTCCATAGTGGCCCCCCTAACTACGACTCCAGAAGCCTCGAACTCGCAGGAGAGGTTTTCCTCAACCTCCTCCCCAGCTATCTTCTTTGTCTTGGGACCGTAGAGAACGAGAACCCTCTCGCCCAGCTTCAGCCTCTTTGCAACGTTCACCGTTTCTCCTGCCAGGTTGTCCCCGAGCAGGACTTCCCTTGGAAGCTCCATCAGGTGCACTTTTCTCACCTCCTCTAACTAAGGTGTCGGAACTTAAAAATTGATTGGAGGTTTGTGGTAACCAAAAATAAACCACCCGCAAGGAAACCTTTAAGTGCCCCTCCCCCAGTCTTACACGGTGGTCAGATGGGGCTCCAAGAGTTCTTCCAGAGGTACTTTGTAGACCCCATCAAGTACAATCAGGGCTATAACCCCGTGAACACCCTCACGTATGCAATAATCCTCGGAATTGCCGTTTTGCTTCTTTATCGGTTTCTCAAGCGGCTAAAAGTCCGAGTTGATGAGAGGTTCTTCGTTGCGCTTATGCCCTACATCTCCCTCGGGCCTTTGATGAGGGCCATGACAGATGTTGGGATGCTCCCGAGGACGTACCTCACAGTGAGCCCCGGGGCCTACTTCGTGATAGCCGCTTTCGCTATAGCATCGCTCCTCGTAGTGTGGAAACACGTTGGGCCCGGAGAAAAGCTTTATCCCCTGTACAGAGACGTTGGTCTTCTCCTCGTCGGAGGGCTCCTGTTTATCTTGGTAATAAACCTCGACAAAGCCAATTTCAGGTGGGAATACTTCAAGTACTTCATTCCAAGCTTCTTAGCAACTGAACTTTTAATATGGCTCCTTTCAAAGAGGTTTGAACTCGTCAGGAACAACAGCGTACTATTTTACACTCACTTTTACGACGCGACCACCACATTCGTAGGGATACAGTTCTTCGGCTACTGGGAGCAACACGTCCTGGCAAGAACCCTGATAAACCTAACCGGTACCGCGGCAGTTATGTACTTAATAAAGCTGGCCGTGCTGATTCCAGTGGTCTGGATCCTTGATGTTGGGATGAGGGACGAGGATCCAGATCTGATAAACTTTGTCAAGCTGGCAATGTTTATCCTCGGCTTTGGGCCGGGAACGAGAAACCTCCTAATAACGCTGATGGGGGTGGGAACATGAGCGATCCCTCTGAAGTTATGTGGAACGAAGTTGTTTTCTCGCTTGCAAAGGACATTGAAAAAATCGTGATGCCCATCTTTGGCAAGCCAGAAGCTGGAAAAGACGTCGGGACGAACGTCAGCGGGGACGTTACCAAATACGTGGACAAAATCGCGGAAGATAAGGCCGTAGAGAGGCTGAAAGCTCTTGGAATAAACATTGTGAGCGAGGAAGTCGGCTTCGTTGACCTCGGAAGCGAATATACCGCGGTGGTCGACCCAATTGATGGATCCTACAACTTCACAGCAGGTATACCCATCTTTGCCTTCAGCTTCGCCCTCTTCCGCAAGAAAAAGCCCGTTTACGCGGCCCTCTACGAGTTCGCCACGCGGAATTACTACGAAGCAATTCCCGGCGAGGGGGCCTTCATGAACGGTGAGCCGATAAGGGTTCGCCCGCTCCCCCATGCCAAAGCGGCCGTGAGCTTTTACACACGGGAGAGGGGGGTAGGGCTGATCAGGCGCGTCAAGAGGGTAAGGGTTCTCGGGGCGATAGCCGTTGAGATGGCCTACCTGGCAAGGGGAACCCTCCAAGGGGTAGTGGACATAAGGAACTACGTGAGGCCTACTGACGTGGCCGCGGGCACGCTCTTAGTTAGGGAAGCGGGCGGAAAGGTTGTTGACGAGGATGGAAAGGACATCACGGTACACCTAAGCGCTGAAGAGAAGATGAACCTAATAGCAGCGAGCGACGGGGAACTCCTGAGGGTGATACTGGAAGAGGTGAATTCCGATGGCAGTTGAAGATCTGTTGAAGGCCGTCAGGCACGCGTGGCTCACGTATACCCTCGCACTCATCAATGTCATGGTTTACATCTATGAGCTATATCTGAGCGGTTCCATAGCAAACCCCTCCTCCGATGCCCTCATTAGGGTTGCACTTGTAAACGTCCTCGTGACCCAGTACCATGAGTGGTGGAGGCTCTTCACGGCGATGTTCGTTCACCTCAGCTGGATACACCTAGCGATGAACACGTTCTTCCTGATCTACCTCGGGAGCCAGCTCGAACTGTTCGTCGGCAAAGTGCGGTACTTAGTTCTCTACATCACGGCCGGCCTCTTTGGCAACGTCCTAACAGTAGCCCTCATGGATCCGTACACAATAAGTGGAGGTGCGAGCGGAGCGCTCTTTGGAATAGCAGGCGCACTGATAATGATCGAGGGGGTACTGAAAAGAAACATCCAGACCGCCCTTGCCAACGCATTTTTTCTGTTCCTGATAAACAGCTGGATGCCCCACGTTAACGCGGTGGCCCACCTGGGGGGCCTGCTCGTTGGGATCGCCTTCGGTTACCTTTATGGAAACTACGTCAAAGAAAAAATGGCAAAAATGCTTTACTGGGATGAATTTTACTGAGGTGGTAACATGATACGGGACGAAAGGTGGGAGGGCGTCTACTCCTTTGAAGACTCGCCCTTTATAATGGAGATCCTTACAGAACTAAGGGACAAAAACACGGACAGCATAGCCTTCAGGAAGGGTCTTGTAAAGCTCGGAAGGTACATGGGATATGAACTGACGAAGACCATGGACGTTGAGGAGGTAGAAGTCGAAACTCCACTGGAGAGGACAAGGGGAATAGTCGTCAGGGATAGAAGAAACGTTGTCATCATAACAGTCCTGAGGGCAGCGATACCCTTAATGGAGGGGCTGATAAAGGTTCTCGAACACGCGAGGGTCGGTATCGTCTCGGCCTCACGTGGAAAGGCTCCGAAGTTCGAGATCGAGATGAATTACATTAAAATACCTAACATTAAGCCAGAAGACACCGTTATAGTGGCGGATCCAATGATAGCGACTGGCTCGACGCTCATACGGGTTCTTAAGGAGGTCTCGAAGTATGGAAAGCCGAAACGACTTATCGTTCTAGGGGTACTGGCCGCCCCCGAAGGAATCAGCAGAATCAAGAAGGAATTTCCCGAAGTTGAGATTTTTGTTGCCAAAGTTGACAGAGAGCTGAACGAGAAGGGCTACATCCTGCCCGGCCTAGGAGACGCGGGGGACAGGGCCTTTGGGGCCCCCTTGAAGAGCCCCTAATTACCAAACGATCATCTTGGGTTATTTCCCTTCTTATGATTTTTCTTGCATGAATGTGAATGATATTTTATATAATATACCAACACAACACACCAAGCCCAAGTAGATTACGAAAACCTTATTAGGTCTAAACTTACAAACTGACTATGATAACCACTCGGAGGGGCTAAAATGAGAATCGAAATCAGGCTCCGGCCCGTTGGAGATGATCCAATTCTGCCCTTTAACTACAACTACGAGGTCTACCGTCAGATCGTTGAAAAGATATCCCTGATCTCCCCCCAACTAGCCCAAGAGGTTGAGGCCAGCCACGTTGATCACTTTACGTTTTCTCGCATACTTGTGAGGAAGAGAGAGCTGATCCCGGAGAGGGGTATAAAGATTCTCTCCGAAACAGTATCCCTTTACATTTCCTCGCATTCTCCCGATGTGGTTGGAACGATAGCTGAAGGGTTCATGGCCAGTCCGTCCATCAGAATTGGAGAAACAGACTTCGTTGCCGAAGAGGTTAAACCCCTAAAAGAGCCTAAGATAAAAGATGGAGCTCTTTTCTCGACACTAAGTCCCATAGTTGTCCGCACAGTCAAGATCTCCGATAACAGAATGAAAATATGGGATCTATATCCAAACGAGCCAGCTTTCTTTGACAAACTCAGAAAGGTTATGTTACTCAGGTATTCGGAATTCCACGGAAGAACCCCTGAAGACTCCACCTTCAAGATCGAAGTTATCAAATTTAAACCGGTGAGGATACTCGTGGCGGACACGTACTACCGCGGATCCCTAATGATATTCAGGTACTGGGGCTCAAAAGAGATAGCTCTGTTCGGATACGACCTTGGCTTTGGGGAGAAGACAAGGTATGGGTTTGGCATGGTGAAGACTATTGATGAGACCGGTAAAGATACAGTCCCTTAAACTTTTTTGGAGGATAGAGTTAAAAAGGCAGCTTCGGAAGTAAGTTTGGGTGAGAGAATGGGAAGTCTGGACGAGATTAGGAGTCAGGACACGGGTTACGATGATTACATCACTTTCCTTAAGAGGAGAATAAGGCAGCTTGAACTCCAGGTTAGGACCCTCGAAGCGGATAAGGAGAGACTGGAGAGAGAACTCTCACGGCTGAGGACAGAGATGTCAAGGTTAAGGCAGCCGCCGGCCTTCGCTGGCAACGTCATCGAAGTCCTCGATGACGACAGGGCGATAGTCCAGAACTACAACGGGCCACGCTTCGTCGTCAGAATCGCCCCGTGGATAGAGAGGGACAAGCTCAAGCCGGGTTCAAGGGTCGCATTAGACCAGAGGACTATGGCAATAGTCGAACTCCTGCCGAGCGAGAAAGACCCGAGCGTTCTTGGCTTCGAAGTAATTGAGAGGCCCAAAGTTACGTATCAGGACATCGGCGGTCTCGACAAACAGTTGCAGGAGCTCAGAGAGGCGATAGAGCTCCCGCTCAAGCACCCAGAACTATTTGAGAAGATCGGAATCGAGCCACCAAAAGGGGTACTCCTCTACGGCCCTCCCGGCTGTGGAAAGACCCTCATGGCAAAGGCAGTAGCAAACCAGGTCAACGCCGCATTCATCCGCGTCGTTGGAAGCGAACTGGTCAGGAAGTTCATCGGCGAGGGTGCAAGGCTTGTCCATGAGCTCTTCGAGCTGGCAAAGGAGAAGGCACCGACCATAATCTTCATTGATGAAATTGACGCAATAGGCGCTAAGAGAATGGACGAAACTACCGGTGGCGAGAGAGAAGTTAACAGAACCCTCATGCAGCTTTTGGCGGAAATGGATGGCTTTGATCCGAGGGGAAACGTCAAGGTCATAGCAGCCACCAACAGGCCTGACATTCTTGACCCAGCACTCCTGAGGCCGGGCAGGTTCGACAGGCTTATAGAAGTCCCACTTCCTGACTTCCGCGGCAGGCTTGAGATCCTCAAGGTTCACACTAGGAAGATGAACCTCAGGAACGTTGACCTCAGGATCATAGCGGAGATGACCGAAGGTGCCAGTGGAGCTGACCTCAAGGCTATAGCGACCGAGGCTGGAATGTTTGCCATAAGAGCTAGGCGCGAGTACGTTACACAGGACGACTTTCTGAGGGCCGTTGAGAAAGTCCTCGGCTCGGAGAAGAGGCTCGCCCAGGCGATAGCGATGCACGAGGTCATGTACGGCTGACCTTTCTTTTCTCATTCACCGGAGGAGAGAGCGAATGGTCAGCAAGCTGTTGGCGCTCGAAGCTTATCCGAGCCTCCGAGACCTAGACTTCAGAATCCTCAGGGGAGTAGAGCTCAACATGAGGCACCACAAGTGGGTGCCCTTAGAGGATATAGCGCGCTTCGCCAGGGTGGACGTTGAGACCGCATCGTTCAGGCTCGGCAAGCTCGACGATATGTCCCTCGTCAGGCGGAGGAGCGACATAGGCTACATCGGCTACCAGCTCACGATACACGGCTACGACGCCCTGGCGATAAGGGCCCTCGCCAAGAAGGGCGTAATAGAAGCCATCAGCACAACTCAAATAGGTGTTGGCAAGGACGCCGACGTTTACGTCGGGATAACGCCAACCGGCGAGAAAGTTGCCGTTAAGTTCAACAGGATAGGGGGCAGAACCGCGTCCAGGAGGGCGGGCTACCACTCCCACGTCTTCGCGGACAAGCACCACACGAGCTGGCTCTACATCTCAAGGCTCATAGCAAAAAAAGAATACGACGCCCTCGTTCTACTCAGCCCGATTGCGAGGGTTCCAAAGCCAATAGCATGGAACAGGCACGTTGTAGTCATGGAGTTCATAGAGGGAACGGAGCTCGCGGAGCTTAGGGACGACGAGCTGACGAGAGAAGAGGCTGAGGACGTCCTGGACAGAGTCCTTAGTGAGTACCTCAAGATAGTGCGCTTTGGGATGGTCCACTCAGACCTGAGCGAGTTCAACGTCGTCCTGACTGGCGATGACATTCTGATAATAGACTGGGCCCAGCACCTAACTACCGCACACCCTGAGAGCTACGAGCTGTTGAAAAGGGACCTCCAGGTCATTCTTAACGCCTTCAGGAGAAGGTGGCGCGTTGAGAAGAGGTTTGAGGATGTCTGGCCGGAGTTTGAGAGGGCCTGGTACGAGAGCAGGGGTGAAAGAAATGGTGATTAAGTACGAGCCCCTCAACAGGCGAGAGAAAATTGTAAAGCTCTTCCGAGAAGCCATTGAGGCCGAGAACCGGAACGACCTTGAGGCCGCCAAGCGGAAGCTCGATGAAATACTCCATGAGAGCCTCGATGTTGAACCGGAGTTCTATTTTGAGGCCTGCTTCAGGCTGGCGGATATATTCCTCCAGGAGGACAACTACAGAGGGGCCGTTAAGTGCGCCCTCAGGGCCATCGTTAGGGCGCCAAGCGGAGACCACTACCGGCTTGGGATGAAGAGGCTTGGTGATTTTCTAACGATAATCAAAAAGGAGGGCAAGCTCTCCGAACTCGCGGAGAACATGGAACCAGCCCTCAAACTTGTCGAAGACGACGAGGAGCTGTACCGCTTTATGATTGCCCTCATAAGGCTCGCAAGGGGAGAAGAGGTCAGGGAGAAGTTTACGCTCCCCGAACTCAACGAGGCCTTCAATAGCCTAACCGGGTGAGGAACTTCTCAACGTACTCTTTTTTCGGTGGAAACGGGAAGTTGTAGGGCTCTTTCTTTGGCCTTTCATTGTAGTACGGCCGGTTGCAGGCCGGACAGCCGTGGGTGGAAAACACTGACGGCGGAACGTCTATACCGTCCAGGTCAAAGCCCGCTATGGAGTCCTCCTCCATGATGATTCTGTCCCCGAGGCCGTTCTCAACGAGCCACCTGGCCAGCTGGACTTTCCGGTAGCGCTCAAGGCTTGGTGGAGAAGAGTTCTCAAGCCTCGTTCCCTTCAGGGGAGTGAAGGCGAAGAGCGAGACGTCAGCCCCTATTGAGTAAGCCCTTTCAAACGTCTCGACCAGCTCCCTGTCGGTCTCCCCAAGCCCCACTATGACGTGAACCAGCGCCCTTCCGGCCCCGAAGACGTCAATGACTCTCTTAACAAAGTCCCACATCTCCTTCCACTTGAAGTCGGGTTTAATCTCACTGAACAGCCTCTCGCTCGCCACGTCCAGGCCAACGCCAATGTAGTCAACACCGAGGCCCTTGAACAACTCAAGGATTGGCGTATCAACTGGTGTTATCGAAACGGAGACTGGCAGAGTGAGGGGCTTAAACGCCTCAAGCAGTGTGAAAACATCATCAAGCATCATTGGGTAGTCTATCGTCTGGAGACATATCCTGCCAAAGCGGCCGTTGGGAAAAGCATCGAGGACATCCTCAAGCTCAAACGCAGGCCAGGTAACGCGGGAGAGCTTATCGGGATCCGATTTACTTGAACGGGCCTGGGCGCAGAAGGCGCAGTCGTTCGCGCACTTGCCGGGCCAGTAGGTCATCAGATAGGCGGTCGTCGGCCTGGCCAGGAGCTTCGCCCTGATTAGGCCCATCGCTATCGCCGTTCCGTAGGAGACCCTAACGAGCATTGACCTTCCCCCAGATGACGGGCGCGTAGAGGGTTATAAACCCAACCCCCAGGATGAGCGGGAGGAGCGGAAAGAC
>Ga0256838_1000741_pt1 | contig 17940 bp, 22 predicted proteins | sample 4571419metaG_FD_185978 | JGI IMG/M metagenome (GOLD analysis project Ga0256838, IMG submission 185978) | Hydrothermal vent microbial communities from Guaymas Basin, Mexico - 4571-419 | ecosystem: Environmental > Aquatic > Marine > Hydrothermal vents | place: Mexico: Guaymas Basin | collected...
CATCGACGAGATTGACGCAATAGCCCCGAAGAGGGAGGAAGTGGTCGGAGAGGTTGAGAAGCGTGTCGTCAGCCAGCTGTTGACTTTAATGGACGGCCTCAAGGGGCGCGGTAAGGTCATAGTCATAGCCGCGACGAACAGGCCCGATGCCCTCGACCCGGCCCTCAGGAGACCCGGGCGCTTCGACAGGGAGATAGAGGTTGGGGTTCCCGACAAGAAAGGCAGGAAGGAGATACTCCAGATACACACCAGGGGAATGCCCCTCGAGCCGGACTACGACAAGGAGACCGTTCTCAAGGTTCTGAGAGAGCTGATGAAGAAGAAGGCCTTCGATGAGAACGCCCTGAGAAAGCTCTTCGAACTCGTTGAAAAGGCCAAGAACGAGGCAGAAGTGAAGGAGCTCCTCAAAACCGAGAGCGAGGTTTACGCTGAGGTGAGGATGCGCCTCATAGACAGGATGCTCGACGAGATAGCCGAGAAGACCCACGGCTTCGTCGGCGCCGACCTGGCCGCGCTCGCAAGGGAGGCCGCTATGGTCGTCCTGAGGAGGCTCATCAACGAGGGCAAGGTCAGCCCGGAGCAGGAGAGGATTCCACCAGAGGTTCTCCAGGAGCTCCGCGTGAGGAAGGCGGACTTCTACGAGGCCCTCAAGATGGTGGACCCAAGCGCGCTCAGGGAAGTGCTAATCGAGATGCCGAACGTCCGCTGGGAGGACATCGGTGGACTGGAGGGTATAAAGCAGGAGCTTCGTGAGGCCGTTGAATGGCCCCTCAAGTACCCGAAGGCATTCCAGAGGCTGGGGATAGAGCCCCCGAGGGGAATACTCCTCTACGGTCCGCCCGGAACCGGCAAGACGCTTTTGGCCAAGGCAGTGGCAACTGAGAGCGAGGCCAACTTCATAGGAATCCGCGGGCCGGAGGTTCTCTCCAAGTGGGTCGGTGAGAGCGAGAAGCGCGTGAGGGAAATCTTCAGGAAGGCTCGCCAGGCGGCTCCAACTGTGATATTCATAGACGAGATTGACGCGATAGCACCCGCAAGGGGCATGGAGGGTGACCGCGTTACGGACAGGCTCATCAACCAGCTCCTCACCGAGATGGACGGCATCGAGAGGAACAGCGGCGTCGTAGTTATAGCGGCAACCAACAGGCCGGACATCCTCGACCCGGCCCTGCTGAGGCCAGGAAGGTTCGACAGGCTCATACTAGTTCCGGCGCCGGACGAGAAGGCCAGGCTCGAGATACTCAAAGTCCACACCAGGCGCGTTCCCCTCGCGGACGACGTTAATCTCAGGGAGCTCGCGAAGAAGACCGAGGGCTACAGCGGAGCGGACATCGAGGCCCTGGTGAGGGAAGCCGCGCTGATAGCGATGCGCAGGATAATGAAGGAACTGCCAGAGGAGCTCGTCGAGGAGGAGAGCGAGGAGTTCCTTGAGAAGCTCAGGGTTTCAAAGAGGGACTTTGAGGCCGCACTAAAGAAGGTGCGTCCAAGCATAACGCCCTATATGGTCGAGTACTACAGGAACTTCGAGGAGAACAGGAAGCGCGGGAAGGAGAAGGCAAAGGGGCCGGACTACTACACCTTCTGATTCTTTCTTTTCGGAAAAAGTTTTATACGTTGGTGCCCAATTGCTTACACGATTAAACCGAGGGGTGGCGAAAATGGTCAAGATAATGGCTTCCAAGCTTAGGGACGTTGAACTGATAACCGACACCGGTGTGAGGCTCGGCTGGGTCTACGACCTCAGCTTCGACGAGGAGACCGGTGATATTCTTGTGATAGTTGCCGAGCCCGACGAGGACCTCGACACCAGCGAGTTCGTCACGGATCACGAGGGTCTGCTCCTCATCCCGGTCAGCGCGGTGAAGAGCATCGGAGAGGTCATAATCATAGACTCGACCAAGCTCGCGGTCAAGTCGAAGCTCAGGAGACCGGTCGCCGTCAAGGAGAAGGTGACCGGAACCGAAGAGCAGTCCACCGGCGGCGGACTTTAAACCCCGTCGTACAGCCTCTCAGCGAGGAAGCGCGGGAGGCCGGCTTCCAATATCTTTCTGGCCGCTTCTTCCACCTCGTACTCCACCCTGTAGAACCCGACGTTATCTGGGAACTCTGCCTCAGTGTCTATCATCGCGTAGGCCGCCCTCCAGTCCCCATCGCGGGGCTGGCCGACACCGCCGGGGTTGATTATCCTCCTGCCGTCTATCACCCTCAGCATCGGCACGTGGGTGTGGCCGAGGAGGAGGTCGTCCTGCCTCACGTAGCTCAGGATTGCCCTTAGCTCTTCGTCGGAGTACCAGGGGAATACGTACTCGTCCAGGGGTGCCCGCGGCGAGCCGTGGATGAGGAGGTAGCTCCTGCCGGTATCGTCGGTAAAGAACTGTCTAACCGGAAGCCTTCTGAGGAACTCAAGGTTCTCGATCGTCATCACCCGCTGGTGCCACCTCACCGCCTGCCTCGCGTAGGGGTTGAAGCCCCACTCCGCGCCGAAGGCTATCGCGTTGTCGTGGTTGCCCCGGACGCAGAGGAAGGTTCTCTTCTCCATCTGCTTCCGGACGAACTCCACGACCTCGTTTGGCGAAGCCCCGTAGCCGACCAGGTCCCCCATGCAGAGAACTGCGTCGGCGCGCTTTATCTCCTTCCACACCGCCTTCAGCGCCTCCAGGTTGGAGTGGATGTCGGAGATGAGGGCGATGAGCATGGCACTTCCCCAGAGCTATCTGGGAAGTGCACGTTAAAAACACTTGCCGGAAGAACCGGATGGCGAACCGAAGAATTGGAAGAAATGGAAGGAAATCACTCCTTCTTCTGCCTGGCCTTCCAGTTGCTCCAGCGGTAGAGCGCTGCCAGAGCCTTTATGGCCCTCTCCGGCTCCGGATAGGCCGGAATTCCTTCCTCGTTGAGCATGTCGATGGCTTCCTTGGCCTCTATGCCGCCGACGATGGCAACGACGAGGGGCTTCTTCCTACCGCTCTCGTTGTACTCGCGGATGACTATCTTGGCCAGGTCGCGCGGGTCGAGCACAGCGGTCTGGCAGTAGAGGACGGCTATGGCGTGCATGTTCGGGTTGGCGAGTGCGTCGCGAACGGCACCCTCGTAGGCCTCGGCGCCCGCCATACCGGTGAGGTCGACCGGGTTCTTGTAGGAACCGAAGGGTGGCATGTGGTTGGCGAAGACCTTGAGGTCCTCGAGGTTGTCGTAGAGGTGCAGTCCCTCCTCCTCGGCCGCGTCGGTGGCCATAACTCCGATTCCGCCACCGTTGGTGAGGATGACAACGTTCTCGCCAGCAGGCTCCGGAAGGTTGCTCAGAGTCCTGGCCCAGTCGAAGGCCTCGCCTATGGTAAGGGCACGGAGAACGCCGCTCTGCTTGAAGGCGGCCTCGTATATCTTGTCGGCACCGGCGAGTGAACCGGTATGGCTCGCGGCGGCCTTGGCACCGCGCTCGCTCCTTCCGGCCTTGATGATGATAATCGGCTTCTCCTTGCTGACCTCCTTGGCGACCTCCATGAAGCGCCTTCCGTCCTTGACGCCCTCCATGTAGATGAGTATCGCCTTGGTGTTGTCGTCGGTCTTGAAGAACTCGAGCAGGTCAGCATCGTCGATGTCGCTCTTGTTTCCGACGCTGACGACGGCAGAGAGGCCGACCTTCTCAAGGATGGTCCAGCCCATGAGGGCTATTCCGAGCGCTCCGCTCTGGCTGATGAGAGCCAGGTTGCCCGGCATGACGTCGGTCGGGCCGAAGGTGGCGTTCATCTTGGCGGGGGTGTAGACGACGCCGAAGATGTTCGGGCCGAGGATCCTCATGCCGTACTTGTGGGCGGTCTCGACTATCTGCCTCTCGACCTTCTTACCCTCCTCGCCGAGCTCACCGAAGCCGGAGCTGATTATCGGAAGAACCTTGACGCCCTTCTTTCCGGCCTCCTCAACGACCTGCGGAACGAACTTGGCAGGAACGACGATGACGGCCATGTCAACCTCGTCCGGGACGTCGAGGATGCTCTTGTAGGACTGAAACTTCCTTCCGTTTATCTCTATCTCAACGCCCTTGATGTTGATCGGGTATATCTTGCCATCGTAGCCGTACTCAACGAGGTTTTTCATAACGGCGTATCCTATCTTGCCCGGTTTTTCAGAAGCGCCGATGACGGCGATGCTCTTGGGTCTGAAGAGAGCCTCCAGGTTTCCATCCATCTCAATCACCTCACCTGAATGAAAGTTACAGTTTCACGTCCGTAAAACGAGTTATAACTTTTCTCTTCTCGTTTTGACGATAACCGAATCGACGGACGTTAAAAGAACCGAAGGTTGGACACCGTTGATTCGGAACCCGTTCAGGAATTCCAAAATTTTATTAATCCCAACACCCAAACCACTGATTCAGGCGATAGCGTGAGAACTTTTGGAAGCAGGGCCGAGAGAAGGGCACTCCGGCTGCTGAGCATTCTCTTCGACTTCGTCGTGATAGCCCTGGGTACACTGACCATGCTCTACGTCGTCAGGATGATATGGGACCTCGCGATAAACTCGCTCATACACTTTGCCCCCGAAGATGCCCTCCAGAGCATAGTTCTCATCCTGATATTCCTTGAGATCTTCGAGATAATCGTCATGTACATCATCTACCACCACGTCCCGATGAAAAACGTCGTGGAGATAGGCGTGCTGGCGCTCGTGAAGGAGCTCCTCATAACACTCGACCTCACGGAACTCGGCTGGCAGGTGCTCCTCGGCATGGCGGCCCTTATAGCCGCGATGGGCTGGGTTTACACGCGGGAGAGAAGGAGGGAGGATGAACACGAACACTTCCTGATCGAACATGGGAGGGAGGAACTCATCGATCTCATGGAGTAAGAGTTCTCCAGTTGCCCACCGGAAGATTTTTAATCTAGTTAGGCAAACCTAATTCGGTGGGGGTATGGCAAGGGAGCCCAGCGTGGTTGAGACCATCATAATGAACTGGCTGAGCGTTCTCTTTGATCTAGTCGTAATAACCCTGGGCACGCTCACAATGGGCTACGTGATATACCTAATCTGGATGCTTTTCACGACGTCCCTGCACCACTTCGATGTGGAGCTAGTCCTCCATCAGATCGTGCTCATCATCATCTTTCTCGAAATTTTCGAGCTCCTTGCTATGTACGTCAAGGAGCACCACGTCAGCATGAGAAACGTCGTTGAGCTCGGCGTTCTCGCAATGGTTAGGAAGATAGTAATCACCCTCGACTACACAGAGATACCCTGGACAACGCTCCTCGGCATTGCCTCCCTCATCTTCGTCATGGGCTGGATATACGTTCAGGAGCGGAGGAGAGTAACTTCCCACGAGGAGTTTCTCATTGAGCGTGGGAGAAAGTGAGTCGGGTAAAACCCTAAATACTTCCGTGCACTCTTCTCACTTAGGTGGTGTGGATGGGCGTACAGATAGGCGAGCTCGTTCCGAGGAAGGAGATAGAACTGGAGAACCTCTACGGGAGAAAAGTTGCCATCGACGCGTTCAACGCGATATACCAGTTCCTCTCGACCATAAGGCAGCGCGACGGGACACCGCTCATGGACTCCCGCGGGAGGATAACCTCCCACCTCAGCGGCCTCTTCTATAGGAACATCAACCTCATGGAGGCCGGAATAAAGCCAGCGTACGTTTTCGACGGGAAGCCCCCGGAGTTCAAGAGGAAGGAGATAGAGAAGAGGAGAGAAGCGAGGGAAGAGGCCGAGGAGAAGTGGCACGAGGCCCTCGAGAGGGGCGACCTCGAGGAGGCGAAGAAGTACGCGATGCGCGCAACCAGGGTCAATGAGCAACTGATAAACGACGCCAAGAGACTTCTTGAGCTCATGGGGATACCCGTAATTCAGGCGCCGAGCGAGGGCGAGGCCCAGGCCGCGTACATGGCCGCTAAAAAGAAGGTCTACGCCTCCGCCAGCCAGGACTACGACTCGCTCCTCTTCGGCGCGCCAAAGCTGGTGAGGAACCTCACGATAACCGGCAGGAGAAAGCTCCCCGGAAAGAACGTCTACGTCGAGGTGAAGCCCGAGTTGGTGGTTCTGGAGGAGGTTCTCAGGGAGCTGGGCATAGACAGGGAGAAGCTCATCGAGATGGCGATTCTGGTCGGAACCGACTACAACCCCGGCGGGATAAAGGGTATCGGACCGAAGAAGGCCCTGACGATAGTCAAAAGGAGCAAGGACCCCCTAAAGAAGTACCAGAAGGAGGGCGAGGTCGACCTCTACGCGATAAAGGAGTTCTTCCTCAATCCGCCGGTCACGGACGACTACGAGCTGAAGTGGCGCGAGCCGGACGAGGAGGAAATCCTCAAGTTCCTCTGTGACGAGCACGACTTCAGCGAAGAGCGCGTTAAGAACGGCCTCGAAAGGCTGAAGAAGGCGGTAAAGGCAGGAAAGCAGGCAACGCTGGAAAGCTGGTTCGGGAGGGGCTGAGCCGCCCCAATTTTATCCATAGGTTTCAAACAGGTATCTTGAGGTTCAGCTTGTCAACGAGCTCTTTATAGCGGTTCCTGACGGTCACCTCGGTGACGCGCGCGACTTCCGCTACCTCCCTCTGGGTCCTCTTCTCGTCCTCGATCAGGCTCGCTATGTAGAGCGCCGCCGCGACGAGGCCGGCCGGACTCTTTCCGCTGGTGAGGCCCCTCTCATAGGCCTCCTCGAGTATCGCTATCGCCCTCCGCCTGACCTTCTCGCTCAGGCCGAGCTCGTCGGCGAACTTGTTGACGTAGTCGGTTGGCTTGACGAAGAGCTTCTTCGGTGTGAGGTTGAGGTTTCTGGCAATAAAGCGGAAGCTCCTCCCTATCTCCTTCTTGTCAACCCTCGATATGTCCGCTATCTCGTCGAGGGTCCTCGGAACCTTGACGAGCCTGCAGGCCGCGTAGACGCAGGCGGCAATCACACTCTCGATCGAGCGTCCCCTTATGAGGCCCTTCCGCACGGCCTCACGGTACAAGCGAGCGGCTTCCTCCTCAACGTGCCTCGGGAGGCTTAGCTGGGAGGCGATTCTATCCAGCTCACTGAGGGCAAAGGCGAGGTTACGCTCGGCGGCGTCGCTAACGCGGAGGCGGCTCTGCCACTTCCTCAGGCGGTACATCTTCTCGCGCATCAATCCGGAGAGGTTCCTGTCGATGCCTATGTCGGTTGAGAGACCCTTATCGTGAAGCAGAATACTCTCGGGGGCACCGACGCGCGCTCTCTTCTCCCTCTGGCTCGCGTCGAAGGCCCTCCACTCGGGCCCCATATCTATGACGTTCTCCTCGATGACATAACCGCAAACCTTACAGATAACCTCTCCCCTACCCGGGTCGTAGATCGTCTCGGTCGAACCGCACACCGGGCAAACCCTACGATTGCTCACTCCAACACCCCCAACCGGCCGGCTATTTTATATAGCCCTTATAAACCTTCGCCTTTTTTAACCACGTAGCGGAGTAACCACGCGATGTCCTCGCGCTTGAAGGTTATCCTCTCCAGAACACGGACGTCCCAGTCCTCCTCAACTATGTTGGCGTAAATCCAGAGGAAGACGGGATCGTCATCGGTTCCGACGTGGAGGTTGCGATAGAGCAGATCGACCGTCCCGTCCTTGTTCTTCTTTACCGAGACGGCCTTCCAGGTATCGAGACTAACCTCTCCCTTTTCGTCGAGAATCTCCACTATTTCCCTGGCGTCCATGGGTTCACCTTCACTACCACTTAATGTTGAAGTCTCTCCTCGTCCTCTCGTCTATCTGCGCCAGAATCCTCTTGAGCTTGGCGTCGTCGATGGGCTCCCGTATCTGGCCCGCCTGATAGAGCTGAACCAGGACAAGCTCAACCTGCCTCGCGAGTTCGGGCCTCACAAGCTTCACCCTTCCGAGCCTCTCCCTGGCCTCGGGAGTGAGAATTCTCCGCATTATGGCATCGAGCTGGGCCTCAAGCTCCATCTCCTGCCTCATAGCCTCTTCCTGGGCCTTCTGCTGCTCGAGGTACTTCTTCTGGAGCTCCATGAGCTTCCTCTTCCTGATCTCCTCAATGTCCTCCGCCATGGCCCTCACCTCCGGGTTAAGATTGGGGGTTGGGTTAAAAGGCTTTGCGTTCCGGAGAGCGGTTCAAGAAAGCACTTTGGGGCGTGAAAAAGTACTTAGAAGAGGCCGGTTAGGCGGTAAAGGGTTTAAAGGGCCGAAGCCCTCAGTACTTCTTGAGCTCGGGAATCTGCTCCTCAAGCTCCTTCTTGAGCTCGGTGGCGATCTTGTCGAGGAAGCTCTGTCCCTGCGGGGTGACAATCCTTCCCTCGCCCGGAACCTTCTGGACGAAGCCAGCCGCTTCGAGCTGCTGGAGGGCCTTCCTGATTATGCTCCCGCTGGCCTTGTAGAAGTGCTCGGGAGCGTGGCCGCGGTTCTTCCTGCCGCCGTACCAGGTCCTGAGCCTCTCGATGCCGACCGGGCCGTCGACGTAGACCTTCCTGAAGACGCCGGCGACCCTGTAGTACCACCAGTCGTCCTGCTCCGGGAGCCTCTCCTTGTGCCTGCCGGTCTTGACGAAGGGCGCCCACTCGGGCGGCTTTATGGCCTCTATCTCCTTGAGCTTCTGAGCAACCCTCTCAACGAGCAAATCACCGGGAACGTCGTAAACAGTCGCCATCCTTCAATCCCTCCCCTTCTTGAATTTCCTCCTGAATTGAGCGATATCGAGCTTGACTTTCTTAACGGGCTTCTCCTCCCGCTTTTCCTTCGAAAGCTCCTTTCTCTGGAGCTTCCTTAAATACTTTTCCCAACCTTCCCTCGGTTTGAACAATATAAACCTTTTGCCGCGCACGTCGATGAGCTCGCTGTCGGTCATCTCCGCGACCTTTCTGGCCAGGGCCTGCCTGTCGAGGCCGGTTGAGATGAGCGCACCCTTCCTTATCTCGACCTTGAGGATGCCGTCCTTCTCAAGCTGGGTGTTTATCTCCTCGATGACACCCTCATCCAGTCCCCTCTTCCCTATCCAGGCTCGTGGGGGGATGTCGTAGTATCTCGCGCGAATGGCCCTTCTCACCTTTCCGGATAAGCGCTTCTCCATATCTCTCACCTCTAAGCCTCTCGCGGTTTGCTGAAGGCCTTATAAAGGTTGGCCTTTTAAACCTATTTACTGAAGCGCTCCATAGCTTCCTCCGGTGTGAGGACTTCCGGGAGCCACTCAAAGTGCTTCTTGTTGTAGGTGATCAACGGGGCGTTGAGTTTCAGTGCCAGGGCACCTATCATGTAATCCCTGGCGTTTTTGGAGAAGTCCCAGCGGCCGATAGCACTTTTGGCGGAAAACCTGGCGGATTCCACATCAAAGGCAACAACATCAACTCCAACTGTCCACAGGAGAGTCTCAAAGTTTTCCAGGGCAATCTGAAAATCCCCTTCCTTCTTTGCGAGATGGTACAGATATTCAGTGTAAACCACCGTGTTTATCGCGGGTTCAAGATTTGAAGACTTCAGCCACTTGAGAAACTTCCAGTTGTTGAATACGTTTGTGTCCAGGACTACCTTCATTCCCCTCCCTCCAGCTCGCGGAGAGAGCGCTCTATACCCCTCGCAAGCCCCTGCCTGACCTCATCGACTGTTTCCTCTATATCCCCCGTCAATTCGGCCATTTCCTTGAGGAACTCATCCAGGGGCTTTATCACGTAACCCTCCCGGGTCCTGACGAAAACAACCTCATCCCCGGCCTTTATTCCCAGCGCCTCCCGTACATCCTTAGGAATCGTCACCTGGTATTTCTTTGTCACAACTGGCATTACCTTCACCAATAGAGTATTACCTCTTCAGACCTAATAACCCTTTTGGGGCGAGATTAATAAGGCGTTCCGGGGACTCAAAATGGGGGACAACCATGAAGGTTCACCATCTCTACTCCGGCGGAAAGGACTCAAGCCTGAGCGCGTGGATTCTAACCAGACTCAGCTACGATGTGAGACTGGTAACCGTCAGCTTCGGCCTCCTAGACAACTGGAGTTTCGCCAGAGAGACCGCCGAAAGGCTGGGATTCGAGCATCGGGTCGTCTACCTCCCGCGGGAAATCTTGGAGAAAGCCGCGGACATGGCGATCAAAGACGGCCACCCGAACAACGCGATTCAGTTCATCCACGAGCAGGCTTTAGAGGCACTGGCATCGCTTCCAGATGTGGAGAGGGTCAGCGACGGAACGAGGAGGGACGACAGGGTGCCTTTCCTCGACCTGCCGAAGGCCCGCTCCCTGGAGGACCGCTTCAACGTCGCCTACATAAGGCCCCTACTCGGCCTCGGCTACAAGACGATACGGGAGCTGACGGAGAAGCTCTTCATCGTTGAAATCAGGGAGAGCGAGGAGCTGGAGAAGGCCGACTACGAGGTCGAGCTGAGGCACCTGTTGCGCGAGAGAGGGATTGACCCGCTCACAATCTTCCCGAAGAGGCACTACCAGTCGAGGGTCATGGGGTGGAAGGAAGGGCTGTAAAAGAGCTGTAACGGCAGGAAATAGAATAAGAATCAGAGGCCGCTGAGCTTTCTGACTATCGGGTTCTCGGCCTCTTCGGGCTTTATCTCCTCGACGCTCTCGATCCATATCTTGTTCCTCGGAACGCGGTGCTTGCTGCCGACCTCGGAGTAGAGTATCTCAACGACGTCCTCGGCCTTGAGGCCGCGGTACTCCCTGGTGAACCTCTCCTTCTTTCCGTTCCTCTCGAAAACGCCCTTAACGCGGAAGACCTTAACCTCCATTTCTCACACCTCCCTCATCAGTCAAGGAAGCCCAAGGCTTCTTCAATCTTCACTATCTCGGGTCCGGTGGTCAGGTGCCCGACGACGACACCGTGAGAGTTCGCCAGCATGCAGGAACCAACGAAGGGAACGCCCATATTGGCGGTTCCGACGTAGATATCGACCTTGAACAGGTCGCGGAGCCACTCGAGCTCCTCGTCGGTTGCCTCGGGGTGGACGAGTCCGCCCCTGTTGGTGACCACTCCAACGCTTCCAACCGCGTGGAAGTCACCTATCATGCCCCTCTCGACCTCGACGCCGAGTACATCCTCGAGCCTCTTGGCCTCCTCGCGGGTGAACTTTGCACTCACCAGCGCCGCCCTGTCGTTGGCCAGGATGAGGTTGCCGAAGGCCGTGAGGGTGCTCTTGAAGGGAACGACCTCGAGGTCAACGCCGTGCTCCCTGAGCTGGCCGTTTATCTTTTCGAGCTCGGCGTCCCAGACGTACCAGGGGACGATTATCGCGTTTGAGTTCCCGGCCGCAAATATACCCACTATGCGCGACTTCATTATGCTCGTCTCGATGAGCGGAACCTTGAGAACCTCCCTGAGAACCTCGAGCTTCTTCTCGCCGAGGCCCTCCCTAACCAGGACTACCCTATCGGTCGCAGTACCGTACACACCCAGATACGGAGAGTTCTCAAAATCGAGTCTTTCTATGTGCATCTCGTCACCTCGCTAAATTAAAAGGGATCAAGCGAGGGAGACCTTGGCGATCCTCTTGCCTTCGCTCTCCTCGACGATGACCTTGACCCTGAGCTTGCTGGGCGGCTTCTCCGCTCCGCGCTCCCAGAGCTTCTCGTTGACGTCGGTGCCGATGATGACCTCATCGGCCTTGGCGTGCCTGGCTATCCACTCGCGGACGAACTTGGCCGCCCTCGGGGCCCTCTTCCAGCGCGGAACGCGCTTCTTTATCTTCTTGATGGGAACGACGAATATGACTTCCTCTCCGGGCTTGATCGGCATCTACATCACCTCACTCCTTGAGCTTGGTCCTTCTCCACATCCTTCTCTTCGGGTGGGTCATGACCTCCCTGTTGGTCTTGACGATGACCCAGACCGGAATGCGCCTGTTCTGCTTGGCGGCCTTGGCAAGTCTGAGCTTCTTCGCAAGCGGCTTGTTTCTCGCCATAACTACACCTCCCGGGATTATCATGATGCCTGTTGATGCTTTGGGATAGCATTTTTAAGCTTTTTCGTGGGGTTTTAAGGTTTTCCGCGATGGAAATAAAGGGGAAGAAAAGCCCATCCTCAGAATATCAGTGGTGCCCTGTACTCGCCCCAGACCTCGCGGAGAACGTCGGTGACCTCTCCGAGGGTCGCGAGGTGCCTGTGGGCCTCGATGATGTAGGGCATGAGGTTCTCGTCCTCGGTCTCGGCAGCCTTTCTGAGCTTGTCCAAGGCCTCCTCGACCTTCTTGCTGTCCCTCTCGGAGCGGAGCTTCCTGAGCCTCTCGATCTGCTTCTCCCTGATGCTCGGGTCGACCTTGAGTATCTCGACGTCGAGCGGCTCATCAACGATGAACTCGTTGACGCCGACGATGATGCGCTTCTTCTCCTCGACCTCCTTCTGGAACTTATACGCGCTTTCCGCTATCTCCTTCTGGATGTAGCCCCTCTCGATGGCCCTCATCATGCCGCCCATCTTCTGGATCTTCTCGATGTACTTTAACGCCTCCTCGTAGATGTGGTCGGTGAGCCACTCGATGTAGTAGCTGCCTCCGAGCGGATCTATCGTGTCAACAACGCCGCTCTCGTAGGCTATAATCTGCTGGGTCCTGAGGGCGATCCTGACGCTCTTCTCCGTCGGAAGGCTCAGAGCCTCGTCGTAGGAGTTGGTGTGGAGAGACTGCGTTCCGCCGAGGACGGCAGCCAGTGCCTGAATCGCAACCCTGACGATGTTGTTCTCCGGCTGCTGGGCGGTGAGCGTTGAGCCTGCCGTCTGGGTGTGGAAGCGCAGGAGCATGCTCCTCGGGTTCTTGGCGTTGAACCACTCCTTCATTATGTAGGCCCAGAGCCTTCTGGCAGCTCTAAACTTGGCTATCTCCTCGAGGAAGTTGTTGTGGGCGTTGAAGAAGAAGCTCAGCCTTCCGGCGAACTTGTCAACGTCCATGCCCCTGTCTATGACAGCCTTGACGTACTCGATACCGTCTGCCAAAGTGAACGCAACCTCCTGGACGGCGTTGGCTCCGGCCTCGCGGATGTGGTAGCCGCTTATCGAAATCGGGTTCCACTTGGGGACGTTCTCGGCGCAGTACATGATGATATCGGTAGTGAGCCTCATGCTCGGCTGCGGCGGGAAGATGTAGGTTCCCCTCGCTATGTACTCCTTGAGGATGTCGTTCTGAACCGTTCCGCGGAGCTGGTGGGGCTGGACGCCCTGCTCTTCAGCCACGAGGATGTACATCGCAAGGAGGTTTGCCGCGGTCGAGTTGATGGTCATGCTCGTCGAAACCTTGTCGAGCGGGATTCCGTCGAAGAGAATCCTCATGTCCCAGAGCGAGTCTATTGCGACGCCGACCTTTCCGACCTCGCCCTCAGCCATGGGGTGGTCGGAGTCGTAGCCTATCTGGGTCGGCAGGTCGAAGGCGACGCTCAGACCGGTCTGTCCCTGGCTGAGGAGATACTTGTAGCGTTTGTTGCTTTCCTCAGCGGTTCCAAAGCCGGCGTACTGCCTCATCGTCCAGAACCTGCCGCGGTACATGGTTGCATAAACGCCCCTCGTGAAGGGATACTCACCGGGGAAGCCGAGCTTCTCAAGGTAATCCCAGTCTTCGCCGAGGTCGGCGGGGGTGTAAACGCGCTTTATCTCAAAACCGTCGTCGGTCATGAACTTCTCCTTTCTCTCGGGCCTCTTCTCGATGAACTTTTTAACCGTCGTTTCCTCCCAGCGCTTCTCCTCCTCCCTAATCTTCGCGAGTTTCTCCTTATCGAAGGTCATGCCTACCACCTGCCCCTATTTGGGCGCCGGCCTATAAAAAGCTTTTACATAACTAAAGGCCGGGCTTGACGTTGGATAAATTATCCATCAGTTGGGGGGTCACGGATTATGAGGAGCTTCTGCTGGAACAGCACATAACATTAATTCCATCGAAGAACTTGATGAGCTTCCCACTCTTGAGAATGTAAATAGGCATCTGAATACCAAGAGGGATATCGAAACGAAGCTAAAAAGGGTTTCGGGGGCTTATGTTCAAATAATGATAATAGGAAAAGTCGGCCTCGACAGTTCGACGCGCTTCACCTTCCAGAGCCACGCCCACACCGACCACTTCGTCAGCGGCGAGGTTATCTACTCCACCAGGGCGACCAAGTTCCTCAGCCACCTCAGGAAGGGCGGCTTTTACAGGGAAATCGAGTTTGGAAAGACTTTCTACCTAGGCGATTTCAAGGCGAAGCTCTATCCGGCTGGCCACATGCTCGGGTCGGCAGGGATAAAGCTGTGGCTCGAAAACGGGACGCTGTTCTACACCGGCGACACCAAGTGGTTCAAGCTCAGAACAGCCGAGAAGAGCCGCTTCCCGAGGGCGGACTTCCTGGTCATCGAGGCCACGTTCGGCGTTCCGGCCTTTATCTTCCCCTCGCCGAGGGAAGCGGAGAAGAAGCTGATAGCCTTCGTCGAGGAAGCGCTCGACAGGGGAAAGAGGGCCGTCCTCTACGTCAACCAAATGGGGAAAGCCCAGGAGGTCATGAAGATACTCGACCTTCACGGCTACACCGTCAAAGCATCGAGGGAGATTCTGAAGGTCGCCCGGGTTTACTCCAAGTTCGGCCTCTCCTTCGGCAATATCTCGACCGATGGCGAGGTCGTCCTGCGTTCCTACCGCTCGCCCAGGGTTGAGAACTCCCTCTCCCCCTGGGAGCTGACGGTTTCCGGTTTTGGAAGGCTTAAACTCAGCAACCACGCCGACTTCTGGGAGCTGATGAGGATCGTGGAGAAGGTTAAGCCAGAGAAAGTTTTCACGGTTTACGGCTTCGCCGAGGAGTTCGCGAGGATCCTCAGGGGGCTCGGCTACGACGCCGTGGCGATCCCGCGGGAGTTTGAATTAAGGCTGTAAAGGGCGTTCTTTGAGCCCTCCGATTTTAGTCACCAATGCACATTAAAAGACGCAAAACTTTTTAAACCCTTTTCTTTTAGTAACTACTAGTAACCAAAAAGGCACCGGGAGGTGGTGCCAATGGTCTGGAGGAGGGACCGCTACTGGGACCCCTTCGACTTGATGAGGGAAATTCAGGAGGAGATCGACGCCATCTTCAGGGATGCCATGCGCGGACCGAGGCTCTGGAGCTGGCGCGAGCCGGAGGAGCGCACCGAGCTCGTGGGCGAGACCTGGAGGGAGCCATTCGTCGACATCTTCGACCGCGGTGATAGGTTCGTCATAACCGCCGAACTGCCAGGAGTCAGGAAGGAGGACATCAAGCTCCGCGTTACCGAGGACACCGTCTACCTCGAGGCGCAGGTGAAGCGCGAGAAGGAGCTTGAAACCGAGGGAGCCATAAGGATCGAGCGCTACTACAGCGGTTACAGGAGGATCATCAGACTGCCAGAGGAGGTCATCCCGGAGAAGACCAAGGCCCGCTACAACAACGGCGTCCTCGAGATAGAGATACCCAAGAAGAAGCCGAGCAAGGGCGCGGGTGAGGGCTTCGAGGTTAAGATTGAGTGACCCTTTCGTTGTTTCTCATCTTGCTCCGCCCCCTGCAACCCCCAGGTAAAATCAAACCTTCAAATCTCACGATCATCGGTCATGAAAAGTCTGGAGGTGGTGAAAGATGACCGAAAAGAGAGAAGTTAAGCTCAAGGTCGCCTCTGCTTACCAGAGGGACGTTGGGAGGGGAATCGTTAGGATAGACCGCAAGGCCATGCGCGAGATTGGTGTTCAGAGCGGCGACATAATCGAGATAATCGGAACCAAGAACACTGCCGCCGTCGTCTGGCCGGCCTACCCGGAGGACGAAGGACTCGGCATAATCCGCATGGACGGAACCATAAGGAAGAACGCCGGAGTTGGACTCGGTGACGAGGTTACCGTCAGGAGAGCCGACGTCAAGGAGGCGAGGAAGGTTATCGTTGCCCCGACCGAGCCAATACGCTTTGGCCACGACTTCGTCGAGTGGTTCCACAGCAGGCTCGTTGGCAGGCCGGTCGTCAGGGGCGACTACATAAAGGTTGGAATCCTTGGTCAGGAGCTGACCTTCGTCGTCACCGCAACGACTCCGGCCGGAATCGTTCAGATAACCGAGTTCACCGAGTTCCAGGTCAGTGAGAAGCCCGTCAAGGAGGTCTCCAAGACTGCAGCACTCGGCGTAACCTACGAGGACATAGGCGGCCTCAAGGACGTCATCCAGAAGGTCAGGGAGATGATTGAGCTTCCGCTCAAGCACCCGGAGATATTCGAGAAGCTCGGCATCGAGCCGCCCAAGGGTGTTCTCCTCTACGGCCCGCCCGGAACGGGCAAGACACTCCTTGCAAAGGCGGTAGCGAACGAGGCGAACGCTCACTTCATAGCCATCAACGGGCCGGAGATAATGAGCAAGTACTACGGCGAGAGCGAGGAGAGGCTCAGGGAGGTCTTCAAGGAGGCTGAAGAGAACGCGCCGGCGATAATCTTCATCGACGAGATTGACGCAATAGCCCCGAAGAGGGAGGAGACCCACGGCGAGGTCGAGAAGCGCGTCGTCAGCCAGCTGCTCACGCTCATGGACGGCCTCAAGAGCCGCGGAAAGGTCATAGTCATCGGCGCAACCAACAGGCCGGACGCCATAGACCCAGCCCTCAGGAGGCCTGGACGCTTTGACAGGGAGCTCGAGGTCGGCGTCCCGGACAAGCAGGGCAGGAAGGAGATACTCCAGATACACACCAGGGGAATGCCCATCGAGCCCGAGTTCAGGCGCGACAGGATCATCGAGATACTCGAGGAGCTCGAGAGGAACGAGACCTATCGTGATGCAGCTGAGAAGGCCCTCATGAAGGTCAAGAAGGCGGAGAGCGAGGAGGAGATTAAGAGGGCCCTCCGCGAAGCCGACGAGAGGCTCTACGACGAGGTCAAGGCCAAGCTCATCGACGCTCTGCTGGAGGAGCTTGCTGAAGTCACCCACGGCTTCGTCGGCGCCGACCTGGCCGCGCTCGCAAGGGAGGCCGCGATGGCAGCACTCAGGAGGCTCATCAAGGAGGGCAAGATAGACTTCGAGGCCGAGCACATACCCAAGGAGGTCCTTGAGGAGCTCAGGGTCACCAGGAAGGACTTCTACGAGGCTCTGAAGATGGTCGAGCCGTCAGCCCTCAGAGAGGTGCTCCTTGAGGTTCCGAACGTCCACTGGGAGGACATAGGCGGCCTTGAGAACGTCAAGGAGGAGCTCAGAGAAGCCGTTGAATGGCCGCTCAAGTATCCGGAGGCCTTCATGGGACTCGGAATCACCCCGCCGAAGGGAATACTCCTCTACGGTCCGCCCGGAACCGGTAAGACCCTCCTCGCAAAGGCGGTAGCGAACGAGAGTGAGGCGAATTTCATCGCCATCAAGGGTCCAGAGGTGCTCAGCAAGTGGGTCGGCGAGAGCGAGAAGAACATCAGGGAGATATTCAGGAAGGCTAGGCAGGCCGCTCCAACTGTGATATTCATAGACGAGATTGACGCCATCGCCCCGCGCAGGGGAACCGACGTCAACCGCGTCACCGACAGGCTCATCAACCAGCTCCTCACGGAGATGGACGGAATACAGGAGAACAGCGGTGTCGTCGTCATAGCCGCAACAAACAGGCCGGACATCATAGACCCCGCCCTGCTCAGACCGGGTAGATTCGACAGGCTCATACTCGTGCCAGCGCCCGACGAGAAGGCCAGGCTGGAGATATTCAAGGTGCACACCAGGAACGTGCCGCTGGCTGAGGATGTAAGCCTCGAGGAGCTGGCCAGGAGGACCAAGGGCTACACCGGTGCAGACATAGAGGCCGTGGTGAGAGAGGCCGCGATGCTGGCGATGCGCAGGGCGCTCCAGGAGGGCATCATAAGGCCCGGCATGAAGGCCGACGAAATCAGGAGGAAGGTCAAGGTCACCATGAAGGACTTCGAGGAGGCCCTCAAGAAGATCGGCCCGAGCGTGAGCGAGGAGACGATGGAGTACTACAGAAAGATTCAGGAGCAGTTCAAGCAGTCGCGCGGCTGACGCCGCTCCCCAAATTTTGAAGAAGAAACGTCAG
>Ga0256838_1000743_pt1 | contig 17897 bp, 17 predicted proteins | sample 4571419metaG_FD_185978 | JGI IMG/M metagenome (GOLD analysis project Ga0256838, IMG submission 185978) | Hydrothermal vent microbial communities from Guaymas Basin, Mexico - 4571-419 | ecosystem: Environmental > Aquatic > Marine > Hydrothermal vents | place: Mexico: Guaymas Basin | collected...
GATAAACGTCCTAAGATAGTAGAGAGGAAGAACCGTATTGGAGACTTTGAGATAGATACAGTCATTGGGCTTAATCATATAGGTGCATTGATTACTGTTGTAGATAGAAAGTCTAAGTATGCGATTATCAAGAAAGTTACATCAAAGAAGGCTGATGAAGTTACTAAGGCTTTAATTGAAATGCTATATCCTCTACGTAAGATCACCAAGACCATTACCAGTGACAATGGTAAGGAATTTGCCTATCATAAGAAAGTATCTGAAGCACTAGATACAGACTTCTTTTTTGCTCATCCATATTCATCTTGGGAAAGAGAGCTTAATGAGCATATGCCCGAACAAAGTGACAAATACACTTGGGGTACCAATGGGTTAATTAGACAATATCTACCTAAAGAGACTGACTTTACTCAAATATCTAAGGAAGAAATAACTACCATTCAGAACAAACTAAACCATAGACCTAGAAAAGTACTCAATTATATAACACCATATGAAGTATTTTTTACTGAAGTTGCACTTGTGATTAGAATTGACGTTAGATAAATAAAATTAGAGTAAAATTGTGATTTGAATGATTTAATATGAGTGGTGACCCCAAGGAGACTTGAACTCCTGTAACATGGATGAAAACCATGGATCCTAACCGCTAGACGATGGGGCCACTAATATTGAAAAATTCACAAGTCATATATGGTGACCCCAAGGAGACTTGAACTCCTGTAACATGGATGAAAACCATGGATCCTAACCGCTAGACGATGGGGCCATACTAAACTTGTGAGTGGCATTATATAGATAATATCCTTAAATAATCCTTAAATTTAGGATATAATTGAATTAAAATTTAGGAGGCTTCTATGAAGCATATAAAAACCAGTATAGTATTAGGTATGTTTGCTTTTTTACTTAGTGCGTGTGCAAGTAAAACATATCAAAAACAAGAGAGTAAATTTATAGTATTTAAGACAGCGACGTTAAAGTATGCAGATTTAGGCTTTGTCTATGAAAATAGTGATGAGATAAAAGTAGAACTTTATGGAAATGGTCAGGCTTTGCGTTCCTTGGTTATCTCAAGAAATGAAGTATGTATGAGTACTTTTTCTTGTATGGATAAAAAAAGTTTTAATAGGCAAGTATTAGATGAGAGTTATCCTCAAACAATCTTAGAAAATATTTTTAGGGGTAAGCCTATTTTTAAAAGTAAAAATTTAAAAAAGATACGTAACGGCTTTACACAAAAGATAATAAATGAAAATAAACATCATATAGAGTATAAAGTTTTAAATAATGAAATTATTTTTAATGATACAATGAACCATATAATTATAAAAGTTAAAAAATAGTGAGGTTAATATGAAATTTGTTGGAGCACATGTAAGTGCAAGTGGTGGAGTAGATAATGCACCACTTAATGCGATGGCTATAGGTGCTAAGGCATTTGCACTTTTTACTAAAAATCAGAGACAGTGGGTAGCTAAACCATTAGAGACTAAAACTATAGATGCTTTTCATAAAAATCTTGAACTTTCAGGAATCTTACCTAAGCATATTTTACCTCATGACTCTTATCTTATCAATCTTGGACATCCTGAGGTAGAGAAATTAGAAAAATCAAGAGATGCTTTTGTTGATGAACTTGAGCGTTGTCGTATTTTAGGCTTAGATAGGTTGAACTTTCATCCAGGGTCGCATTTGGTAAAAATTCCTAAAAAAGACCCTCATTATCATGATAAACTGATGTTAGCAGAGATTGCCTGTTTAGATGTTATTGCAGAGTCTATGAATAGAGCTATAGATGCTACAAAAGATTCAAATGTAAAACTTGTAATAGAAAATACTGCGGGGCAAGGTTCAAATATGGGTTATAAGTTTGAACATTTAGGACATATTATTAGTAAAATTAAAGATAAAAGTAGAGTTGGAGTCTGTTTAGATACTTGTCATACTTTTACGGCTGGGTATGATTTACGTACAAGAGAAGCTTATGATGAAACAATGGGAGCATTTGATCGTATTGTGGGTTCTCAATATCTTATGGGAATGCATATCAATGATTCCAAGCCACCATTAGGATCAAAGGTAGATAGACATCAATCTTTAGGCTTAGGAGAGATAGGATGGGATGCGTTTAAGTTTATTATGAATGATTCACGAATGGATGATATCCCATTGGTGTTAGAGACGATAGATGATTCAATTTGGGCTGAGGAGATTAAAGCACTTTATGCTTTAATAGAGAAATAATTTCAATAGGAGGAAGTGAGATGAGTAAGATTAGAGCGTTAATATTAGCAGTTTCTGTACTGCTTTTTGTAGGTTGTGGTAGTTTAGATAAACCTACAAATGAAAAGGTAGTAGGTGGAGAGGTTGTAGTTGATTTAGATGGAAATAGTATAAAGACATCATTAATAGCAGCGGGAACTCCAGGGATAGATGAAAATAGTACGGTGTATGGGTATAAAGCATATAAGATTCCTTATACAACAACAGATGAAGAGGGTAATAGCGTTGCAGTTTCTGGACTTATGGTTGTACCTTTAGGTCTCCCTGAAGTAGTGTATTCTACACTTGGACTCTCTTTAGTTAGTGACAGTCATGGGACTATCTTCCCTAATGCCGAAGCCCCTACAGAGGTAGCAGGTACAACAAATTCACCCGATGGCTCTTCTATTTTACTGACTTCTTTAGGAGGTTTTGTAACATTACAAGCAGATTATATAGGTTTTGGTGATTCTCATGGACACTATCACCCTTTTATATTAAAAAAATCATTGGCTAATGCCACTGTAGATTTTATTAGTGCAGCTAGAGACTTTGCATCTCATAATGAGATCAATCTTAATGGACAACTTTTTCTCACAGGGTATAGTGAAGGTGGATATACTGCACTAGCTACTTTGGAAAAAATAGAAGCAGAAACATCATTAGATGTGACTATGGCCGCACCTATGGCTGGACCTTATGATGTAAACCGTACAGCATTTGGTGTATTAAGCCAAGATACAATTTCAGTTCCCTCTTTTATGGCAGATATTGCTTATGCGTATGCTTTAGCTTATGATGAAGATGTCTTAATGGTTGTAAATGAACCCTATGCTTCTAAATTAGAAGGGCTATTTGATGGTTTTCATACACGTGTTGAAATTGATGCAGAGTTAACAACTCAAACTACAGGTGAAGAGGGGCTTTTTTCTCAATCTTTTGTCTATGACTTTTTTACCAATTCAAATAATTGGTTTAGAGAAGCTGTAGGAGAGAATAATGTACATACATGGGGACCTCAAACTACAGTAAAACTTATTCATTGTGAAGGTGATGATGTTATTCCTTTTGGTATTTCCCAAATAGCAGAAGCAACAATGAATGCTTATGGTGCAGCTGATGTAAGTATTGTTCCTGTAGAAACAGTATTGGGGATACCTGAACCTGTTGGACATGTGGCGTGTGGTGCTATGGCATATAGTATAGCAACAAATATTTTTGCTCAAACAAGAGCAGCAACTATTGGGTACTAGGAGATGATAATGAATAAAATAATAGCACTAAGTGTAGTTACAAGTGGTTTATTGATAGCGGGTGGATATAAAATTCCTGAACAGTCACTTAACTCTATGGCATTGGGTTCAGCATATGTAGCACATACTACAGATGCAGATACAGCATATTTTAACCCTGCAAATATGAGTTTTCTTGATAACTCCTTGAATTACCTTGAAAGTGGTATTACCTTGGCACATCTTCCTTCAAATACTTTTAAAGGAGTGCAGTACCTTCCAGGCATAGGAGGAGTAGCAACTTCTTCTAAATCTGAAACAGAAAATCTTCCTATCCCTTACTTTCATTATGTTGCACCTGCTATGGGTAAATGGCGGTTTGGTTTGAGTATGACAGCACCTGGAGGTCTTACAAAACGTTGGAAAAGTCCTGTACAAAAAACGTTTGCTGAGGAATTTACACTTGAGAATATTGAACTTAATCCAGTTCTCTCTTATAAAATAAATGAAAAGTTTAGTGTAGGTGGTGGTATACGTTTAGTCTATAGTATGGGAAAAGTATATAGTGATGGTAATGATTTAGGTGTGCCTTTTAAACGTGAAATGGAGGGAGATACTATAGAGTTTGGGTATAATCTAGCTTTAGCATGGAAACCAACTTCAGATATTGCAGTAGGTATTACTTACCGTTCAAAAATTGATTTAGATGAAGAGGGTGAAGCAAATCTCTACTTAGGAAATGTAGGTCAACAGTATGATGCAACAGTATCAGTACCTCTTCCTGCTGCTTTAAATATAGGTGTGAGTAAAACATGGAATGATACACTTACTGTAGAGTTCGTTTATGAGCGTACTTTTTGGTCTGCATATAAAACATTGAACTTTGATTATGATTCAGCAATTCAACCAGGGTTAGTCTCCTCTTTTGATGACCCAAAATTAAAAGATTGGGTAGATACAAATACCTTTAAATTTGGTGTAACATATGAGATGAATGAGAAGTTAACACTTATGGGTGGTTATGCATATGATGAAACACCTGTTCCTACAAAAACACTCAGCTATGAGTTAGCAGATAGTGATGCACATGTATTTTCTGGAGGATTTAAATATAAACAAAATGAACAATTGAACTGGGGTGTAGCAGTATTGTATGACTTAAAAGAGAGTCATACTTTAGAGTTAGGTGAAAATGAAAATGGTATAGTTGGTAAGTTTACAGATGGTGGTGCATTATTGATTACCCTTGGTATCTCTTATAAGTTTTAGTCATGGAGTATAAATACCATAACTTCTATGAACTTATTACGGCTCAAGGGAAGAACTACAAATCAAAAGTAGCACTCATTATAGAAGAGGAGAAAATTACCTATGGTGATATTCTCAAAGCATCAGATGCAGTGGCAGGTTTTTTAGCAGATAAAGGTATACAAAAAGGTGACAGAGTAGCACTTTTTGTAAGGAATTCTGCTGAGTTTATCTATACTATCTTTGCTGTCTCTAAGCTAGGGGCTATACTTGTTCCTATCAATATTTTTTTAAAGGAAGAGGAGTTAAGTTATATTTTAGAAGATAGTGGAAGTAAGATATTGGTTGCTTCTTCTATTTATGATAAAGTAGTCAACAGCTCAAAGGCAACTTCTATTTGTCAATACATCTTATGGAAAGGGGAAGCGTTAGTAGAGGGGACACAACATTTACACTATAGTGATGCTTTAGCTTATGAAGGAAGTGTAAATCCTACACCAAGTTTGTTAGATGAAATGGCAGTGATTATTTATACTTCTGGTACAACAGGAAAACCTAAAGGGGCGATGTTAAGTAATAAAAATGTTCTCTCTAACGCAGATTCAGGGCAGAAAACGATAAATGTTAAACCTCGAGACAGAGGTATTATCTTTTTACCTATGTTTCACTCTTTTACTTTCTCTATAGGTATAATATTACCTATGTATGTAGGGGCTAGTATTGTGATTATCAAATCTATACAACCTTTCTCTAATATCTTTAAACAGACACTCACTAAGAGAGTGACACTCTTTTTTGGTATCCCCGATGTCTATAATGCTTTAGCAAAAGCTAAACTTCCATGGTACTTTATGTGGTTTAACCGTATTAGAGCTTTTGTCTCAGGTGCGGCTGCATTACAACCAAAAACACTTGATGCTATGGCAAAAAAGTTTAAACGTGCAACACTGCTTGAGGGGTATGGGTTAAGTGAGGCAAGTCCAGCTGTATGTATGAATACCTTTGAAAAACAGAAAGCAGGTTCAGTAGGTACAGCACTTCATAGCTATAAGATGAAAATTGTAGATGAAGATATGAATGAGGTTTCAAATGGTAGTATTGGGGATATTATTGTTAAAGGTGATAATATTATGATGGGTTACCTTAATCGTCCTGAAGCAACAGATGAGACTATTGTGAATGGATGGCTACTTACTGGAGATATGGGATACATGGATGATGAAGGTTTTTTATTTATTGTAGATAGAAAAAAAGATTTGATTATCTCTAAGGGTATCAATATCTATCCTAGGGAAATAGAAGAGATAATAGATACCTTTGAGGGTGTTGGTTCTTCTGCGGTGATAGGTATTATTGATGAAAAGAGTGGAGAAGTACCTGTGGTATATATAGAATTAGCAGAGGGGGTTGATGTATTTGATCAACTAGGTCTTAAAAAGCATATGAGAGAACATCTTGCTAATTTTAAAATACCAAAACAGATACATATTATCTCTGAACTTCCTAAAAATGCTACAGGAAAAGTACTTAAACGTGTACTTAAAGAGCAATTACGAGATGTGTAAGGGTTAAATGAAAGCTATTATTAATGCTCACTACATCGGTGTATTAGAACATAAAGAAGATGAGGTATTACTTTTTGATACACAGATTATATCTTGGTGTAAAGAGAGTGAACTCCCCATAAATACGCTCTTAATAGATGCTAAGGGTGCGTATGTAAGTGCAGGATTTATAGAGTTACATATACATGGCTCTGCTAATGCAGATGTAATGGATGCAACTTTAGAAGCTCTACAGACTATCTCTTCTTCGTTACTTCAAACAGGTACAACCTCTTTTTTACCTACAACTATGACAATGTCAAACGTGTCGATAACTAAGGCGTTACAAAACATAAAACTTCATAAAAAAAGTGTATCAGGAGCAAAAATTTTAGGTGTCCATTTAGAGGGACCTTTTATTAATACCCTTAAGCATGGTGCGCAAGACAAAGCATATATCCAGTTACCTAATAAGGCACTTATAGAAGATTTTATGCATGAAGTAAAGATGATTACTTTGGCACCTGAAATAGAGGGGGCAAAAGCGTTTATTGAGTATTTGGCTAAAAATCATTCTCATATAGTTTTAAGTATAGGACATAGTGATGCTAGTTATGACAAGAGTATGGAGAGTTTTAGTTGGGGTATCTCACATGCAACACATCTTTTTAATGCTATGAATACTTACCATCATAGAGAACCAGGTATAGTAGGTGCTGTGTTTGACTCAGATATTACTTGTGATGTGATAGCAGATTTAGTACATACTCATCCCTCTACATTAGGCTTAGTACAGAGTATGAAAAAAGAGAAACTTATACTGATAACAGATGCTATGAGAGCAGGGTGTATGAAGTGTGGAAGTTATGACTTAGGTGGTCGTGAAGTCTATGTTGAAGGAGCTAAAGCAACACTTTTGGATGGTACTTTAGCAGGGTCAGTTTTGAAGCTTAATGATGCTCTTAAAAATATGGTACAACATACAGATATGACACGAGAAGAAGCAGTATATGCAGTAACAAAAGCACCTGCTCAGAAGCTGGGGTTAAAAAAAGGTCAACTTAAAGTAGGGTATGATGCAGATATAGTCATCTTTGATGAAGATTTTAGTATCATATCAACTATTGTTGCAGGAGAAGTAAAATATAGAGCTTCATAGTATAAAAGGAAAAAAGTGTTTGGATTTTTAAAAAGAAAGATAAGAGAAGTAAATGCACCAGTAGATGGTGAAGTAGTCGCTATAGAGAACGTTAATGATGAAGTGTTTTCTAAAAAATTAGTAGGAGATGGTGTCGCTATTATCCCTATTGGTAATCTATTTACTGCTCCTATAGATGGAACAGTTACTAAAATCTTTTCTACAAATCATGCGTATAGTATAAAAAGTAGAAAAGATTTGGAAGTGATGGTACACATAGGGTTAGACACAGTAGACTTAAAAGGTGCAGGGTTTGAACGGCTTGTAGCAGAAGGGCAAGAGGTAAAAGCAGGAGATGCTATTATCCGTGTTGATTTAGAAGTGTTAAAAGCACATGCAAAAGATATTATTACTCCTATTATTATTACAGATAATAGTGATGTAAAGAAGTTAGAAAAAAAATTAAATATCGTTAAAAATGGCGATATTATTATGGAGGTAAGTTAATGCCACAAAGTGATAATTTTTACTATTATGTAATTTATGCGGTGATAGTTGTTGTATTTATTGTTGTATTGAAAGTACCTAAAAATAAGAAGAGTAAAGAAGAGAAAAAAAGATTTGTCTCAACTTCTAAAAAATTTAATAAAAATATCAAAGAGTAGAAGGCTCAAAGGATAGAAAAGAGAGGCATGGTATTACAATGCCTCTCTAATCCTCTCTGCTACCCCTTCAGCTTTGGTACCTAAAATAATCTGGATAGACTTTTTATCTGGACGGATAACACCTTTAGCCCCTAAACTAAGAAATGCTTCATCATTAAGGATGCTAGAGTCCTTTACACTCATACGTAGTCTGGTAATGCATGCATCGGTATCTGTTATATTTTCAGAACCTCCTAATGCAGAGATAAAGGCTTGAATCTCATGAGCTACTTGAACTGCACTCTCTTTATGGCTCTCTTCAAATATTTTGAGTTTTAAAAGTTTTATTGTGTAGTAGCTAGTGATAAAATAGAGTATGGCGAAAAATACACCCAAAGGGAGTATAAGTAGAGGATTAGTAGCAAGTTTGTAGTTAATAACATAATCTATAAACCCTGCTGAAAAACCAAAACCAGCATGGATGTTAAGCATTTGGGCTAAGGCTAGAGCTAAGCCTGTAAGCAGAGCATGGAGTATGAAAAGTGGTGGAGCTACAAAGAGAAAAAGAAACTCTAAAGGTTCAGTAATCCCTGTAAGAAAGGAAGTAAATGCCACACCTAGTAAAATAGCACCTGCTTTTTTACGGTAATCTTTAGGTGTGTTAAGATAAATAGCAAATGACATAGCAGGTAAGCCAAACATCATAACTACATAAAATCCAGACATGTAAATACCTGCTGTTTTATCTCCTGCAAAGAAACGGTGTAAATCCCCATTGGCAACAACTTCTACACCCTCTTTTATGTGGGTGTATTCACCTAGTTGAAACCAAAAAACAGAGTTAAGTATATGGTGTAAGCCAAGAGGAATGAGTAGTCTATTTAGTGTACCGTAGATGAATGTACCTATCTCGTTTAGTCCTATAATAGTATTTGAAAATGCATCTATACCACTCTGTGCAAAATGCCAAAAGTACCCTGAAAGTACCCCTACCCCTATGGCAGAGATAGCCGTGATAATAGGAACAAAACGTTTTCCTCCAAAGAACCCTAAAAATTCTGGTAGCTTAATGTTATGAAAACGGTTGTAAAGTGTTCCCGCAAGTACACCAATAATAATACCTACAAAGACACCCATGTTGACATCTTTGTCTATGCTAAGGTAGACAGCTTTTGCTATGAGTACCCCTATAGCTCCAGAGAGTGCAGCTGCACCATCACTGTTTTTAGCCAGTCCATAGGCAATACCTATACCAAAAAGTAAGTCTAAGTTAGAGAAGATAGCTTCTCCAGCACTCTTCATAATAAGGGCTATCTGCCCATCAAAAATATCTCCAAAACCCAAACGAAGTAGAAGTGCAGCTACAGGAAGTACTGCAATAGGTGTCATTAGGGCTTTACCAATGCGTTGAAATAGGTTAAACATCTCTTATATCCTCTTTTGTTTTTGCTATGCTTTTGGGTGAGACACTTAGTGTCTTTATGCCACACTGTATGAGCTTTTCTATGGCTTTTGTGTTAGATGCTAACTCTCCACAGATGCTTACTGGTTTTGTTGCGTTTTTGATAATAGACTCAATAGCTGAAAATACTACAGGAGAGAGCGTGTCAGTTTTAAGTGTAGGGTGTGTTCTCTCTGTTGCAAATAGGTATTGGGTAAGATCATTGGTGCCTATGGAGTAGAAGTCTACCACTTCATTAAATGATTCTATTAAGAAGAGTACAGAGGGTACTTCTATCATGATACCAAAGTCTATTTTTTCTATGTTTATCTGATGTTTTTTGGCTACATGTAATGCAAATGCTTTAGCATCTTTAAACTCTTGTACCGTGCTTACCATAGGAAACATGATTTTTATGGCTTGGTTGTTAGAAGCAAGAAAGATAGCATGTAGTTGTTGTTCCATCACTTGAGGATGTGTTTGAAACAGCCTTACTCCTCGTATGCCTAAAAAAGGATTTTCTTCATGTGGTAGATGAATGTATGGCAACTTCTTATCTCCACCAATATCAAGGGTACGCACAGTCACTTCATGAAAGAGTCTAAATATCTCTTGGTAAGCTTCTGTCTGCTCTTCAAGTGTTGGTGCTACCTCTTTAAATAAAAATTCACTTCTTAAAAGCCCTATCCCCTCTGCTCCCTCCTCTTTGGCTACTTTAGCAGAGTTGACATCTGCTACATTGGCAAGAACTTTAATCGTTTCTCCTTGTGTAGTCACTGCACTGTTAAAACGTTTTGTAGAAGCCATTTTCTGTTGGGTAGAGTCAGAGTTTATTCGACTTTTTGCTTTTTCAATATCTGATGAGGTTGGTGTATAAAGAACTACCCCCGAGTGAGCATCTACAATAACTGTCGTTCCTAAGGGTATCTGTGTTGCATCAGCGATGAGAGATACTACCCCTTCACTACGTAGTAAAATCGCAGTATGTGAAAGTGTAGAAGTCTCTTTTAACACAACTCCTTGCACTTGAGTTTTACTAAGTAAATCTACCTCACTAGGAAGTAAGTCTTTTGCGATGAGTATAAACGGTGAGTGAGGGAACGTCAGTTTTACCTCTATGCCTAAATGTTTTTTAACCCTTTGTAAAATATCTTGGTAGTCACTTCTTTTGGCTTCAAGTTTTGTACCTAAGAGTTTTTGTGATGCATGGTTGGTAGCTTCTGTTAAGAGGTCTAAGGTTTGGCACTCTTTACTAAGTGAGTCTAAAAGAGCTTTTTGTGCAAGGTAGATAGGTGTATGCAGAGTCTCTAGCTCATTAAGAGCCTTTGTTACCGCATCTTTAAAACTTAGAGTATTTTTACTGATAACCTCTTTAGCTTCATAATGATATACAGGAGCTATAGCAACACCTTCACAGATATTTTCTGCTTCAATACATACACTCTCATACTTGTGTGACTCTTTTTTTAAGGTTTTGATCTCTTTATCATTTTGCATGAGTATTTGAAAAAGTGCATGAAGTTTTTCAAGTGCAAGTTTTGCATCTTTCCCTTTTGTATTAAGTATAAAACTATCATTTTTTTCTAAAGAGAGGGAGAGTAGGGTATTGATATTTTTAGCATCTACAGTTTGATGGTTAAATGTAGCACGAATTTGACAAGAGAAAGTTTTTGCCATGGTTACAAACTGAGCAACAGGTCTTAGATGAAATCCATTACTTGATGTGATGGTAAACTGTTTTTTATGTGCTTTAAAAAATAAATATTTAAGAGAATTCATTATTTACTTTTTTTGAGTTGATGATATACACATACACCCCTTTAATTTATCGTTTGCACAAAGTATAGCAAATATTTATTATACTAATAAGATATTTTAAAGTGATATTTAATACAAAGGATTATATTATAGATATATAACTCTTTTAAAGGATTCCCTATGATTAATAAATTATGGAGATATAAATTTAATTATTTAATATTTTTGGCATGGTTTAGTTTTACAACTATGCTTAATGCTTATGATAATGTTGCAGCAAAGTACTGTACTGCTATGGGATATAGTTACAGCATAGAACGTAATAAACATGGTGAAGTGGGTATGTGTACTCTCCCTGATAACTCTAAAGTAGATGCATGGGTATTTTATAAAGGTAAAGTAGCGAAAAACTTTTCGTACTGTGAAAAAAATCACTATCAAATGAAAACTAAAACATTGGTAAAAAATGGATACAGTGTAGAAGTTCCGATGTGTGAGAGTGCCTTAAAGCAAGGAAGTAGAGAGGTTACTTCTATGCTAGAGATGATGAAAAATAATCAAGATATACATTTACGAGAGGAAAACTCTCCTGTTAGAACGGGTGAAAGTACTCCTCCAAAGAGAAGTAGTAAAAAAACATCTGATCAACCAGATAACTTAGATTGGAGAGATTATGATGGACATGCATACATTGGAGCGGTAAGAAATCAAGGTTCATGTGGCTCTTGTTACGCCTTTGGTGCATCAGCAGCAGCTGAGGGTTCATACAATAAGGTCAATGAACTCTATGATGATGATATGATAGACTTTTCAGAAGATTATATCGCATGGTGTCTTGGAACTTATGGACCCTATAAAGATGATTTTGATGGATGCGAGGGGGCAAGTTATGCTTATGAGGAGTTAAAAGCTTTAACTGTTGAAGGTGTAACATATGAGGCTAATTATCCTTATGAAGGAGAAGATCCAGGAAGTTGTACACATGATGATGACCCTACTGTAGTATTTGAAGAGTGGGGAAGAATATCATCTAATGATACAGATGCGATGAAAGATGCTATTGCAACGTATGGGGTTATAGATGTTGCTGTAAATGCAGATAGTGATTGGAGCAACTACTCAGGAGGTATCTTTTCTGATGATCAAACAGATTGTCCAAATGATGAGTATACAGAGGTAAATCATGCAGTAGCATTAGTAGGTTGGGGAACAGATAGTGAAGAGGGGTTGTATTGGATTCTTCGTAACTCATGGGGAGCATCTTGGGGTGAAGATGGTTATATGAGAACTAAAGTAACCTCTGGTAGAGTCGCTTGTGCGGCTACGTACTTAAAGGCTATAGTAGATCCTGATCAATGTACTTATGCTATGACACCTGACTCAAAAGCATTTGCAAAAGAGGGTGGTTCAGGTAGCATAGATATCGTAAGTTCTCCTGATGGTTGTTCAGAAGGTAGTTGGGATGCTACAGAGTCACTAGACTGGATAACCCTAACAGGAACAACAGAGGGAACAGGAAGTGGATCTTGGAGTATCCCCTATGATGTAAGTAAAAATGTCAATACAACCTCTACACGTAGAGGAGAGATAATTATTGGAAATGATGTATTTAAAATATCTCAAGAGGGTGCAGATTCGGTAAGTTATTATGATAGGACTACATCATTAATGTGGCAAGATCAACCCCATACTGAAGAGGAAGCAGATGCCTATGATAACAATGAAGAAGCGGGAAAAGTATTACGTTGGGAAAATGCTCTAAATTACTGTAGTAATTTAAAACTCAATAACTATACGGATTGGCATTTACCTACAGATAGTGAACTTTTAAGTATTGTAGATGAAGACAATACACCTGCTATAAAATCAGGTTTTAAGTACGCACTTACAAAAGGGTACTGGACTTCTACAGAGAAAGATACTGAAAAAGCTTATGATGTAGCTTTTTATAATGGAAACTTAGGCTCATACGATAAAACCAGAAGTGCATATATACGTTGTGTTAGACCACATGAGATTAATATGCCCCCTTCTATTATTATGTATTTATTACACTAAAGGTAATGATGCATAATATATTAAGCATAGAGAATTTAACATTAGCTGTAGGGAAAAAGAAGATACTAAAGTCTGTCAGTTTTAAGATAAAGCAAGGTGAAGTTTTTGCTCTTGTTGGGGAGTCTGGTAGTGGAAAATCTTTAACCTCTTTGGCTATTATGAGGTTATTGCCTAAAGCTATTTCTGTTAGTTCTGGTGATATTAAACTCAAAAGTAACTCTCTGTTTGCTCTGCCTGAATATAAGATGCAAAAAATTCGTGGTAAGTCTATTGCCATGATATTTCAAGAGCCTATGTCTGCGTTAAATCCTGTTATGAGTGTAGGTTCACAAGTAGCTGAGGTACTAAAACTGCATTTGGGGTTAAAGGGAGAGAGGCTTAAAGCTAAGGTAATCTCTCTTTTTAAAGAGGTAGCACTCAAAGACCCACAAGAGCGTTATAGTTGGTACCCACATCAGCTCTCAGGTGGGCAAAAACAGCGGGTAATGATAGCCATTGCCTTAGCTTGTGAACCAGACCTTCTCATAGCAGATGAACCTACAACAGCATTAGATGTAACTATACAAGCACAAGTTTTAGAACTACTTAACAAAATAAAGCAAGAGAGAAACCTCTCTATTTTGTTTATCACCCATGATATGGCAGTTGTATCTCAAATAGCCGATACCGTAGCAGTGATGCTTCATGGAGAGATAGTAGAACAAGCACTGTGTAAAAGCTTTTTTAAAGCTCCTCAACACCCTTATACTAAGCGTCTTTTAAAAGATGCCATTGGAGTAAAAGAGGAGAAGAAAACAGCTACTAAAGCTAAGCCTCTTTTAGAAGTAAAAGCGTTAAAAGTACATTTTCCCATAAAAAAAGGTTTTTTTCAACGTACAGTAGGGGTGGTAAAAGCAGTAGATGGGGTAACACTGAGTATTGCAAAAGGAAGAACATTAGCCTTAGTAGGTGAGTCAGGATCTGGAAAAAGCACTATAGGACAAGCCATACTCTCTTTAGTTCCTACAACCGAAGGAAGTATTAGGTTTGAAAACCAAGAACTTAGTCAGTTAAAAACAGAAGCATTAAAACCCTACAGACGTAAAATACAAATCGTATTTCAAGACCCTTTTTCTGCACTGAACCCACGTATGACTATAGGTGATATTATTCGTGAGGGGATGCTAAGTTTAGGGGTAGGCTCAAAAGAGAGAAGCGTTCAAGATACACAGATAGAAGCGTTATTGCTTAAAGTAGATTTAGAAGCTGAACATGCTCACCGTTACCCTCATGAGTTTTCAGGAGGGCAACGTCAACGTATAGGTATTGCAAGGGCATTGGCAGTAGAGCCTGAGCTTATCATCTGTGATGAGCCTACCTCTGCACTAGATGTCTCTGTACGTTCTCAAGTACTTACTCTACTTAAAAAGCTACAAGAGGAGTCGGGAGTCTCTTACCTCTTCATTACCCATGATCTCTCTATAGTTCCTATTATTGCAGATGAGGTAGCTGTAATGAAAGAGGGTAAAATAGTAGAACAAGGTGAAATGGAAAAAGTGATGAATAATCCACAGCATGCATATACAAAGAAACTGTTAAAATCTGCACCAAGGATGATAATTTGAAAAAAATAGCTGTACTTTTTAGTGGGACAGGATCAAATTTTGCTTACATTGTAAAGCATTTACATAAACAAGAGATGGAAGTTGTTGTCGCCTTGACAAATAATCCAAATGCAAAGGGTATAGAAGTCGCTAAAAAAGCTTCTATTCCTTTATGTATTGTAGACTCAAAAGCTTATGAGAGTAGGGAAGAGTTTGACACATTGGTTGTAGAAAAACTACAAGCATATAGTCCAGACTTAACGATACTTGCAGGGTTTATGCGTATCTTGACACCAGTGTTTACACAACAGATAAAAAGTGTCAACCTACACCCCTCACTACTCCCTAGACATAAAGGGTTAAAAGCCATAGAGAGAAGTTATGAAGATGAACACGCTCATGGGGGAGTCTCTGTCCATTGGGTAAGTTCAAAACTCGATGGTGGAGAGATTATTTTACAAAAAGAGGTGCTAAAAGAGGGTTTGAGCTTTGAAGCATACGATGAAAAGATACGAAGCATTGAGAAAGAGGCTTTAGTAGAAGCAGTTAGAATCGTACTGCTTTAAAAAGAGCATCGTGTAATTATTGAGCTATATACTCTTGCCAATGTAGATACAAGGGTGTGATATCTGTGTCACATATAAGTGACATAGCTTTTTTTACTTGTGGCTCTGTCCAGTTCCACCACTGCACTTGAAGAAGCATCCTAATTTGAGCTTCATCAAACCTATACTTCAATACTTTTGCAGGGTTACCTCCTACTACCGCATACGGAGGTACATCTTTAGTCACTACAGCACGAGAAGCGACAATAGCACCATCACCGATGGTAACTCCTGACATTATCATCGCTTCACTACCTATCCACACATCATGCCCTAGTGTTGTATCTCCTGCTTTTAAGTAAGGGTTATGTGCATCTTTAAATATATTGGCTTGAAAGTTAAAAGGAAATGTACTAACCCAGTCTGCTCTATGTCCTTGGTTCCCACCCATCATAAAAGTAACACCAGAACCTAAGGAACAGTAGTTGCCAATACGAAGCCTATCGGTACCTTTTTTCTCTAAAAGGTAATGTACACACTCTATAAAACTATGCTTATGATAATACCCAGAGTAATAACTAAATGCACCTACACTAATATTGGGATGGTTAATGCTTATACAGAGCAGTTGAGAAGAAAATGGATTTTTAAAGTAATTATTCATGAAAGGGAGTTTACAGTGTTCTATGTTATGGTGTGGTAAATTTAAGTAACATAAATTTAGGATATTTTAAAAAGATTTTAGCGTAATATTATTATATTAATTTATTAACAAATATTTTTTCTTCCTTCTTCATAATCTACTTTAAATTTTTGAAGTGTTGTCTTAATATGACCTATCATTGGATTAGGTGCAAAGTAAAGTAAGTCTAAAATTTCTCTCACATCTTTGGAATATCTAATATTATACTCACTAGCATACTCAATATCAAAACTAAAAAGTTCTTGTTCTGTGATACCTAAAACTTCAGCTATATAAGGAATAAGTTCTATTTTTACTTCTCGTTTCCCATAAAGGTATCCTAGTATAGTTTGAGTAGATGGTATTTCACCTGTTCTTTTAAGTTTAGGCTGAAGGTTAATCAATTGAGTTGCAAATTCTTGTTTAGTTATGCTTTTTTCATGAAGTAGATAATTTATCTTTTCCCATACTTCCATTTTATTCCTTTTAGTCGTATTGAAAACTATTTGTCATATTGTAAGTTTTATTGAAGGTCGTATTGAATATACTTATGTCATTATGAAAAAGGAAAGAGATGAAAGAAAATATATTAGACACATTAATAAAAGCTGGGGTATTCACATCAATTATAGTATTGTTGGTAATATTTTTTGGAAATACAGGTAGCGGATTTTTTTCTAATTTAATGTTATTTATTGTTGCCGTGTTAATAGGTACACCATTTGCTATTATTGGGCAAAAAATAGGTGGGTTATTTGCTTTTTTAGGAAATACATTATCAAATAATGGTGATATGGGTATATTTCGTCATATTGGATTTGTAATGGGTTCACTTATTGGTGTAGTTGTAGGTGTATTGCTTTTTTCAAATAAAACTGAAGTTGGGTTCATGTCACATTGCTATAATAATATAGGAGATAAGGAAATATGTGAATGTATTTACGATAATGTAAATCAGTATACAAGTAAAGAACAAATTGAATTAATAACTAATCCTAAATATAAGAATGAGATTGTAAAAATATATACAAAATGTAAGTAATTCTATGAGAGTGTAGTTTTTACTTGTTTTAAAAACTTAATGCATTATAATGATTTACATTGTAATGCATACTTAGATATTCATTCTTCCCTCTCCCACATTAGGGGGAGTGAGATAAGTTAAGCATAACTTTAAATAAAGGGTAAAATATGAAACTTTTATATATATTTATAATAATTGTTTTTTCTAGATTTGTGCAGGCTGGAGATAAACATACATCTTGTAAACATCATATTATGATAAGTGGTTTAGCTGAACAATCATATACTAATCCTGCTGGATATTTAGCAATTAGAAGTGGACCTGGCGGAAAATATAAATTATTAAAAAAAGTTGTTAAGGGGGACTATGTAAAAGGATGTTTAGTAAAAGGAAATTGGGTTAAAATAATTTATGGTTGTGCTGAAAGTGGTGATTTAGATGAAAATACTTCAAGAAATTTTAAATGTAAATGGGGATGGACATATAAAAAATATTTATCACCAATAGATGGCTGGGATATGAATAGGTAAAATATAAAGATTATCAACAAAAATTAAGTTTAAAAATAAAAAAAGTAGAAAATAAATCATCTTTATCTAATAGATTCTGAGGGACTGTAATAAATTCTGTGTCAGCACCTCTTGACCTATGACATTATAGCAAATCTAAAGCATCTTTCAATCTCTCCTTAAAATGAATATTTAGTTGGGAGATTGTAAGGCTCCAATTTCTAAT
>Ga0256838_1000745_pt1 | contig 17831 bp, 16 predicted proteins | sample 4571419metaG_FD_185978 | JGI IMG/M metagenome (GOLD analysis project Ga0256838, IMG submission 185978) | Hydrothermal vent microbial communities from Guaymas Basin, Mexico - 4571-419 | ecosystem: Environmental > Aquatic > Marine > Hydrothermal vents | place: Mexico: Guaymas Basin | collected...
GCGATAACAGTAATATCATAGCCTAGCAGTGTTCTATTCCCAGCCTTGGCCAAGCCATCACTACGCTGAGCCACCGACGAGGGGCTTAGAGGTGTAGAGCGTGGTAAGCGGCAGAACTGCGAACCACGGCAGCACTGCGATATATGTGCGTGTGCCCATAAGCCTGCTCTCAATATTTGATAGTATAGCCCAAGAGCACGGCATGAGTCGCAGCGAAGCCATACGGGAAGCTATGAAGCTATTCATACATGCCGCGAGAAGCCCCAGCGCCAAGAGCCTGAAGGGTCTCCTCAGCGGCTCAAGACTAGGCTCCGAGCTCCTGCTCGACTGGGTAGCCCCCTAGCACCTTAACCACACGCCCCTCCTAGTCCCAGACACGTAGCCGAAGACCGTGGATGGAGGAGGTGGGCTTATTGCAGTTAACACTTATCGACTCCACGGCTCTCCTGAGGCTCATGCTGAACGAGCCGGGCGCCGAGTTCGTCGCAAACCTCCTGACAAGGGCGGAAGACGGGCTTGAAGAGGTCGCCACCACGATAGAGGCAGTCCGCGAGGCCCTTGAGGCAGGCCTCTATGCAGTGGCTTCTGCGTTAACGGGGAGTAGTGATCCATGCGTTCTCTACGAGAAGCTGCGACAGACCCATATTCGTATGCAGGCCTATAGCAAGGTACAGCCCCTCCTGGACTACCTAGCGCGCCTCGCGGCGATAGGAAGGCTACACGTCTACACAGTAAGCATCCAGGATGTGAACGCAGCCTTCGAGCTAGCGCTCAGAGAGCAGATACCCCTCCGCGACGCTGTGACTATACATCTAGCGGAGAAGATAGGTGCCAATAGGATAGCCTCATTTAGTAGGTACATTAGGGAACATGCGCCTCGTAACGTTACAGTCGTGCCAAACCTATAAGCCTCCTTCTTACCCTTGCATGGTATTGCCCCTAGAGTAGGCAGCCCGCCTCCTGTGCCAGCGACACGAAGCCTGGGAGTCTATCGTCGAGAACCTCAAGCCCCCTGGGCGGGCTGTCCAGGATGCCGTAGGCGTAGAGCCCGTAGAGGTAGGCGCAGGTCAACGGCGAGTTTCCGCTACAGGCAGGTGTAGCAGCTACGCCGCCGGCTGGAACGATATGCGAGTCTCTGAAGTGGAGGAGACTGTCAGCAGACGGCTGCTCAACGTAATAATATGGAGCGCGGATCGAGCCTCCTCGAGCAGTCCCAGCGACGAGAGGATAAAGGTAGTCGGGGTCCCACTGTCCTTCTCCGTGAGATAGAGCCTCCTCCGCTCCACCTGTGCTAAGCAGAGCCTCACAAACATCGCCCACGCAGCGCGCCTTCATGCTCAGCCCAAGCTGGCGGGCTAGCTGCGCCAGCTTGTCCGCCTCGTCGCTGTCTATAACGAGTTCTGCTTTGCCCCCCTGCCTGGCGATGGGTAGCAACGCGAGAACAGCTGCAGCGCCACTGCGCCAAGGCTGGGCCGTGGTCAGCCGTGGATAGGCATCCTCGAGGACCAGGCGCGTGCCGCGCAGAACCTCCTCGGCCCTAATACCCAGTAAAGCCAAGCTCTGACGGAACCATCTCCAGCCCACAAACTCCGGCGCCACAAGGTTAAGGAGCAGCTTCTGGCCATGCAGCATTGCCGCGTAGACAACACCGGCCAGGACCGGTAGCCAGCCGGTGTAGAGCCTGCCGATCACGAGACGCCGCGGAGCACCCCCCTCAACAACAAGGCCGCGGAGCCCCTCGAGCGGCCATGCACGCGCGCCTAGAACGCTCGCAGCCTCTACGAGCCCCCGCAGGAGCCTCGGCTCAAGCTCAGCCATTATCGTGAGCCTCCTCGTCGGAGGCAGCCTTGTGGCGGCAAGAAGGGCAAGCAGGATCACCTGGTGTGTACAGGAGCCGCGGGGAGCAAACCGGCCTCCACGCGGAGCATCCGCCTCTCTGACCGTGACACGGTCGCTGGAGACGTAGTCTGCCTGGTAGCCCAGCAGCCGCAGGCCAGCAACGAAGTCCCGGATGCAGCGCGACCTAGCCACTATAGCATCGCCGCCACCTGTCACGGCAGCCGCTGCGAGCAGTGATAACGATCCCCAAAGGCTGTAGGGTGCCTCGAACCGGCCTCCACAGCCCAGGCCTGCTCCACCTCCTCGTGGCCGCCAGCGTCGCCTGCGCGCATGTAGCCCCTTTTTGAGGCGAATACATGAACAGATGGGGTCAGGGCGCGAAACCCTCAGCCTCGCCCCTCAGTGGGGGCTAAGTGGGCAACCGCAAGGACCCAGCTCATCATACCCCAGGCCCTTGTGCTACCGGCAGGGAGACCTAGCGGGGCCATTAGTGCTTTTCATACCCTGGGCTGGCGCTCCTCCAAGGAGCTAATAGGTCCAAGCCTTGGGTTTAGCGTGCTCAGCGGGGATGAGGCCTGGGGGCTCCAGGAGCCCCGGGAGGGGCCGTGAAGAATAGTCCCATCACCGACCCTCTTGCCTGGCTTGTCGCGGCCTCGGAGGGCTGTATTTGCCCCGAGAGCATTGACGCGCTGATAGCGCTTGGAATCGAGGAAGAAATGGGCTGTAGTGGTGGCCGCGGTGTCCTCGTAAAAACGTGTCATGGCCTCGTTTTTTACGTCCCCTGTGGCTACAGTGAATGGGCATGGGCAAACATACTGCATATTGTATGCGTCGATGACTACGGCCTCTCACTGCTTAAGGATGGGCTGAGGAACAGAGTGGTTGTGGACGTGGGTGGTGGGTTCGGCTACTTCAGCCTTACGGCGCTCCAGCTGGGTGCTACACGCGCCGTAGTCGCGGAGCCTCTCGCAGCAGCCCGCAAGATCATCACAGAGGGCGCCACGGTGCTGGGCCTTGAGGACCGCATACTTGTCTACCCCTATGCGGTAGGGAGACGCAGAGGCAGAGCAAGGCTCTATGTAGCCGATAACATTGTGAACACGTCGCTCCGACGAAGCCACCCCCTTTCTCGGGGCTCGGAAATAGTGGCGGAAGAGAATGTGCCCGTCGCAACCCTCGGCGACCTTATACGTGCAGCTGGTGGCAGAGCAGCACTGGCCAAGATAGATGCTGAAGGCATGGAGTACGATATAGTGCTCGGCGCGATAGAGGAGGAAGCGCTTGATAGCGTCGACTGCATCACTGTAGAGTCCCACGATATGCATGTGCATAAGCTCTTGAAAGGGTTGCTGGGTAAGGCCGGCTTCACTCTACTACATGAAAAGCTTGACAAAGAGTTCAATCAATACTTCCTGGCGGCGTGTCACGGCTAGTGCCTCTTGACAAGCCTCTCCGGGCGGTAGGCGGCCGCTGCAATGATAAGCGAGGCGATGGTAACCACGGCCAACAAGGCTGTGTGGATAAGGGTCGTCTCCAGGTTGCCGAGAGCGTAGGCCTCTATGGCGAGCGCTGTATGCGTGTAGGGAACCAGGTAAAGCAACGTTTTGACGGATAGTGGGAGGGCCGCGACGTCAACAAAGAGTACAGCAAAGAACACCATTATCGCGGTGCCCGTTATTAGGCTCGTCACGAGCGTTGCCGCGCGCTGGCCCGGAACAAGCAGCGTCAGAAGTATTGTCACAGCCATAGTGACCAGCACTGCTAGCACAGTCTCTATAGCGTGTAGAGCCACAAGACCCATATCGGCTACATGGAATCCCGTGGCTGCGGCATAGGCAAAAGCAGCCAGAAAATCGACGCCGCCCGCCACGAGAGCAGCTGTCAAGCTGCCAAGCGCTTTGCCGGAGACGAACTCGAAGCCAGTTAACGGCGTAATAGCTAGGAGCTCTCCTGTCCCACTCTCCCTCTCCCTGCTCACCGCGTCGGCCACCGCAAGAGCAGCGGGATTTAGCACGAAGAACACGGAGAACGCGAGGAAGCGTGCAACTGATGCACGCTGCGCCTCCTCCGGAGAAGCGGGCCTGCCTTGTGGCGTAACACCTTCCCGCACAATCTTGAGCGGATGAAGCACCGTGTCCGGATTGATGTCGATACCAGCCTTTTCTGCGAGGATACGCACCCTAGCCTCTGCCATCTTCTCAGAATATGTCTGCATGACACTCTCAGCGACACCTACAGCATCGACTGCGGCGGGATTCCCTATAGCCTCGTATATCTTTATGACAGCTGTGCCACCAAGGCTTGAGAGATTGGCGCCAAAACTAGGTGGTATGGCTATCGTCGCCGCTGCGCCAGGCACGGGCCTACACGCAGACAAGTTAACAATCGAAACATTGAACGAGACATAGTCGCGAAGAGCTTCCAAGAGCAGTGCAGCAAGCTCTGCGGCATACTTGGAGCTGTCACAGACCTCTACAACGACCGGAGCCTGCTGCTGGCTCTTAAGCCCGGTCACCAGGAGCCCCAGTAGGGGGAAGAGAAATGCTGACACCAGCATGAGGCCAATACTTCTCCGGTCGCGAAGGAACTCAAGGGCATCCTTCCACGCGATAACCCATAAACGGTGTCTAGCCACTAACCATCACCGCCCACGGCCCTAACGAAGGCCTCCTCGAGATCAGATGCAGAGTACTTACGAACAAGTTCGGAAGGCCTGCCTTCATCGACTATGCGGCCTCTTGATATGAACGCTACACGGTCAGCAAGCCTCTCAACCTCAAGCATATTATGGCTACTCATCAGTACAGCTCTCCCCGCGTCCGCAGCACTACGGATAAGGCGGCGCATAGCAACGCTCGAGGAGACGTCGAGCCCGCTCGTAGGCTCATCAAGTACTAGCAGTGGTGTCTCCAGCGCCAACGCGAAACCCAGCAAGAGGCGCCGCCTCATACCCTTACTGTATGTCGAGACACGGCGCCTAAGGTCGTCACCAAGCCCCGTGTACTCGGCTGCACGGTGTGCAAGCTTCTCGGCGTCTCTACGACCCCGAGCATATAGCCTAGAGAAGAACACGAGATGCTCCCAGCCGGTGAGGCGCGGATAGACAGCGGTCTCCTCGGGTACATAGGCTGCGCAGCCACGTGCACGGGCAGCCTCAACGCCGCAGACAAGCACCGAGCCCTTGTCGGGACTGTATATCCCCAGCACCATTCTTATCGTGGTTGTCTTCCCGGCCCCGTTGGGGCCTATTAGTGCAAACAGCTCGCCACTATGCACTGTAAACGAGATAGGCCCGACCTGTGGTCCACGCTTGAACCGCTTAACCGCCTCGCGGACAACCAGCACACGGCTACCCTGCTCCATCTGTTCAAGAGTCAAACGTGCTCACCGCGGGTAGCGTAGAACGACTATCGTCCTCCTTTCTGGCAGCCCGTCTGGCTCTAACGTAAAGCTGGTCTCCTCCAAGCGTACAACCCTCCACTTCTTCGCGTAACGAAGGAACTCATCAAGAGGCTCCAGAGGCAGCTGCATCCCCGGCACCCAATAATGCATAGGCACAACAACCCGGGCACCAATCGCCTCAGCGGCCTCAAGAGCCCGGCGCGGGTGAAGGGTATAGACTCCGCCGGCTGGGACGAGCGCCACATCCGCCCGCAGATGCTCAGCCTCCCCCTCCTCGAGGGGACGGCCTAGATCGCTGAGATGTGTTACCGCTACGCCACCAGCCTCGACACGGTACGCTACGACGAAGCCGCGAAGCCTACCGCCGAACTCGTCGTGAGGAAGCCGCACCCCCCGGACTCTAAACGGGCCTAGGACAAAGTCGCCCAGCCTGCCACGGATAACAACGGTGTCCCTCCGCTTAGCGACGACCTCGACAGCGTTATGGTCATAGTGTTCGTGGCTCACCAGCACATAGTCGGGCTCGGCCTTGGGCGGTGCAAAGCCGACGCCAAGACTGCCGCCATCATGCGGGTCTATAAGCAGACGCTTGCCCTCATAAATTATCTCGAAACATGCATGGCCATGCCACTTGATGGTCACGGCGCTCACGCTGCGCACCCCTGAGCTCTCTTGTTGCTGGCTTGAGCCCCTGCTGGGGCTAGGGGCCCACGCTGCGGAGAAGAGTGCGGGGCGCTCTATGCGGGGAGGTTGCTGCCCTATGTAAAACACCGCTGGCGAATGGGGTCTAGGCGGGCTTGAAGCCTGCGGACTCGAAGAGGGCACGGGCAAACGCCTTGGCCTGGCTGCGCGGCAGGTTAGCGACGATGTAGCGGCAGAGTACGCGGCCACCTACCTGCACGCAGAGTATAGTATCGCTGGGTTGGCCGCCAAGCCTCTCAAGGTCGAGGCTGAAGACAGCGTTTAGGCTCTTAGCTATGCGGTGCTCATACGTCTTCTGACTAAGAGCATTCGAAGCTATGAACAGGTTGAGAGCATCATCGGGTTTATCGAATTTAACAAAGCCGTTCCTCCAGAGGAACGCGAGGTACGCCGCTGCTGCCTTGTAGTCGCCAACCATGTCCGCGTACTCCTTGAACACTATGCCAGTGCCCTTCTTGGCCAAAGCGGAGGCTATGAGAGCCTTCTCGAGGCGTGCCAGCTTACCCTCATCGAGACGTATAATCCTCTTCCTCGCCCGTATCCTTAGCTCTGCCCTAGGCAGCGCATAGAGCTTAAGCCGGACCTGGCCCTTGTCGAAGGCCTGTTTGACAGCCTCGACGCCACCACGCAGCGCCTCAACCATATCCAGCAGAGCCGCCTGCTCAGCCATGACTCCCCGACACCTCCTGGGCAGGCCTCCGCAGCCCGTACCCTTCTTATTTTCACTCCTACGCTCACCGGTTACGGCGTCAATCCACGCCTAGAAAAGACGCCGTGGCCCAGCCCTGTGATGCCATCAGCTGCCGGGTATGGCTGCTCGCAGAGGGTGGCTAGCCTTGCGGGTTAAGCGCCTGGCCTCGTGGCTTGAGAGCATACTGGTAGTGTTCAACGAGCGGCTCGGTGGCATAGAGCGTTGGCTAGTGATAAGCGCGTTTACAGCAATAGTCGCCTCACTCTCGATAGGCCTCTTCTATGTACTCCTAAGGGTAGCTATAGTGGCCTCGGCCTACATTCACGGCGTGGATGACCCACTAAGCTACCTACATGTGTCGGACTATGCTATCCTGGCTGTCAGAAGCAACAACATAGCCGCGATATTCGTCACGCTAGGCTTGTTCTCCCTAGCGGCTAGCATAATAGTCTACACGTTCGCCCCTGAGGCTGAGGGAGGCGGAACAGACGCAATCGTTGACGCTTACCACCGTGAAGCTGGCCTAGTTAGACCCAGGGTAGCGGTCGTCAAGGCTGTGGCATCGGCGCTCCTCCTCGGCGGTGGAGGCAGTGCGGGCCCTGAAGGACCTGCGGTGCAGATAGGTGGCGCGGCAGGCTCGTTCGTAGCCCGCATTCTCAGGCTAAGCGTTGAGGAGAGGAAGATAGCGCTCGTGGCAGGCGTCGCAGCAGCCCTATCCTTCATATTCCAGAGCCCTGTGGGCACGGCGCTATTCGCCGTAGAAGTCCTATACGAGGACGACATGGAGGTTGAGGCCCTCGTACCCTCCCTGCTCTCCTCTGTAATAGCGTATAGCTTGTCCATACACATCCTGGGCCCGGGCTACAAGCTACCCTCGATACAGATACCCGACTTACTTACAATGTATGGTTTTGATGCACTTGCATCCTACATACTTCTGGGCATATACTCCGCCCTCTTCGGGTATCTCTATATACTATTCTTCCGGCGGAGCAAGGAGTTCTTCAACCAGCTTGTGAAGAAGCATGGGATAGACTATCGTCTCAAGCCAGTCATAGGCACACTTGTCTCCGGCGTGCTCGCGGTCTTCCTACCCCAGATACTGGGTACCGGGGAGGAGCTGCTAGCTGAGTCCCTGCTCGCATTCCAACATGGCGAGTTCATCCCTGGCCACGCGGTAGTCGAGAACATGGCCTTGCTCCTCCTAGCCTTAGCTGTCGCCAAGCTGTTGGCAACAAGCCTCGTGGTGGGCAGTGGCGGCAGCGGCGGCCTCCTAGCCCCCGGCCTCTTTGCGGGAGCTATGGCGGGCCAGCTCTTTGGCCTCATGGTTTCACGCTATGTCGGCGTACCAGCGGCCATCTACGCATACCTGGGCATGGCGGCCCTTTTCGGCGGTGCCTCCAAGGTCCCGCTGGGCATGTCGTTCCTCGTGGCCGAGATAGGAGGCAGCCCAGCCCTAATAGTGCCAGCTCTCGTCTCATCACTGACCTCATCCCTTGTGCTCCGTGGGCTGTCAATAGTAGAGTCTCAGCTCCCGCATCGTATACCGCCTCAGCTGTTCACCGCGGAGTCCCTGCTGGCGTTCGTCAAAGAAAGAAGGCTCTGCATAAAGGTTGAGGAGGTCGCCTCCGCCAAGCCCATTATAGTCCGCTGGGATGAGCCTCTCTCGGAGGCTGCGAAGAAGCTCCTCGCTTCGCGGCAACGCGTGGCAGTTGTAGTTGATGAGGATGGGCGTGTAGTGGGTGTACTCGACCCAGGCTATGCGGGCCTCGATCTACGTTATGCGCTCCGTAGCAACGAACCGGTGGCATCAGCAATAGTTGCCTCTGCGCCTATAGTGAGGCGTGGCGAATGCATAAGCCGTGCGCTGGAGCAGATGCTCATATACGGGAGCGACTACGTTATAGTAACGGACAATGCACGGCGTCCAGAGGGCATAGTGACGCTTGACGCGATTGTGGCCGTCATACTGCCGCATATGGTGAAGAGTATGAGGGCTGGCATGCAGCGCACAAGTAATGAGAGTGAGGCCGCCTAGACAACACAGCCACCAAGGGGGTAATGAAGTGGAATCCGGGAGCAGAGCGGCGGCGCACTACGCGGCTCATGCGCCGCCTGTCCGCAGTGAAGACCGCGTACTTGGCTGAACCCCCGCGCTTCCCTCCAGCGTGCTGGTCCTGCTGCTCCGCTGCGTAGAGCTCTTGGGTGTGCTACGCCGGTGAGGGTAGAGGAGCTATGGCTAAGGAGGCAGCATTAGCGAATGTCGGGGTAGTTAGTCCGCCCGTGCATCCAGCGACAGTCGCGGCAGAAGCCGACTACGTGATATACGTAGGCGACGTGGTCGATGGCCTAGGCTTTGTGGAGGCGCTTCAAGGTCTCGGGGCAGAGGCTGTGCTGTACCCCCTCGACGCCTGGAAGGCGCCAACACTGTTCTCAATACTAGGCCTCGTGGGCGTAATTAAAGACAAGCTCGCAAAAGGCGAGAAGGTGGTGCTGGTAGGCGATGAACGGACAAGCCTCATCCTAGCTGCCCTACGTATTATCAGCGATGGACATGCTGCGGGCCTCGCCAGCGTCACAGACCTCACAAGCCCGCTCCATTACCGCCTCCTCGTCGCTCTCGAGCTGCTGAGGAAGAACGGCATAGATATAGAAGCCGAGGCAAGCCGCTACCAGGAGCACGCCTTTACCGGGGGCGACGCCTCACGCTCTGACTATGTGTTGCTCGCGGTTGACCTTGAGCGCCAGCTCCACAAGCCGGGCCTCGCTGCCAGAGCCTACAGGGGTGCGGCGCTAGGCTCCCCCTACCAGGATATACTAGAGGCCCTTGATCCGCGCGGCGAGGGGGCAGTGGAGGTTATCGCTCTACGCGTCGAGGGCGGCTTGCTCGACGCCTACCTTGGATGCCGCTTCCTGCTTCATCCCCTCGGCTGTCGCCCGGAGACAGAGAGGGTGCGGCAGGCATTAGCACGACTTGCCCCCTCGCTTGGCGCACGCCTCGGCATAGTGGAGGAGCTATCGCCGGAAGAGGCAGCGTGCCTGGTCTACTCCGAGTATCCTTGCCGGTAAAAGCCCCTTGCCGCGGGCAGGTGTAGAGGGAGCTGAAGGCCGATGAAGAGTGCACGTCAAGCCGACCCCCTGGGGGTGCGGTGCACGGCCGTGAGCTGAGGCCGTTACTAATCGTGGGCTGTTTCCGGCTCTTTGAGCCGGCATGGCTCTGGGGTTTGTGAGTTATATGGGGAAGGGCTGAGCCTTGGCCGGGTGTAGGCTCGCAGCGTGTCGTAGAAGGGTCGTTGTAGGCATAGACGAGGCAGGTCGAGGCCCGATCGTCGGCCCCATGGTTATGGCTGCTGTAGCTCTGCCCGTGGATGAGCTTCGAAGCCTACGGCTAGAGGGTGTTAGGGACAGCAAGCAGCTGTCCCCCTCGGCGCGTGAGAGGCTGCTAGAAGAGATAGAGGCCGTGGCACCAGTAATCCTAGTGGCGGTGCACCACCCGGACCTAATAGACAGTGTTAACTTAAACAAGCTCGAGTACGATACGGCGTCGTTGTTGGTTAAACGCGTCATGCTTCACTGTTGCGACGTCGCAGCGATATATGTTGACGCGGTCGGGCCCGTGCAGAGGTACGAGTCAGTGCTCCGCCGCGTGGCGCCAGGTGTCCGTGTCGTTGTCGCGCCGCGAGCAGACGCGAAGTACACGGCCACGGCCGCGGCCAGCATAGTCGCCAAAGTAGTGCGCGACCGCTTCGTGGAGGAGTATCGACGTCTCTATGGCCTCCGGGGCAGCGGGTACCCTACTGACCCGGAGACACTAGGGTGGCTCCGTGAGGTCTACGAGCGCTCGCCTGACTCGCCGCCGCCCATAGTCCGGCGGAGCTGGGGTACACTGAGGCGGATAGCGCCAGCCTGGTATCGGGAAAAGAGAAAGACAGGCAGCCGCGGTTCAGGCTCTAGGTCGATACTGGATTATCTAGGCGGCAAGGGCGGATGATGATAGGTGGGCTTACCCGAGCGCCGTGGCTGCGCCGTGGCGAGTGTGGCCGTATCTGACGCCCATATGTGAGACGGCTGCGGCCGCTGCAGACGGTGACATGGTATGGATAGGGTGATGCGTGCGCTAATAGAGTTCAGCTCCCAGATACTATATGTTGTAAAGAAGAGCCATGTTAGCCACGATAGGGCATTCCAGCGCGTCCTGCGGGAGAATAGGCGCTTAAGCCGTGTCCTGCCTCTCAAGGTCCTCTATCGTGTATCGCACGACATAGTCTCGGACTACTACACGATACGATATGTAGAGAGACTGATCTATGGCAGAGAGGGTGGCACCAAGAGGGCGGCCAAGCTCTGGCTACTCTACCGGGGGCTAGACTCGCCCTACCTCGCCGGCTACGTGGACAACGTGGAGAGGCTGCGGAGAAAGCTCCTCAGGAGCATGCCTCGCGCCCCCTCAAGCATAGAGGAGGTAATAGAACACATAGATGACGACGCTGAAATGCTTGCTGTGAAGTACTCGTTTCCCCGCTGGTTTGCTGCAACATTCATCCGGCTACTAGGCCATAGTGAGGCAGAGAAGCTCCTAGCAGCCCTTAACGAGGAGAAGTGGTGGATACGCGTAAACACGCTCAAAGCGGATGTTGATGAGATAGCCCAGCGCCTGCTAGAAAAAGGTGTTCTTGTCCGCCGCGACCCCGACCTAGACTACATGCTTGAAGTGGTGGACTACGAGCGCCCTCTTCACCATCTCGAAGAGATGTGGAGTGGCGAGATAGTCTTCCAGGACAAGGCATCGGCGCTCGTGGTTGAAGCCCTACAGCCTGAGCCAGGCGACACAATACTCGACATGGCGGCTGCTCCCGGCGTGAAGGACACGCTGATACAGCAGTTGACGGGAAACAAAGCTACAATATACGCCGTCGATGTATCCTGGGAGAGACTCCGGCGCACACAGAGGGTTCTCAGCCTCTACGGTGCGGACCCCTCCACTGTGACGATAGTACATGCAGACTCGACACGGCCACCCTTCCACCGCGCACCCGACAAGATAATCCTCGACGCACCCTGCACAAGCAGCGGCGCCATAGGCAAGGACCCCGCGATAAAGCTCCACCTCGAGGACCAGGAGTGGGTGCAGAGGTTCCCCAGGCTCCAGGAGGAGATGCTAGACCAAGCCCTCCACCTTGCAGGCCCAGACACGGTCATAGTCTACGCGACGTGTAGCCTGCTTCACTTCGAGGGCGAGGAGCATCTCGAGAAGCGCCTAGACAGGTTAGAGCCCGAGACCCCGCCTATACCCGGCAACAGCGGCTACCGGGTCTACCCGGGTGTAGCCGAGAAGGTGCGCCGCCTCTTTCCCCACCTTCACGGCACCCAAGGCTTCTTCATAGCCAGGCTACGTAAGGCAAGGTAACAGGAACTGGCCATAGGTGTGCGCAATGCCTAAACCGCTCCGGGGCCCCGCTTATCCAAGCAATCTATCGGGGGTCAGGGCCCCGGCGACTCCGCCGAGTTGTGTGGCGGCGGGCCTCGGGTGAGCCGGGTGACGGATTGCACGTCACCCACATCTTGTGCCCCGCATGTACCCTTGCGGCTCCATGCATTCACCGCAATAGCTCTTTGATAAGTATGCGTGAGGGGCCTTGAGCCTACACTAGGGGTCGTAGGGGGCGGTGATGTCTACGCTAGAGCCCGAAGCCCCTCTCTCTGGGCTGGGGCTGTGTGGGCAGCCCGGCGCACTGAGCCTCCGGCGCTGCGTGCCGCTTATGTAGGCGTGGTGGCCGCGTGGCTGTTGACGGGTAGGGCCGGTTCTGTAGGGCGGGTGGGTCTGCATGGCTAAGACGAGTGGTAAGAAGAAGGAGCCCGTGGGCGGCACGAAGAAGGAGCTTGTGATTGTGACTAGGCCCGTTGTGACGCCTCAGGAGATAGAGCGGGATGAGCGGAAGAAGAAGCTGCTGCTAGTGCTGAAGGCTATGGAGGACCAGGGCGGCATATATGAGCGCAGCCTCATAAACCTGATATACTGGCTTAAGACAGAGAAGGATATGGACCTGGGCTACAACTTCTTCTTAGTAGGCGACGTGCCGACCTCGAAAGACCTGCACGAGGACATAATGGCCCTCCTCTACGTCGGCTATATAGAGACCGACCCTAAGACCAAGAAGCTGAGGCTAACCAACGATGGCAAAGAGTTCCTCGAGAAGAAGTGGTTCGACAAGGAGCTCTACGAGAAGATAAAAACTGCCGTGGATGAACTCAAGCCCAAGATAGCGGCGCTTGATGCTCAGATAGAGTTGACCACGCTACTCTCCAGGCCAAGGGCGCCCCGCAGAAGAGCATTCTAGCAAGCCTATGGGGCGGTGGCCTCAGCCTGTCCCCTACATTTCACCTTACATTTTATACATTTTATGAGACCTGTCCTACGTGGCTCTTTCAGAGAGAACGTCATCTACCCGTAGGAAGAGCGGCACAGACATAGCCTCTCTGGCGTGCTTCTGGCGGCGCCGGTATAGGTGGGGCGTCTGCGCTGGATTGGCTCTCTTCTCGGGTGCGTCCTTGGCGCCGGGACGCCGAGAGTGTAAACCTAGGATTTACGTTGATGTACGGGAACGGGGCAGCGGCGTCCCTGAAGCTTTGACGAGGCTCGGCGCCGCGGTCATCTATGAACAGCTTGGTGTTGGTGACTATATCGTTTCGGACCGCGTAGTGGTGGAGCGGAAGACTGTCGCTGACCTAGCTGAGAGCGTCTTTGATGGTAGGCTCTTCGACCAAGCTAGGAGGATGGCAGAGTACTACGAGAGGCCTGTGCTGATAGTAGAGGGTGACATAGCCGGCCTGGAGAGGGTGACGGGCCGCGTCACCCAGGTTCTTCAGGCGTTGGCGGCTGTCAGCCTAGACCATGGCATCCTCGTGCTCTGGAGCCGGGGTCCGGGAGACACGGCGGCGCTGCTCCTCACCCTCTCCTGCCGTGAGCGCGAAGCCGGCCGTCCGGTGGTTGTCAACCGGAAGCCTAGGCTCGACAAGCTCTGGATGCAGCAGCTCTACCTGGTCCAGAGCCTCCCTGGCGTCGGCCCTAGGCTCGCGGAGAGGCTGCTCTCAAGGTTCGGTAGTGTGGCGGCGATATGTCGTGCCTCGGTGGTGGAGCTGGCCCGCGTGGTGGGTGAGGAGCGGGCCCGCAGGATATACCGTGTCATCCACGCGCCTTTTGCGCCGCCCGGGGCGTAGCGCGGGGCACCGCCTTGGCCCCCAGTGCTTATAACTGGGGGTTTGTTCACGCCCCAGCCCCAGGGGTAGAGCAGGGATGCGCGTAAAGCATGTCAATGAAATACTGAAGATAATGAGGAACCCCGAGCAGATAAGGAACATCGGTATCGTGGCGCACGTGGACCACGGTAAGACCACTACGAGTGACTCTCTGCTCGCTGCGGCCGGTATAATCTCGCAGCGTATTGCTGGCGAGGCACTAGCCCTCGACTACCTCAAGGTCGAGCAGCAGCGAGGCATTACAGTCAAGGCGGCGAACATCAGCCTCTACCACGAGTACCAGGGCCGCCCCTACGTCATCAACCTGGTAGACACGCCTGGTCACGTCGACTTCTCCGGCCACGTGACAAGGAGCCTGCGAATGATGGACGGCTCCATAGTGGTTGTCGATGCTGTCGAGGGTGTAATGCCCCAGACGGAGACCGTGCTGAGGCAGAGCCTCGAGGAGCGCGTAAGACCCATACTCTTCATAAACAAGGTCGACAGGCTCATAAAGGAGCTAAAGTATACGCCGCAGCAGATACAGCAGCGCTTCGTCGAGATAATCAAAGAGGTAAACCACCTCATAAGCCTCTACGCCGACCCCGAGTTCAAGAAGAAGTGGCAGCTTGACCCCATGAAGGGCATGGTGATATTCGGTAGCGCGAGGGACAAGTGGGGCATATCTATACCGATGGCGCAGAAGAAGGGCATAAAGTTCAGCGACATAATCGAGGTCTACAATAAGGGCAAGGAGGCAGTCGAGGAGTTTGCCGCCAAGGTCGCGCCCCTTCACGAGGTCCTCCTAGACGCGGTCGTCAAGTTCATACCGAACCCGCGCGAGGCCCAGAGGTACCGTATACCCAAGATATGGAAGGGCGACCTCAACAGCGAAGTAGGCAAGGCAATGCTCGAGGCCGACCCCAACGGGCCCCTTGTCTACGCAATCAGCTTCATGAGAGTTGACCCGAAGATAAGGAGGCTCGTCGCCACCGGCCGTATCTTCAGCGGCACGCTGCGCCAGGGCGAGGAGGTCTGGCTCATCAACGCCCGGAAGACCGCCAAGGTGCTACAGGTAAGCATCTACATGGGCCCCGACCGCGAGGTCGTCGACGAGATCCCCGCAGGCAACATAGGCGCGGCCCTCGGCCTCGAGGACGCCCGCGCCGGCGAGACCGCCGTGGCGGTAGAGCTCAAGGACAAGGTGCCGCCCTTCGAGCGTCTACACTACGTCTCCGAGCCCGTTGTCACCGTGGCTATAGAGCCCAAGAATCCCAAGGACCTGCCCAAGCTGATAGACGCCCTCTACAAGCTGAGCATTGAGGACCCGACGATACAGGTGAAGATAAACCAGGAGACAGGCGAGTACCTCCTCAGCGGTATGGGCCCGCTCCACATAGAGATAGCAATATGGTGGCTCAAGGAGACCTTCGGCCTGGAGGTCAAGACCAGCCCGCCGATAGTAGTCTACCGTGAGACCGTCCGCCAGAAGAGCCAGGTCTTCGAGGGCAAGAGCCCCAACAAGCACAACAAGTTCTACATAAGCGTAGAGCCCCTCGACGAGACAACGATAAAGCTGATACAGAGCGGCGAGATAACCGAGGACCAGGACGCCTACGAGCGCGCTAAGATACTCAAGGAGAAGGCCGGCTGGGACTACGACGAGGCCAAGAGAATATGGGCAATAGACGAGAACATAAACGTATTCATAGACAAAACCACCGGCGTGCAGCACCTCCGCGAAGTCAAGGACACGATAATCCAGGCATTCCGCCTAGCAATGAAGGAAGGTCCACTGGCCAAGGAGCCGGTCCGTGGCCTCAAGGTAGTACTCCACGACGCCGTTGTACACGAGGACCCCGCCCACCGCGGCCCAGCCCAGATCTACCCCGCAGTAAGGAACGCCATCTACGCCGCAATGCTGACCAGCAAGCCCACCCTCCTAGAGCCCATACAGAAGCTGGACATCCGCGTACCCCAGGAGTACGTCAGCAACGTCATAGCCGTCATCTCCAGGAAGCGCGGCAAGATACTCGACATGCAGGAGTACGGCGTCATGATGAGGATAGTTGCGGAGATACCAGTAGCCGAGAGCTTCGACCTGGCCGCAGAGCTACGCAGCGCCACCCAGGGCAGAGCCTTCTGGGGCACCGAGTTCAGCCGCTGGGCCCCAGTACCGGACAACATGCTCTGGGACCTAGTGAGGAAGATAAGGGAGAGGAAGGGCCTACCGCCAGAGCCGCCCAAGCCTGAAGACTTTATCAGCCCATTCTAGGCAGTTTTACTACAACAGCATGTTTTTGCGCTACACCACGAATGTCTCAAACTATTTTGCCCTAAAACACTCACTGTAGTGTTTTCACATAAATTTGGAAGATTTTCGTCTTTATAGAAAGGGGGAGAAGCTATCCCCTAGTGTTGGGGCTTGCGCGGTTGTCATATTTACCTAGCAGTGTGACGTCGATTGTAGATACATAGAACCTATATGTCGTATCCTTAACGGCCTCTAGGCCCGGTACAACTAGGCCGCTGGCAGGATCAATGATAGATGCTTTAGCGACGTCGCGGAACCTCACACCTACGAAGAGGCCTGGCGGTGCTAATGGCCATCTCGTATCCACTGCGGTGCACGGCGCCGACACGTAAGCTATTGCACCAGCGCTGCCGCTCCTAGCCTCGCTTAGGAGGGACTGGAAGCCCCAGAGCCAGTAATCTGCCGTATCCCTTACTCTACCGAAGTAATTTGAATAGGCGCTGTCTATACCTATCTTGGTGACGATATCGTTGGGTATCGATACTGTGTAGGATGCTGAGCCTCCCTTGTAGGCGATGACGCCGCTGACAGTTTCGCTAGCAGGCCCCACGAGGCTCATGTCAGGCCATGCATAGACAATGTCTTGGTCTATGTAGTAGCTATCGTTCACAGCTATTAAGTTTGGGGTCATCGTCCATCCTAGGAGCGATCTATAGCGTGGTATCACCGAGTCTAGCACATAGGGTCGGCTTGAGAAGGGGATGCAGCTAAGGTCTGTACATTCCTTATCTTGTGCTATCACGCGCCATAAGCAGTTGGCCGGAACTTGTACGTCGTTATAGTCCGGCGTCCAATGGAATACCATGTATCTTTCCGTGACCCCGACGACGATGTTCCCGGCTTCAAGATACGTATCTTCCGCCAATTCGCCCACATAGTACCACCTTCTATCAAGGTCATAGAGTATTGTTGTCGCTGACTTCTCGCCTATCCTTGATGTAGATGTTAGGCTTGGTTTCAGTAGTAGCTGCTGTAGGGCGTCCCGGAATGCTGTTTTGTGAAAGACGGTGTAGCGTGGTGCTATCTTGCCGTTGGGGTAGACTGTGCCTGCAGCTATGGCTGCTGCTGTGGCCTCCTCTGGTAGTCCTGGCTTATTGTCACTGGCTAGCGGTATTAGGAGGAGTGGCGTGTTGGGGCCTGGCTTTATGTTTGCGAGGAGTGTTGCTATGGGCCGTGGGCCTTGGACGAGTATTGATGCTCCGCTGCGCAGTAGGGCCGTTACCAGGTGGGGGTGCTGGGCTAGCTTCTGGGCGGCCTTGTTCGTGACGGCTACTATGTTGTAGCCGTGGAGTAGGGTTGGGGAGAGAAGGGCCTTAGTGACGGGTATATTCTCAGCGTCAGGTAGCTGGGCTTGGCGTAGGTCTTGTTGGTCCAGGTAGATGAGCGCGACTCTGGCTCCTGGTGTCGCTGGTTGTGGTATCGGGGTGGCTGGTGGGGCTTGCTGGCTTGCCTTGTCAGCTGTGTGGAGGGCGAATGCGGTTAGTGCGAGCACTGCTAAGGCCAGGAAAAAGAGCGTTGAGCCTATTACGGGTAGCCGCCTCGGCCATGACGCCTCAGCCATGAAGCGAGTGTCGGTCTTAACATATAGGTGGTCTTGATCTAATAACGACTAGTACACATAACGGGTTCTAGGCGTAGCCTGAGCAG
>Ga0256838_1000746_pt1 | contig 17831 bp, 21 predicted proteins | sample 4571419metaG_FD_185978 | JGI IMG/M metagenome (GOLD analysis project Ga0256838, IMG submission 185978) | Hydrothermal vent microbial communities from Guaymas Basin, Mexico - 4571-419 | ecosystem: Environmental > Aquatic > Marine > Hydrothermal vents | place: Mexico: Guaymas Basin | collected...
GGTAATGGCCGTGTGGACCGGCCCCAAACCGCAAAGCGGTTTGAAAACCCGAAGGGTTTTCCGGTGAGGGTGAGAATCCCATGGGGTCCGTTTTCCAACAGGCTTGGGGAGTTTCGGACCCTGTGGGATTCGGTGATCAAAACCGCTTCGCGGTTTCAACCCGCGGGGCGGGTTGGCCTTCACGAAGCCCCGTCCGTAAGGGCGGGGTAGTTCACTTCTATAGGCGCCGTTGTTGAGTCTGCCTTCGTGTCGGTGAAAATCATCTTCATGTGAACATTGAGTAACTTACCACTTTGATCAAGGATATTTTGTAATTGTGTCAAGTACGTACGTGCATGTCAGTGCTTATATCAATTTTTGTGCAGTTTTTTCGAAAAATGGTCATACTTTTCACCGAAACCCTTTTATACCCTTTTACATAATTTATTTTGGTGGTCCGCAATGAAAAGGGTTTTTATTGGAATTGTGCTCGCTCTTATAGTGCTGGCGAGTGGATGTCTTGGCGGTGGAAATACTACAACTACAACCTCGACGAGTTCTCCGGTTGCAAGTGGTTTGACTTCAAGTTCAACAACTTTCACGAGTACTACAACAAGTGCATCGGCATCAAGTGCTGAAATGTTTCCTGCTACCCTCACGTGGGATCAAGAGTATGTCTGGACAACTGCAGAGTTCACTCTCCTGAACAGTGATGTTTACGAGGACTGGAAGAGGTACAGTGTAATAAGTTTCAACATCATTCAGTCTGTCGGTGTCTGGAAGGGAGAAACGTATACAAGGACGATAACTGGTAGGACGTACTTCGAGATATTTGATGGAACTTACCTTGGCGATGGGACTTATGTTATATCCGCGTACCTCCCGTCGTTACCCGATGGAAAGATTTTCTCCGCGAATACCATAACGGGTGTTTACAAGAGCGGTACTTTTATTGGAACATACGTTCAAATGGGCGGAACCTGGGTAGCTACAATCGGGGGGATTCAAGAAAAGAGGTAATTTTCTTTTCTTTTTTATAAACAGTTTTTATAGGTATTGTCGATATTTCAATGTTGATGATAAAAGACTTTGAAGAATTTGGAGAAAAAGTGAAAGAGAAAAATGATATAGTGACGTACCGGTTGATAGTCAATAGGATTGAACTCCTTGTAACGGTTCGCAAGGATATTGAGGTAAGGGGTTCCACTGCAAGAGTTTTTGGTATCACCCCGATAATTGCGGTTGAAAGTCTCGTGAATTATTTTACAAGTTCTGGTGTATGTCCATCAAAAATAATTTTTGAAATGGATTACTGTGATATTCTTGATGTTTGTTATAAGGGCACTATCGTTTTTGATAATGATAAAGCAGAATTTTCTGCCCGACTCGTAAACGGTGGAGAGAAAATAAAGATAAAAATCAATCACTGAGGTATTCAATAAGTTCCTCAATCCAGTACAAAAATTCTTCCTCGATGTCAAGGGGCAGTGCAATCACTCCAGTTGCTGTATTGAAATCATTTATGAGCTCTTCAATGTCCCTGTAAAGCTTGTTTTTGGGCATGGGGTTTTCCTTGTGAAAGGCGAGTATCTCGTCATCGAGGTCGCGGAAGTCCTCCCAGTAGTATGGTAAATAATTTACGGAATTTATCAATACAACTTTACTTTCAACACCCATTCAAATCACCTCCGTTATGTTCAAACAATATAAACCTTATATCAAAAAATTTCTTTGAACATAAAATATTTCCATAGCCCAATCGATTTTACCGGTTCATACTGGTCATAATCAAGAGATGTAATGCGCGCTCCCCACCTGTTGTAAATAAGATATTCTTTCCCGTTGTCTACCACTATGTAGTTTTTATTGCGTTTCCAGTACAGTGTACCGTCATACACCCAACCGATGTGGGCCTTTTCTATCACATCTTCTGGTGGCGTGGTGTCGTGTAACAGTGCTTCCACGTTGGGACCTGTAAGGAGGTACCGGTACGAGTCTCCAAAGTATATTATCTTGTACTTTCCTGCCGCATCGAATTCCACTTCATCGAGTGGTATAGGGCCAACTTTTTCCCATGGGCTGAACAGTGTTCCAACGTAGTAAACGTATTCGAAACCAAATATTGCTTCTCCAATTATGGCATAGCTCCCTCTCCCAAGTTTGTTGAGCTTTGATATGGTTGGTACATTGCTCTCTGGCTCACGTACAATATAAATTGGTCCCCCGATTCGCTTTATAAGTCTTTTTCTTCTGTAGTCGTAATCGACCAGGTTTATACCAATTTCAAACGGTTCAAAACCCATAAAATAAATGCCGTCACTGTAAACATCGGCAACCATAGGTTTTCGCACTCGTCTTGGATCAAGTATTGAGAACAATGCTCTCCAGTACTTTTCCTTGAATAGTGATGCAAATGCTATCGCGTTCGCCCATTCTTTTGGCGATACTTTGAGCCCGTTCACGACAAATTTCCAATTCCTTGTTACTGTGAAATAGCCATCATAAAAGTTTGCAATATTATTATCAATCTCGCCCATCGAAATGTCTTCAAACGATAATGGCCAACCGAGATGTTCCATTATTTTCAAAAACCACTCCAAATTACATCACCCCTTTTCGTGCACTCAAAAGTTATAAATGTTTTGTTTATATGTATTCAATGAATTTTACATTGATGTATGATCTTGACACGCTCGTGCGTATGTATATTGACAGGGGTTTCCTTGTAGATGTAGTCCCGTTTGGGAAAAAGAAACACCTTTTTATAAAAGAAGCACGATTTGGGGAAACAGTTCTCATAATTCCGTTGAACAGGGATGACATGGGTTCCTTCGTAGAGATAGATGAAAATAACTTGTACCACCCTATCGATGACTTGAAACGTATCTTTTGCAATGGGAGTAAAACTGTAGTGTATGATAACGTTGTAATGGTAAAGTGTGATGAGAGTGTTATATACGAAGTGATGAGTACGCAGGAAGTTATTGTTCCAAAAAGCTTTGAGAGGATTATAAAAATTCTTGGTGAGCCTGATTGGGTTGTTGACGAGTTGTATTTTTACTCTTCTGAAAAGGTTCGATCAATAATATCATCTATTTCAGAGGAGTCAATTTGAGGTAAATTGTTCTTGAGTTTTTGTATTTTGTCGAGCGCGCGGATTCTCCATAATTGTGGGGGATCGGTATACTTCGCTCTCCAAGCATTGACAATGGCTTGAAAGCGCGCTTCGATTGGTTGAAGATCGTCTCCCATATCGATGCGTTCTTTCAACTTGTTGAGGATTTCTACCGTAGTTTTTACGTCAGTATTATAAACATCGAGGGACGTAACTTCTGGATACATGTCAGCGTACTTGTACATGGTCTCAATAAAGTTTTCTATTTTCTTTTTCAAGTGTCGACGCTTGTTGATAATGATTATTGGTGACATCAAAAAAGAAAATATGAAAAAGAATATAATTCAAGTTGGTATCACCATGCTCACGTGTTCTATAAGCGTTATCTTGTTTCGCCCGCCGATGACAATGATTTTTGACCAGTTCATTGGGAAGTTCTCTTCAGTATGTATTTCGTCTTTTTTGAGTAATTTTTTGATACGTTCTTGGCTTTTTTGATTGGAGAACCAGTATTTTACCTCGGCGTTTTTCAAGATTGTTTCAAGATCATTCACTGTAATCTTTTTGAACCTGAGAACATTATCATTCGGGTTCATCCAGATTGAGAAAGTGTTTGTCACTACTATCACTGGTTTCTTTTTCATGCTACTCACCTCGAATTTTATATTTCCATATGTAATAAATGATTGTATGTGCGCCGCCGGGTGAGCTGCGTGTTTTGTCCGGTGATGAACCCGGGGGTGGAAGTGAGAATCTTTACTATGAGATAAAAATAGATCAAGAAAGGGGTGCAACCGTTTCAATTCTCACGAGTGAACCATCTGAACGGTAATGATAAATCACACCGACGACCACTGGTCTACCCTTGTCAACAGGATATGTTACTTTCACTTGTTCTTTTTTGATAACCATAATGGCTGGTTTATCATCAAAGACCATAAATCTCACCGTGACAACTCCATCGGAGTAATCTTGTGTGACGTAGTGATACCCGCCGTGCCTGAAAAGGAATGTTACGTACATTGTCGCGTTTGACTCTGTTACGTCTGGTGTTATCGTGATTGGAAGGATGATTGGTTTGATCTTTGTTGGCCATGGTATTGGAGTAATTCTCGATGGTATTGTAATGGTTCCTGTTGGAAGGATCGTTATCCAGGTAATTGTAATTGTCGGTTTTGGTATGATTGTTATCGTTGGAACGCTTGTTATTGGGGGAAGTGGTTTGATTGGTTTTATGGGAACTGTCGGCATTGTGGGCCTGATGGGTTCAACATCAGTTGGTTCGGGTGGAATGATTGTTATTGTTGATTTGGATATTGTTGTTACAAAAACCTCGGAACCTGTTGAAGTGAGGATGCTCCTTGGTGGTGTTGGTGGCTCAATCGTGTAGGTTGGTTCGGGGAATTTCGTTTTTGTTGGGATTGGTGGTATGATAGTTGGTCTGGGTTTGGGTGTTATTGTTGGCATTGTTATGCTCGTTATTGGAAGAGTTGTAAATGTACCTGTTGGAAGCTTTGTAATGGTAAAGGTAAAGCCATTGATTGCTGGTGTTGCTGCCATGGCTCCACCAAGGATGCCAATAAGGAGTAGGGCAATTATTACGAGTTTCTTCATGGGATCACCCCCATATAAGGTGGAAAAAAGAGAATAAAATAATTGTTTATAAAAGATTCATCACTGTCTCGAAAGTATCTTTATCGTGTGCTATTGAAAGTAAAATTTTTTCGAGATCATCCTTTATTTTATATGCTGAATATGGTTTTTTATTATTTTTTATCTCAAAAATTTCGAGCTCGCCTTCATCAATTCTGTACTTTATGAGGAATTTTCTTTTTGTTCCGAATGTGACCCAGTATTGGTTCAAGTTATGATGGTATTCGAGGTAAAGAATCATTCTCGGATCAATTGAAAATGGCAGTTCAAATGTTTTTTCAATTCTCGCATGGGAAGGAAGGTTCTCGACGGAAACTTGTGTATCTATGAAAAATATCTCATCGAGTGGTGCGGTCACGTTATAAAGGCCGTCTGCAAATGGTATATTTTTGTATGTAACATAATCGCCTTCGATGTATTTTACAAGGGGATAGCTTTTTGTGATGCTCTTGATTTTTGGATTGTGTGGTAGTTCGGCAAATGTCAAGTGGTGATGCGGATATGTATTCCACCAGAATGGTTTCTTTGTGCTTATTTTTCTCTTTTTGTCCATGATATAGTACCTTGTAGCACCGAACTCGTCATAAACGTAAAGAAACTTTCCTTGAAGGTCTATTCGTTGCCACTTGTCAATGTATGTATATGTCCTGTTGTAGTGGTTGGGTTTGAAAATTATTCCGTATCTTTCGACTTCTTTTTGTGGATTCCATTGGCGTCTCAAAATTCTCATTCGTCCACGGAGGATTTTTACTTCATACCCTACCCCGCGGCGATTCGCTCGCTGAATGTATTTACTTATAGTTGTATCTGGATCCTCTACAAGCCTTTCAACTATTTCTTTGTTGTTATACGATAGTTTGACAATGTAATCCTTTGTGCCAAAACCAACTATGTTATGGTGATGTACGAGAGTGTAATCCTCATCAAGTATTACCTTCATAGTAATTCACCAGTCAAAAAAGTTTGAAAGAATATAAAACGTTACTCTACTTTTACATCAACTATATTTGTTTTATGGGCTTTTGGTGCGATTATTTCGAGTATTCCATTGTTGAACTTTGCTTTGACCTTTTGTGGAACTATTTCTTCCGGGAGATTTATCCTACGCTCGATTACTTTTTCACTTATTCTTGTTCCTTCGAATTCCATTGCTTTTCTCACAGCGTTTATTTGTATGAAATCGTGCCCAGCGCGAACTTTGATATCTTCCTTTTTGAAACCGGGGAGCTCGAAGAGTATTATATATTTATCGCCAGCATCGTGTATTTCCGCTCCAAGGGAATTTATTTTTCTCTGCACGGATTCGAGCATTTCATCGACCTCTCTTGCTGCAGGTTCACGTATTTCATGGAGTTTTTTATGTATTTCATCGAAGAGTCTCTCAATGTCGTAGAATATTGGATCAATGTATGGTCCCCACCTCATTTTTCATCACCCCCATTATATTATAGTAACTTTTTGTTTATAAATTTTATGGTAAGGGAAAAATAAAAATTCAGAGAAGAACAACTATTTCTGGATTATCAAAGAACGTTTCAAGTACTGTAGTCGATTCAGACTTATCAATACACTTTGTCATACCCCTGTACCTGAGGCAAACTTCTTTGCTGTTCTTTGAGAATACTATTTCAGATTCTCCATCAGGTGACTGATAAGACAATGTATATGATGAATGATTATACTCGATTTTCCAGTCCTTTGGAACTTTTATTCCTTTTGGCATTCCGAAAAGTTTTGATACTTTTTTCACCTTTTTACGGATGTCTTTTATTGAACGAGTTGTTACCGGTACAATGTTATCGGGATCCATTGTAAACGCGTACACACCCTCCTCGAAGGGCCATGCTACGAAGCGTAACTCACTTGAGTCAGGATATATGTCGAGTCGAGCAACGGTGTTTACTTTTATTCTATCATATTCGCCGCTTATTTTGATCAGTACCACGTTGTACCATGTATCATGGTTCATGTCAATTTTTATCTTATCTTGATCAAATCCAAGTTTTTCGAAGAACGATTGATAAAGATTCCCGTTCAAAACTCCCTCAAGGAAATGTTTTGGTATCTTATCAATTTTCGTCTCGAAGAATAAGTTCTTCTCGTAATAATGCATTGTTATCCCATCGTGGACGTAGCTATTTGACAGGAGAACAAGTGTTGATGTCGACGAATAATGTTTCCATTTATCGTAGAGTTCCAGATCTATTTTATATCCTCGTTCTTTGTCAATGTATGTTGTTTTGAAAGATGACACTTTATCCTGTTCCAATGATATTGTTTTTGTCCTTTTTCTGATTGTAACAACGTCTTGTCCAAGTTTTATCCCGAGAAGTTCCTCGATTTTATTGTACTTTTGTCTCTTTACGAGCGCTGTTATGATTTTGAAAAGTTTGCTTCCATCGTTTTCAAAGTAAAACCTTGGTCCAAGTATTTTCTTTTCTGACACGAGAAAGTACCCGATTTTTTGATAGTTTATCCCATCCTCAAAACTCCTCATATTTTATCACCAGCCTGATTTTATTCATGCTGTACTGGTAAAGCCCTTATAAAATTTTATGAAAATGAAAAAGAAAAGTATTTGATCAATTGAGGGGGCGCATTTTTATGATAGTGTTTGTTTTCTTATCGATTATAATTTCATACACTCGACCATCATCGTAGAGTATTGTTTTTTCATACTGATCATTTTCTTCGGTCATCAACAAGATGCCTTTCTTACAAGTTGTGAACTACCCCTCCCTGGATTTGCCTTGTAAATCCGAGGAAGGGGCTTCGTGAAGGAGATAACCCCATAGGGTCCGAAACTCCTCGATCCTGTTGGAGAACGGACCCCACGGGATTCTCACCCTCACCGAAAACCCCGAAGTGTTTTCAAACCGTTCCGCGGTTTTGACAATTCGTTTCACGAATTGAAACCGCTCTGCGGTTTTGACAATTCGCTTCACGAATTGAAACTGCGAAGCTGTTTCGAGGAAGGGGTCTTTACTATGTGATAAAGATATATCAAAAAGTAAAGAAATTTTTGAATTTTTTCAACCAACTACACACTTACTCCAGCCACACTTTGGACAGGTAACGCAACCCGCCTCGTGGATGAGCTCGACGAGCTCCCCGTTCTCGTAACACACTGGACAGTAAACTTCACCAAGTAGTTCCGGGTCGACGTCTTTTACAGATTTTTTCTTGATAGTTGACTGTTTCTTGGTTGTTCTTTGTATGCTACCAAGGGATAGTGTAAATTGCGGTAATTGTTGTTTTTCATTACCGATTACGTGTTCAAGATATTCTCTGAGCCAGGGACGTTCTTTGATAAGCTCTTTGATTTTTTCTCTTGTGTAATCGCTGAGTTCGGGTTTTATCTCAACATCTCCCGTCGTCGAGTACACCTGATAATTGAGTGAACCGTCGCGGTACACTGTTATTCCCTTTGCACCGAGTTCGTGCGCGAGTACGTATGCCGCCTCAATGTCCTCCACGGTTGCGTTGTTTGGCATGTTGATGGTTTTTGAAATGCTTGTCGTTATCCACTTTTGTGCAACTGCCTGTGCCATGATATGGTCGGCCCAGTGTATCTCCATTGCGGTGACGAAGACTCTTCTGAGTTCATCGTCAATACACTCGTGCTCTATTCCCTGGAGCGTACCTTTGTTATCGGCTATGAGATTGAGGAGCTCTGTTATTTTCTCGTTTGAACATCCTTTTTCCTTGAGTTTTTTTATGAAGACATCATTTGCGTACGAGAAGTCGCCGACGCTGACACTCTTCACGAAAGTGAGACCAAACACAGGTTCTATCCCGCTCGACGTATCGGCGATCATTGATACGCTCCCGGTGGGTGGTATTGTCGTTACTTCAAGGTTTCTTACGCCGTATTTCTTGATTGCTTCAACGAGTGTGTTCCAGGGAAGTTCGCCCGCGATCGGGGGTTCAACTGAGAGTTTCTCGAATTGCTTTCTTGCTTCTTTGTTATAATCTCCTTCCATGTATCCGCGTACCGGGAGTTTCCCTTCCTTGTAAAAGCTCTCATCATATGCTGGGAAAGGTCCCCTCTCTTTCGCGAGTTTCACGCTCTCAACGTACGCGTAAAACGTGAGTGTTTCGGCAAGTTTCTCTATGAAGTCAAAACCTTCTTTGCTGTTGTACTTTATGCCGAGCCTGTACATTGCGTTTGCTATTCCCATCATCCCCACGCCAATGCGGCGCGTGTCGAGGCTCGCTTTTTCAATCTTCTTGAGTGGAAACTTGTTCATATCGAGGAAGTTATCAAGCATTCTTGCGGTGAGCATTACGGTTTTTGTAAACCCTTTCCAGTCGAAGGTGTCGTCATCTTTCACGAACTTTTCAACGTTCACGCTCGCGAGGTTACAAGACTCGTACGGGTATATTATTTCTTCGCCACAGTTGTGACTTATTGTACCGTTTGCGATGTAGTTGTGGTATTCTGGTACTGTGAGTGTGTACACCGGTTTTTTCCCGGTTCTCTGCACTTCGATGACTTCATCAATTATGAAGACTCTATTATTGTAAAGCCAAATTCTGTCTGTTGGTTTGATTTCATCGAGTCTTTTCCACCCGTTTTCTGTGAGTATTCTGTGTTCAAGGTCACCCTCAAGCTCGGTGAATCTTGTTTTTATTTTGATTGTTTCCTTCGTACCCATTTTCCATACGAATGCGCTTGTTTTTACAAGTCTACCGTTTTCCCAGGAGTAGATTTTCATTGGTAGCTCGTATGCGTATGGGTCGCCATCGGGTTGTATTTTTTGCTCTCCATCAATGAGGCGAACACTGGGTTTTGTATTTGCTTCCTTTCTCGCTATTCTGTAAAGAAACTCAATCTCATATTCACCGTCTTCGGTGAGAATTTTCGTGTTTCCAACCACGCACGGGTTGCTTACGCGTATTTCTCCACGTGACTTGAGGAGTGGGTTGTACTTGTTTGCGTTGTCGAAAAACAACATTCCAGGGTCCGCAACTTTCCAGGCCATTTCGGCGGTTTCTCTGAGTATTTTTCTTGCGGGTACGTCAACGACGTCGTACTCTTCGATTGACGTAACGCGGTAGTATGGTCCCTCCATCGCAACGAGCTTTTTCTCCATCGTTGTTGATGCTGCGCCCTCACCTATTACTGTTTCGGTTGAAACAACTCTGTACTCCTTTTCAACTTTTTGTTTCCTTGACTTGAGGGTTATTTTTTCATCTTTTTCTACGGCACTCCAGAATTTTTCGTCCGTTCCCACGCTGATGTTGAAGTTTGGTACGAGGTTTTTGCCATCGTTGTCCTTCTTGAGTTTTATGAAGTCGAATATTTCAGCGTGCCAGTAATCGAGAATTGCCATTCCGGCACCGCGGCGCTTTCCACCCTGTTTCACGGCCTCGAGAACCTTGTCGTAAAGGTTTTTGAGGAAGCTCACGGCGCCACTCGAGTAACCACCCGTTTCCTCTACGGATGCACCGAATGCAATACTTTTTCTGAGTTCGTCAGCGGGTATCCCAGTTATTGCGGAGAGTGTTTCGGCTGCGTTCAGTCCGGGGCGTAGATTACTGAGGTTGATCCCAACACCGCCACCTGTTTTTTGTATTGCAGCCATTTCCTTTGCAGTGTCGAATATACTCTCTATGTCATCATATACTTCAACCGTGAAACACGCGCTTGCCTGATTGAGTTTTGTACCCGCGTTCATGAGGGCGGGGCTGTTTGGCATGACTTTTTGTTGTTCCATGAGCTTGTAGAATTTCTCGGCTATTCTTGCAGCTTCATGATATTTACCCTCTTTGAGTTCTTCGAGTATAATTGAGAGGTTTCGTTTCATTTTTCCTTCCTTGGCAAGTCTTTCGTAGAGGTTTATAAGGCGTTCGATGTGCCACTCGTTGAGTTTGAAACGGCCGAGGGTATAACCGCGGAAGTCATCCGGTTTATTTTTCCACTTGATCTTTATCTGCTCGAGGTCGCTGAAATCAATCCTGTGTCCACCACGCGGATCGTAATTATCTGGATGATAGATTATCTCTGGAAGGGCTGCCCACGCGGCTACACGGGCAAAAAGTTCTTCTGGTGTCTCTATAACTTCACCGCGCTTGTTCTTGAGTAAATACCTGCGAGAGAGCAACCTGAGTGCTTTTTCTGAACCCGTAAAGACCATGGTCATCACCTGGGTGTGGTATTGAAGAATAGTATAAATAGTTTTCGAGTGAAAAATGTGAAAATGAAAAGGAGTGTTCATCCATGTATAATACTGTACACTATGTGAACACTTGCCCTACCGTAGGAGACAGTTGCAAGTATAGTTCCCCTATCAAATCCAGGTATTATTGTTATGTTCTCAAGACCTCTGTTGTAAGGGTCTATAAACACGTTTGCACTCGTGTACAGGGGTTTCATTCTGTAAATATAGGGGATGAAATATTCATATACTTCGTCTCCCGGTAAAATTGTTGTATCGTACGTGTCACCATCAACTGTTGCGTTGAAAATGATTGTGCCATTGCTCATTGTGTAAGTGTACGCTATTGTACTTGTCGTTATGTCGACTGTAATAAAAAACGTCTCAAAAATCGTACTCGCTCCACCACTATACACTATTGGTAGTGGGTTCATAGTGGTTATGGTTACGTAGTCAACTATGTAATCACCGTTTATTGGAATTGTAATTTTCGTAATAGTAATTTTTTCGCCTTGGGCGTATATTGAATTCAAGAGATAATCATATTGACAACCAAAGATCGTATTGATAAAAGCTATTTTACCGTCCTGTACGAAGTAGTACTTACTTTTACCGTTGTTTACAATGTTGAGTGTTGGTGTTTCGCCAAGTGCCCATAGTGCAACAACGTAAAACATTGCAAACTCCTCGTTGTTCGCAGCGCCGTATTTTATAATAGCGCTGAGTGGTTTCAGAGAACCTGTTGATGAAGTATAGAAGAACTGCTGATTTACAATGAGTCTGAGTGTTTTCCACGCTTCAAGGTTTGTCACTGGTGGTAATTTTGTCGTGTATAAAAGTGTTCTCATTGTTTCAAGCCATGACATATCAGTATACTGTATTACCGTTTCAAAGAAGTTTGCATCATTCTCGAGTTGGGGTGGAAGAGCTATTGTTGTTTTTTCACCACTCGTAATAATCTTGACTGCCTTCAAACCGTTCACGATCGTGGTTACAATCGAATTTTCTCTTGTTGGTTTTGGTACAATTTGAATGTCAATCACTGAGCCCGTCCAGCTCGTGGTGGTGAGGTCAGTGTAATTGTACGCGTAGATTGTGAAGTGTTTTCCGCTGTATTCGGCGATGATTATATTATCGGATGCGGTCACGAACTTGTATGTAACGTTTGAAATGGCATAATAAGTTCCTGGCCAAATCTGAGGGGGCAGAATTGACAGCATGTCATTTATTTCACCTTCCATTTTCACAGTACCGTACGCGAACGAAAGAAGTATTATTCCATTGTCATATTGCACTACATATTCATTGCCGTTGTCATTGACCGTGAGTTCTGCTGTGTCAATACCAAAAATTCCCCACATTTTCATCGTGTCAAAAATCGCTGTAAAACTGTAATAAGCTGGTTTTTCCACGCCGTTCGATAATGGCACAACATACGTTGTACTGGAAAGCACGTAAGAGAGAGGAATAATTATTCTGAAGTTCTTGCTGACAAGTGCTGCTCCCGCCGGGTAATACGTGTCAGTCATGATTACGATTGATTCATCGATTGTTCTCCCAAGGAATATACTATTATAATAATCGAACACTTTTTTGACGTCTATTGTTGTTATTGTTGTAATGTTTTTCATCAATGTTGTTGAACTGGTAACTGTACTCGTTGTCATTATTATATGGAATGTTTTTGATGTTGTGTGATTTGTTGTTTTTGATTCAATACACCCGGCACCCAGTAAGGAAAAAGAAAGTAATAGGAGTACAAGTACCATGGTAAGTTTTTTCATTGTTTCACCAAAAGTAAATAACACGTGTAGTAATAATATTCAAAAGTATTTACCACCGCGAAACTCAGGGGACTCTTGTCGGGCAAAATTTTTGAAGTTCTTTATGAGGTAAGCGCGGTAGAACTCGTCAAAAGTATAACCCATTATCCCCATCGACTCAACGAAGAGAGATAATGCACTGAGGTAACATGCTTGGAATTCCCTGTTGAGGCACTCGAGCATTTCAACAAGCCTTATCCCGGCTTCGATGTTTGGTTCTCCAGCATAATCCGTTTTCCAATCACTCTCCAGTATTTTTGTTGCCCTCTTTATGAGGTTACCGTCCCATCCCGAGTCGAGTGCGGCGCTCATTATGAAGTGCCATATGTCGACGTATTCTTCAAGTAATTTCTTTCTGTCTATCCTTTCATCGCGTGTCCAGTGTTTGATTTTGAGTTCTTCGAGTGTTTCGCCGACTTCCATTGTTGCGTACAGGACGTTTCGCTTGTACCACATGTGTTTATCGTTACGTTTTACTCCCTTCTTTTGATCAATAAAGTCGTTGAGTGATTTTTGGAAGTAAAACATTACCGCGGTTTTTGACGATGATTTTTGTTCGACCTCCTCAACCCATTTCTTCCATTTCTCGAAGAGTTCCGTGTTGAGTTGTTTGTCTTCTTCTATCACATATATCTCGTCGAGTGTTATGTCTATCATGTTTGAAGGTTTCAGAAAAGAGTATAAAAGGTTTGTGGTCAAACGTAGAAGTAGACGGGTACTTCATCACCATTGTACAGTATACCAAATCCGGGGCGGGCGTGTTCAAGGAGTTTCTTGCTCCTTTCTCTTATCGGAATTTCATCGAGCTGTTCAGCATCGATACGGAGGAATATTACCGTGTGACCCCTCATGAATGGCTCATACTTTTGACTGAGTATTACTATTGTGGTGTTTGTTGGCCTGAATTTGCTGATGTCAATTGGTTTGTTTTCATCGATGATGAGGAGTTTTTTGAGCATTTTTGGTTTTTCCTCGAATGACCTGAGTGCGGCCCCCCAATCATCGAAGAACTCGATGTTTTCTATGCTACTGTACTCACTCGGGCAATCGGAAACAACGGCTTTGGGGCCATCAAACATCCTGAGTATTTCGCGGGCTATTGTGGTCTTTCCAGAACCGGTCATACCGACAATGTATATCACTTCTTCGTCGAGGACGGGGTGCATTGGGAGTTCAATCATGTACACCACCGTACGGTTGTACGCATTCATTACTTATATACTTTTCGATGTAGTAGTGCTTTGGTGTAGTTCTTACTTCGAAGAAAAGGAAAGATGAAATCACATTCCGGCAGTGTAAATAACTTTTCTTGAAATTGAGTATGTCGTCGACCGAGTAGTTGGTGCCCACGAGGGAGTCCTCGTCGATTTCCAATTCATCCTCGTCTATCGGCGGGTCGCCGGGCTTTGAAACTTTGCCAAAGAATGGTTCATCTACCGTAATTTCATCGTAGTGATTCCCATTTATAGTGAAAACGACTTTTTGATCGTTTACATCCCAGCTGTAGCCCGGTTCTTGAAGAACATCTTCTTCAACCCATGCTTCAACGTGCGCGCCATTGAGGTAGTGTATTTCAACCCATCCACCAGAGGTTTTTACGATTGCATCAACATCGTATTCGTCGAGGGCTTTTTTCTGTAACTCAAAGTCGGTCTCAGCGTAATAGACATCGTATCCGAGTGCTGCTATTTCTCTGGCTATGTTCTTCGCAAGTTTTTGGTCGCCGGTCGTGTGTATCATTCCATTGTTCTGAAACTCCTGTGCATAATTTCCGGGTGTACCCGGTTGTACTTTCTCAGGACTTGACCAAAGACTTATTGGAATCCTGTATCCATTTACGAGTTCAACAAGGTAGTCTGAAAGTTTCTGTACTGGAATTGCAAGTATTTGTCCACACCCATGGTCTGACTATACAATGAGTGCTTTTATATCAAGTCACCTCTGTTCAACAAATTACCGGGGCAATAATGTTTTCAAAAGCTCTTACGAACAACTTTTTGATTGTTTTCAAGTGCAAAAATTATAGCGTCCACGATTCTGTTGATTTCGCTTGAATTTACTTTTGGTAGTTCGTAGAAGTTTTTATGTTTCAGGACTGTGTATGAACTTGTTATCATGTTGAAATCACCTATTTCAAAACTTTTTGCGAAAAAATACGAGTATGTAAACTTGAAAATTATTGAATATATAAGGTATGATCCTGTTACGTACGTGTTTGTGAATCCGCCTTGAGTGGGTATTACTTTTTTCATTGTTTGTATGGTATAATTACCCTTATCATCCTGAAACACTGTTATAATGGAGTTACCAACGTTTACATGCTCTGGAATGTACCGAGAAAAAGCGTATGGGTCTATTGACATTTCTTCAAATGTGAGTAATTTTGCGTTTTCAATCCAATCGATTATTCTTCTATCTTCTGGTACTGGCACTGGTCCAAACGTATACTGAACAACATCGTACCACTCACTTGGTTTGATTTCTGGGTCTATTACGAACTTATCGGCGGTATGAATGCGCCAGTAGAATATTTCTTTCGGAAAAATGTGACTATAATTCTTGAAAAACTCATATGCCTCAATGAAATTGAGTTCAAAGCTCGCTCGAACTGCACCTTCAATTTCTTTTCTGCTTGGTCTCATCGTATCACCTCGCGGAGTTGGTTATTCACCAGTAGGGAGTGAACGTAAGCTTCAACAATTTTGTTATCCACAGGGCGTCTTACAGGTTTTTGAACAATTTTCACGGGATATTTCTCACAAATGAGAGCATTATAGTCTGAAAAATCATCCTCATGCTCTGATAAATAGTACGAATAAAGCATTTTATACAAGTACGAATAAGCGTTTTCATCACTCAGGTACTTTGTTGTTGTGAAAGTTTCTTGGGGTGTCGGAATAATTCTTTCATGTGTTTCAATTATGAAAAAAGCATTACTCACAGCAGTTACTATGACACCGAAACCAATATTCGTTATTATTGTGTCAGCCAATGGTACTGTGATGTCTATGTTCATATACTCTCTTGCTCTCAAAACCCACTCTATTATTTTTTTGTTATCGGGTACTGGTACAACTGGTAACGTTCCATACTTCACAACTTCCGGCCACCGACGCCAGGGAATTTCAGGGTCTATTACAAACAACTTTGCACGTGCAAGACGGATATATATGTTATCGTCTGTAAACGCGTCATCACAGCACTCATAGTATAGTCTATGCGCATCCCAGAATCTATATTCAAGTTCGGCACGCACAGCTTCTTTGATACTCATCGGATAAAGTTGTGTGGAACATATAAAAAGGTTTCGCAGAAGGAAAGATAAAAATCAACGATTGAAGCGCGACTCAATTTTCACGTAATCGTTTATGTTGACCTTTACATGAGCTGGAAAACCGAATTGATTCAGCTTGTAAGTCCATGCTTCCTCTTTTTCTGGGTCAATGGTCACGGTTTTCGAGTTGTGTATTTGTTCCCAGAGATCACCATCCGGGAAAATTTTGGTGCATATATGAGATTGATGAGTCCATCCATTGGCACGTATATGTAGTTTGGCCATTTTTTGATGATGATTATTTTGTCCTTGAAGGCTATTTTCCCGTTCTTGTATGGACGAATTATCCAGTACTTGCGATTGCAGTGGTACTTCGTGTAGCCAATGTACGGAACACCATTTTTCATTTCAAACTTCGTCCATATCTCAACGGTCTTATCTGTTGGGAACCTGCACATGTATGCGTTCTTGGTAATTTCGTTCTTTCCGGCGACGAGTTCGGCACACTCCGCGGGCGTCATTTTGAGTACGTCATCGATCGTATCGGCGAGCCATGGCGGAAACCTTTTTATGGTACCATCAGGGACCCAAAGCTCAATAACACCGTATTTCGGCTTATAATATCCGACGAGGTTTCCGGTGTGTGAATCTATGACTGGGTGTTTTTTTGTCCTTGTAGTCTGGTACAATGTAATAGCGCCCGTCGGTAAGTATTTCGGGCCGCATCTTTTTCTTGTTCACAAGCTTTTGAACTTTACCATTTGGATACACGGTTTTATCGGCATAGAACTTCTTCCCATTGACTTCAGTGTGGTCTGGATAGAACGTGTATTCACCCCATTCAAACTTATCAACACTTTTCATTTCAAACACCTCCAACTATGCGAACAATCTTCCCGCCGCGTGGTGTTTCGGGGAGGGCCGTCATAACTATATTCTTCCACTCAACCTCTTTTGGTGGTTTGTAGTTTGCAAGTCCACGGAGCCACTCACCGCGTTTCATGAGGAGGTGATAACCTCCGTGCGTCTCGATGAGCAGATTCGGTCCGGGTAGGTTCTCAGCTATTTCTTTTGCGATGTCAAGGCCCTCTTTTCCAGGTACATCAATGTCAAAAAGTATGTGTCGTTTGCCCTTGGTTTCCATGATTGCGCTGAGTAGTTGCCACTTGGCGTTGAGGATCGTATCGTACTGTTCATCGAGGCTTTGAGTAACTACTTTTACTGTGTACCTCTTTGCCACGTGTCTCTTGAGGACAGGACTTGTGAGTATGCTGAAGGAGAGTGCGTGGGGTGGAACCTCGAAGCCACTTTTTGTGAAGACTGGGCCACGTGTGTACTTTTCTATGAACACTCGCGTAAACCTTTCCATAGTTTCTACATCCATCGGGCCGCGGAGCAAGAGGTAGTCTATTGTACGCTCGCTCTTGAGGAGTTCTGGGGCGTACTTCTTCCTTGCAAGGAGTACAACTGCAGTAACTTCACCCTCATCCAGTGGGCCGTAAAACTCAAAAAACTTTCTCAGTTCATTTATCTTCATCTTTATCTCCCCCGATTTATCCAAAATAACATCATCAGTGAGATTTTATCAAGTAGTTATAAATGTTTGGTCGATGAATGTTCACAATTATCGTGAACCACTTCTTCCTGTTGAAAAGGGGTGGTTCAGTACCTTTTGATGCATAATATTCATAACCTCCACTTATAAAATACAACGTGAAACGCGAGCTCATAGTCATATTTACTGCAGTCGGCTTTATTATGGGCTCAACAAACGTATACTATTACTATTTTATTTACAAAACTTTTTCAATGGTCCACTTGTTCTA
>Ga0256838_1000750_pt1 | contig 17692 bp, 13 predicted proteins | sample 4571419metaG_FD_185978 | JGI IMG/M metagenome (GOLD analysis project Ga0256838, IMG submission 185978) | Hydrothermal vent microbial communities from Guaymas Basin, Mexico - 4571-419 | ecosystem: Environmental > Aquatic > Marine > Hydrothermal vents | place: Mexico: Guaymas Basin | collected...
AAAAAGCGGTGCAACCTTTTCTACTTTCTTCTCTTTAAGCTGCTCTATCATCTTTTTTATATCATCTTCGGTGTAATAATATGGTTTTGGCGCAAAGCTTCCTATGTACATATGAAGCTTCCTGGAATAGTTTATCCCTTCCACAAAATCTGCTACATTCGCAGGTCCCGCAAACGAGAATGCAGCTATCGCTATGAGTCCTTTCACGCTTTGGATATAAAGGGCATGCTCAGGGCGAGGCGATCGCCATATGCTTCCCGTCGAATTAACCCTATGCCCAGGGCTATCCATATGAGCTGAATAACCATTTGTCCATACCTCTTTTCCATACTTCTCCTTTATTTCCCTGTTCAGATCCCAACCTCTGTAATCAAAAACACCTATTATTCTGGCCTTCTCGTTATTCTCTAGAAAGTGCCAAATGCCGCCAAGAACTTCTTTTTCATAACACGGTATTAATGCATAATCTACTTCTTCCAGTTTAATGCCAAGAACTTCCACATTATGGGCAAAGATTTCCGGGTCATTTCCAAAGCCAAACAAAAACTGCCTATATCTTGCTTTTAAAAGCACAGAAAAGCCGTTATCTTCCTTAAGGTTCCTCGTGCTGAACCACGCTTTTGAATTTTTATCTATCCTCGTATCAACGATAACGGTGAATTCATAATCCATACTATCCCCACTATCCTATGAAAAATCTTATTTGTTCTCCGCGGGAATTTTATCATAAAAAAGCTGTAAAGGACAAGTTATAGTTATATAAAAAGTTGACTCTGGATGGATATGAAGATGTTAGTCTGTCAACGAAAAAATGGATAGGTTGAAGCGGAGTTCTTTGTTTTACAGAAAGTTTTTGTTATAATTAAGATGCTCCCCAATAATCAGACAATAAAAGTTGCTGATTTTATTCATATAGTTCAAGAGGCTTTCACCAGCCTTCCTTCATAGTATACTTCATCCGGAGTCTTGTATCCCAATGCTTTATGTAACCTCTCGCTAAAGATGCACCTTAGTATCTTATCCCCCTTTTTTCGATATTCCACATCTGTAGTAGCTCTTCCCACTTTGCTTTATCACAGGATCAAGCCCTATATAAGATACAAATCCTTGCTTTGTCTCGAATCTGTTTATATCTTCAACTTCAGATATTATCTCGCTTGCGTAACCTTTCCCACTCCAGGTATAGTTGATATCGGATTTGAAGTATATCAGAGAGAATTTTCTCTATTTGCTTGCCTATTTTCTCTATGTTATCCCATCTCTTTTTCCTTTTAAGTATAATTTTACAAACTTAATTACGATATAATTCTACACGGGGAGGTTTGATAAATGAAGAGAGCATCTTTAGTCGTTGCGCTTTTGGTATCATCATTAGCTTTTTCCTATGTTCTTGTTTCCATAAGGCCTTTGATGTTTATAGTGAAAGAGCTATATCCCGGTCAAGTTCAAGTTTTGATAGATCCGAATTCTAACCCTCACATGTTTTCTCTTACACCGTCTTCAATGAAAAAGATATACAAATCAGATATTTTGATAGTCTTTGGAAGTGGCTTTGAGGAGTGGATAAAGAAGGTGAAGGCAAATATATGCTATGCTGCAAAGGGTATGGATAAAGAAATGGATGTAAATCCCCATCTGTGGCTAAATCCAAAGCTCATGGAAAAGGCGGTGGGCAACATAAAAGAATGTCTTGAAAAGGTCTATCCAGATAAAAAAGATGAGATAGAGAAGAATTATAAAAGGTTTTTGGATAAATTAGAGGAACTTGACAAGAAGCTAAGGAAAGACTTAAGCGATAAAGATGGGGCGATTTTAGAGCTTCGCCCAGCTCTTTATCACTTTTTGAAGGAATATTTCAAAGGCAAATACTACACCGTAATTGGCCAGACTCAATCTTCTTTATCTGCAAGGAGTTTGAAAGATGTCATAAAGGTGTGTAAAAAAAGGAACTTGAAAAAAATTATTATCGAAAAAAGTTCAAGTAAAAAGATAGCCTTGCCACTTCTGAGAGAGTGCAAGTTAAAAGAACTTGAAGTGGATGTTCTTGGAGCAGATGTTAAAAGCTATGAAGAGCTTATACTATGTGTTGAAAAGATCGTATTGGAGGCGCTAAAGTGAAGTGTGAATATTGCCTTGAAGTGAAAAACCTTACGGTAAGGTATGGAGATATCGTCGCTTTAAAGGATGTTAATTTCTCCTTGAAAAAAGGAAAATTTTACACGGTAGTTGGCCCCAACGGTGGTGGCAAGAGCACCCTTGTTAAAACAATTGTTGGAATTATCGATGATTACGATGGGCAAATACAGATATTTGGAAAAGATAGAGATGAATATCTAAGGGAAAAGTTGGTTGGTTATGTACCTCAGATAAGCTCATTCACAAAGTTCCCAATAAGAGTTATCGATGTAGTTTTGATGGGACTTTTCAGAGAGAGAAAGTTCAAATTCAAAAAGCAGCATTACAAAAAAGCCCTAAAAGCTCTTGAGAGGGTGAATATGGAAGGATTTTCTAAAAGGCTAATCCACGAACTTTCTGGTGGACAGCGCCAGAGGGTTATGATAGCAAGGGCTATTGTTTCAGAACCAGAAATTTTGATAATGGACGAGCCAACCGTTGGCCTTGACACGGAAAGCCAAAGAAATTTCTTCAGGTTGGTTAGGGAGTTAAATGAAAGCGGCATGACCGTTATAGTGGTAACTCACGATGTAGGGTTTGTTAGTGAATATTCCGACGGGATTTTGTGCATAAATAAAAGGTTGGTTGTTCATGCGAAAGATGTTGATGAGCTTCCAAAAGAGTTCTTTGCTAAGCTTTATGGCTACAATGTAAAGGCAGTTCTTCACAACCATAAGAGGTGAAAAATATGGAAATATTTCTTTACGAATTTGGAATCTTAGCTTTGATAGGGGGAGTTCTATCTGCTATAGCTACATCTCTTCTTGGCAGCGTTGTTGTTCTTAGGAAAATGTCTTTTTTTGGAAGTGGTATAGCTCATTTATCCTTCATAGGAGTTGGCCTTGCTCTGTTTTTCAAGCTTTCTCCAACATTTGTTACATTGACTGTGGCAATTGCGGCGGCTATTATTCTGGGATTTTTGGCAAGAAAGGGGGTTCACGAGGATATAGGAGTTGGGATTCTCTTTAGCACATCTATGGCTCTTGGAATAATCCTTATATATCTTGCTAAGATAGATAACTCGAGGGTCATGGCTTATCTCTTTGGTGACATACTCGCTATAAATTGGCAAGATGTTGTATTCTCTTCAATAGTCACGGCACTGGTGATTCTTTACATAATATTCTTCAAGGATCACATAGTTTACATTACTTTCGACGAAGATTTTTCAAAAGTTCTTGGAATAAACATACCTTTTGTCTACTACACATTCTTGATATTACTTGCCGTGTCCATAGTCGTTTCAATGAATCTTCTTGGAATTGTTCTTGTCTCTGCAATGGTAGTGGTTCCTGCGGCTTCCGCATCTTTAGCGTCAAGAACTTATCAGGGAATGTTTAAACTTGCACCGTTGATTTCCGCCTTTTCAGTGTTTTTCGGACTTATTCTTTCGTGGAATTTCGATATACCAGCGGGTGCATCTATTGTTCTTGTTCAAGGAATTGTGTTTTTGTTCACCTTTTTGGTTAAAATATTAAGCAGGTGATTAAATTTTGAAGGGAGGTAGGATAATGAACTTTCTAAAGAAATTTTATTTGGTGGCACCAGGACCAACTCCGGTTCCCCATGAGGTTCTATTGGAAGGTGCGAACGAGACGATACATCACAGAACACCGCAGTTCATCAACATAATGAAGGAAGCTATGGAAGGGGCTAAATACCTTTTCCAAACGACGGAAGGTGAAGTTTACGCCTTCGTTTCCTCTGGAACGGGGGCTATGGAGGCTGCTGTACAGAATCTTCTCTCTGCAGGGGATAAAGCCATAGTCGTTGTTGCTGGTAAGTTTGGCGAGAGATGGAGAGACATACTCAAAGCCTTTGGAGTAAATGCGGTTGAGATAGAACTTGAGTGGGGAGAAGCCGTCAGTCCAGAAACCATTAAGAAAGCATTGGAAGAAAACCCTGATGCAAAAGCTGTTTTTACCACCCACAGTGAAACATCAACAGGAACGGTTATTGATCTTGAGGGAATTGCTAAAGTAGTTAGAGATACAGACGCTGTCCTTGTCACAGATGCTGTCAGTTCACTCTTAGCAGAACCCCTTAAGATGGATGAATGGGGAATAGATGTTGTTGTGTCTGGTTCTCAAAAAGGTGTTATGCTTCCTCCCGGACTTGGCTTTTTAGCAATCAGAGGTGAAAAGGCGTGGAAATTAGTTGAACAGTCAACTCTTCCAAAATACTATTTTGATCTTAAAGCCTACAAAAAGAAAGCTCCCGAAAACCCTTACACACCGGCTGTTAATCACATCTACATGCTTAAAAAAGCTGTCGATATGGTAAAAGAAGAAGGTATAGAAAACGTTTGGGAAAGGCACAAAGTTTTGGGTGAGGCTACAAGAAAAGCCGTCAAAGCACTAGGTTTTGAACTTCTTTCCAAGAGACCTGGAAATGTTGTAACAGCCGTAAAGCTTCCTGAAAGCATCGATGGAACGAAGCTTACAAAGATAATGAGGGATAAGTACGGAGTAACGATAGCGGGAGGGCAGGCACATCTGAAAGGTAAAATAATTAGAATAGCTCACCTTGGCTACATGGGTCCATTCGACACATTGGCAGCGTTCTCTTCCCTTGAACTTGCCCTCAAAGAGCTCGGATATGAATTCGAGCTTGGTGCATCTCTCAAGGCACTTCAGGAGTACTTTGCAGAAAATCTAAAAGGATGATGTAATTACTGTACATATTCGAAACCCGCCTATAATGGGCGGGTTTTTAATTTTTATGGATTCGGCCTAAAATTCTGAAAGCGATTTCACAACGTATATTTCTGGATAAAATGCAGTTTTTATAAAATATGAAGAATATATGAGTATATAAAAGATTTTTCAGCGAGATTGCGAATAAAAAAGTATATTCAGTAATATCTGCTAGAAATAGGGCTTTAACTTCCCATGGGAATTTTTATACAATCACATTGAAAGGGGTGAAAGCGCTTCCATGATTACGATAAAAGATGTTGCTAGAAAGGCGGGGGTGTCTATAACAACGGTTTCAAGGGTTATCAACGATTCTCCAAGGGTGTCCAAAAAAACCAGAGAAAAAGTCATAAAAGCTATGAAAGAGCTGGGGTTCTCGCCAAGGCCTTGGGCTAAATACCTAGCTATGCCACGGGCTAAGTTTAAGGTCGGAATCGTTATAACTGAAAGAATCAAACGTTTTATGGGAGAAGGTGCCTTTTACCACCTTGTTCTCGAAGGTATAAATGAAGTTGCTTCATCAAGTGGAGTAGAGACAAAAATTCTCATGTATGGTGATGAAGAAGATTTCTTCGATGGGTATCTGCTAATCGGCGCAGATTTTGGGCCGAGTGATGTTGAAAAGTTCGCTAGTATGAAAAAACCTGTTGTTCTTGTTGATAACTACATTCCCGGATTAGATGTAGATGTTGTGATAAGCGATGGATATGGTGGAGCTTTCAACGCCGTTCAAACCCTTATCAATTACGGTTACAGAAAGATAGTTCATATACACAGCCCACTTTCCACATACAGCTTTAGGGATAGGTTCAACGGTTATGTAGATGCGATGGAAAAGAATAACCTCATGCCAAAACTCTACGAATTTGACGATATAGCCGAAAATATGTCCTATGTGATTGACCTAATGCTTAATACTTATGGTGTTCCAGAAGCTATTTTCACTTCTAATGATTTCGCTGCTAAAAGGGCGATAAAAGAACTTAGAAAAAGAGGCATAAAAGCTCCTGAAAATGTTGTGATCATGGGCTTTGATGATTCAGAGGAAGCAAAAAAGATGAATTTTTCTTCTGTAAGAGTGTTTAAAAAAGAAATGGGTTCCTTTTCAATGAGAAGATTAGCCACCCTGATGATGAAACAAGATGTTCATCCAGCTAAGATCTCCCTGTTTACGGAACTTGTCATCAGGGGTCATATAAAAAAACTTAGAGGGAGGGGTGATGTTTTATGAGAAAGTTTTTGGTCTGGCTTGTGGTACTTATGCTCATCGTCAGTGTGTTTGGGGTTAAAAAGATAGTGTTTTGGACAGCTCCAAACCCACAGCAAGAAGAGTTTTGGAAACCCCTTGTCAAACAGTGGAACGAGCAGCACCCGGATGTTCAGATCGAATGGTCTGTTATCCCAGCTGCAGGAAGTTCGGAGGAAGCTATATTAACGGCTATAGCAGCGGGTAGAGGACCAGACATCTCAACCAACATCTTCAGCGGTTTTGCGGCTCAGCTTGCTGAGATGGGTGCCATTGTTCCACTTGATAAGGAATTCGGAGATGACTTTTGGAACTTAGTGAAGGCAAGGAACATGGAGAATGTCATCAAGGGATGGGTATTAAATGATCACTACTATGTGTTCCCAATCTATTCGAATCCAATGCTTTTCTGGTGGAGGAAGGACCTTCTTGAAGAAGCAGGATTCTTTACTCCACCAAGAACCTACAGTCAGGTGTATAAGCTTGCTAAGAAGGTTACCGTTCCAAAGGAGAAATACGCCATAAAGGTCTTCGCAGGCAAGAACTGGTGGGACAGATGGTTTGATTTTATCACACTTTACTACGCTGCAAGTGAAGGGGCTCCTTATATAAAGAACAATAAAGCAGTCTTCAACAACGAGTATGGGAAGAAAGTCGCTGACTTCTTCTACACTTTATTCAAAAACGAATGGACAGCTATCGATCTTGGAAAAGACCCATTTGAAAAGGGTATCATCATGGGAAGCTTGATGGGACCATGGCATTTCAATTACACCAAAAAGCACTATCCTGAGGTTTACAAGAACATAGAGATTGCTCCTCCGCCAGTTCCAGATGATTATCCTTCATACAAACCTGTTTACACATTCGCCGACACCAAAGGTCTCGTTGTTTTCTCTACATGTAAATATAAGAAAGAAGCCTGGGAATTTATTAAATGGGTCTTCTCCAATCCGAAGAACGACGCAAGGTGGATAGAGTTAACAAAGATGCCTCCCGCAAGAGGAGACATAACAACAAATCCGATGTTCAAGAAATATGTAGAAAGTGATCCTTACTTTGCAGCAACCGCCAGTTATGTTGCATACGCCGTGCCACCAGCCCTCATAACAACGACGATAGATGTTCAGAACGCTATGACGAATTATCTCATAGAACCCATTATTTATCTGAAAGCCACACCGGAAGAGGCTCTTGAGAAAGCTGTAAAAGAAGTCAATAAGGTTCTCCTTACTCAATGATAAGATGGGGGGAGATGCCCCCCTTTTTCAAAAAATATGAGAGGTGAAACAGATGAGCCTTAGAAGAAGAGAGAAAGCGCTTGGCTGGGGAATTGTAAGTATATATCTTTTTTACACGGCAATATTTTGGGGGTATCCTTTTGTTTGGATGCTTATACTCGCCTTTACAAAGTGGAATTTTTTTGGGAAGCCTCGTTTTATGGGATTTTATAATTTTATAAGGCTCTTTAAAGACCCGATTTTCTGGCAGGTGTTTTTGAATACATTGAAGTTCATGCTTTACTTCCTTCCAATGGTTTTTGTTGGTGCGATGCTATTTGCCATAGCCTTGAATAAGATGAAGTATTTCAAATCATTCGTTGCATTAAGCTTTTTGGTAGCAAATGTATCTTCTGGTGTTGCGTACTCAATAATATTCGAGAATATATTTTCAGATATTGGTCCTATAAACAAATTTCTTTACGATCACTTTGGAGTCACGATCCCCTGGTTCAGCAGCCCCAGTCTTGCGATGCTTACAATAGCCATAATGGTAACCTGGAAGTTCATCGGGTATTATGGACTTATACTTTACTCTGGACTTCAAGCAATTCCCAAATCTCTTTACGAAGCAGCAGAGCTTGATGGTGCAACAAGATGGGTAAAATTCTGGAAGATAACTTTACCTTTGATAAATCCCGCTGTAGTTACGGTGTTGGTGCTCGCGATAAATCTCTCCTTTGGAATATTCACAGAACCTTACATGATAACCGGTGGGGGCCCGATGAACAAAACTCTCACCTTTATGATGTACATGTATAACACCGCCTTCAGGAGAATTAACCCGAGCTACGCTACAGCGATTGCCATAATAACGGCTCTGATAAACTTCGGCATAATTCTTCTTGTTAGAAAGACCGTAGAAAAAGAGGTGAGCATAGTATGAAGAGAAAGGTTGCAAAAGATGTTATATTACATGCGGTTATGATCATATTGGCTTTGATATGGATATATCCCTATGTTTGGATGTTCATTTCTTCTTTCAAAGTCCCTAATGAAATATTTGGAAAGTTTATACCAACGAAGCTAACTCTTGAGCATTATAAGTTTATATTCTTTATGAGCAAAAAGCTTGAAAGACCCTTTATAAGAGCCTTTTTGAACAGTGTATTTATTTCAGTTGTGGTTACCCTTTCTGTGATGTTTTTCTCCGCACTTGTAGCTTATCCGCTTTCAAAGCTGAAATTTGGCGGAGGGAAAGCCATTTTCAATTTCATTATATTCCAAATGTTGTTCCCAGGATTTATGTTCATAATTCCACTATTCGTCCTTATAAGAAAACTCCATCTCTTAAACACTTATTCCGCCATGATAGTTCCATACTTAATGAGTGCATGGGGAGTATTCATGATGACGCAAGCTTATAAATCTATCCCAAATGATTATATAGAGGCAGCAAAGATAGATGGGGCAAAAACATTATGGATAATCTTTAAAGTTCTTCTTCCATTGGTCAGAGGAACAGTCTCAATAGTGGGGCTTTTCACATTTATAAGTATATGGGATAACTTCATGTGGCCATTAATCGTTGTGAAAGATTACAACAAGATGCCTTTGGCTGTCCTTTTGGCCACTTTCCATCATGAGTATGCCTCTTATGTTGGTCCACTTTTAGCGGGGTCAGTATTGCAGACAATTCCTATGATTGTAATCTTTATCATCTTCAGAAAACAATTCTTGAAAGGTATATCAATGTCGTTCAAGTGAATGAAAAGGAGGCATGGGGATGAAGCTTCAAAGACATGTTTTAAACCCTATCTTGAAACCAGAACCACTTCACAATTGGGAAAGCAGGTTTGTTTTTAACCCCGCTGTTGTTTACGACGGAGAGCTTTTCCATATGCTCTACAGGGCCCAAGGTGAAGATATGGTATCAAGACTTGGATACGCTGTTAGCGTAGATGGTGTGCATTTTAAGAGACTGAATGAACCAGTTTTTGAACCTGCAAACGACGATGAGCTCTACGGCGTTGAAGATCCAAGAATAACTAAAATTGATGGTTATTACTACATGCTCTACACCGCCTATGCTCCAAGAGGTCCAAGGGTTGCACTGGCAAGAACAAAGAATTTCTTTATATGGGAAAGACTTGGGAGGATATTGACCGATGAGGAGAACAAAGATGCCGCCCTATTTCCGGAGAAAGTTGGCGGAAAGTATGTTTTACTTCACAGAATACCTCCTGACATCTGGCTTGCTTATTCTGACAATCTCATCAATTGGACCAACTTTGTAAAGATAGCATCTCCAAGGAAAGGAAGCTGGGATAATTTAAAAATAGGTGCAGGTGCCCCACCAGTAAAGACAGAATATGGCTGGCTTCTTCTGTACCATGGTGTTCAAAAGGCGGAAAGATCTATATATAGGCTGGGATTCATGCTCCTTGACCTTGAAGACCCTACGAAAGTTCTTAAAAGAACAGAAGAACCGATTCTTGAGCCAAAAGAAAATTGGGAAAAATTCGGTGGAGTTCCAAATGTTGTTTTCTCTGACGCTATGGTAGAGTATAAGGATAAATACTACATCTACTACGGAGGGGCAGACACAGTTATAGCAGTTGCAACGATCGAGAAAGACAGAGTTTTTGAGTGGATAAAAAGTTAATAGGCTAATTCTCCATAGCAGTCTGCCTTACAAACATGTCGTAGTAAAGTCCTTTTTTCCCCATTAACTTTTCGTGGGTGCCTCTTTCCACGATTTTTCCTTTGTCTAGGACATAAATGACATCAGCGGTTTGGAGGACTTTAAGCCTGTGGGTTATAACAACCAAAGTTTTATCTTTCATGGTAGTTCTGAGGGAGTTTATTATCTCCTCTTCGGTTTCAGGGTCAACTGCCGATAAACAGTCATCAAATATGTAAAGGTCAGCTTTTCTAATCAAAGCCCTTGCAATCATAACCCTCTGCCTTTGCCCACCAGATAATGTAAGACCTCTTTCTCCGACTTTGGTGTATATTCCCTGTGGGAGTTTTTCTATTTCGTCCAAGATTCCCGCAAGTTTCAAAGCGTTTTTGACTTCTTCCTCGCTATAGCTTTCGCCTAATGTAACATTTCTATAGATGGTATCGGAGAAAAGGAATCCCTCCTGTGGAACGTATGCAACCTTTTTCCTTATGCTACTGCCTTTTATGTCGTTTATATCAATACCATTTATGTGTATTCTTCCTCTTTCAACGGGAAAGAGCTTTAAAACAAGCTTTGCAAGGGTGCTCTTCCCTGAGCCCACAGTTCCTACTATCCCAACAAATTGACCTTCGGATATGTCAAGGTTTATATCCTCAAGGACTATTCTGTCATCGTCAGGATAACAAAAGTTCAAATTAGAGATTTTCACATCTTTTATACTTTGAATTTCAACAGCATCGTCTTTTTCCTTTACCATCGGCTGAGCCTTAAGCACTTCATTTATCCTCTTAAGTGAAGCCGTACCTTGCTGAATTATGTTAACTACCCATCCTATGGCCGTCATTGGCCAGACGAGCATTCCAAGGTATGTGTTAAAAGACACAAAGTCTCCTATGGATATTCCACCTGATATAGTCATCTTACCGCCAAAATATAAAGAAAGAAAAGAAGAAGATCTACCGATAAAAGCTATGAGTGGCCAGAAAATACCGCTTATTAGAACAAGTTTCATTCTTGCCTTTAAATTTGTCCAAGCTTTGTCGTTGAACATGTCCTCAAATTTTCCCATAGCGGAAAAGCCTTTTATTATTCTAACAGCAGAGATGCTCTCTTCAGTGAAACCAGAAAGCTGAGAAAAACTTTCTTGAACCTGTGCAAAAGTTTTATGTATGGTCTTCCCAAAGAGAAGTACTATCACAGTTATGAAAAGAAGTGGAATTATAACGATCCAAGTCAAACGCCAGCTTACGAATTTCCCCATCATCACAATTGTCATTATCCCCATAAACGTTGCATCGGTGCTTATCACAACACCACCGGCAAGCATCCTCCAAACCGCTCTGACATCGTTGGTAAATCTTGACATGAGCTCTCCTCGCGAGTATTTCGAGAAAAATGCGGGATCGAGGTAAAGAAGCTTCTCAAACAATATTCTCAAGGCGTATCTCTCAAACCTTCTTGCAGAACCTATAATCATCAGTCTCCATACAAATCTTCCAAGAAAGACACCGGTAGCAAGGGCTATTATCCATAATACAAAAAGGGTTATTCCTTTCATCATGGTGGCTTCGTCACGGATCTTAGTAAAGTATTCCACCTTATCTATAGCCAAACCCATAATTCTTGGCACGATAAGTTGTGCCACATCTACCGCCATAAGTGCTATTATTCCTATTAGGTAATATTTCCAGCTCCTTTTAAAGAATTCTTTAACCATCGAGCATCACCAAGATGAGATTTTAACACTTTTATGCTATATTTGATTAGGGATCATCGCACAAAAAATCGGGAGGGAAAACAATGTTCAAAAGAGTGAGTATGGGAATAGATTTGGGGACAGCAAATACCCTTGTTTTTGTTAAGGGAAAAGGCATAGTGGTGAACGAACCTTCAGTTATCGCAGTGGATACAACAACCGGAGAAATCCTTAAAGTTGGAATAGAAGCGAAGAAAATGCTTGGAAAAACCCCTTCAACAATCCAAGCTATAAGACCTTTGAAAGATGGAGTCATCGCCGACTATGAGACTGCTCTTGCGATGCTTAGGTATTTTATAGGGAAAGTTAAAAAGGTCAGTTTTCTAAAACCGTTGGTAGTTATTGGAATCCCAGCAGGTGTTACAGAGGTTGAAAGAAGGGCGATATTGGAAGCAGGATACGAGGCTGGATCAAGCAAAGTATTCTTGATAGAAGAACCGATGGCAACGGCAATTGGTGCTGGGCTTCAGATAGAGGAACCGATGGGGAATATGGTGATAGATATTGGTGGAGGAACAACTGAAGTTGCTGTTATTTCCTTAGGAAGTATTGTTGTGTGGGATTCTATTAGAATTGCCGGTGATGAGATGGATGAAGCGATTGTTCAATACGTAAGGGAAACATACAGAATAGCTATAGGGGAAAGGACAGCAGAGAGGGTTAAGATGGAAATAGGTAACGTGTTTCCACAGCCCGAATACGATGAGCTTGAAACAACGGTTATTGGGGTGGATTTATCGAGCGGCCTTCCAAGAAAGATAGTTTTAAAAGGTGGGGAAGTGAGAGAAGCGTTGAAAGAGCCCGCAAGCGCCATAGTTGAATCGGTGAAGACAACGCTGGACAGAACCCCACCAGAACTCATAGCCGATATCGTTGAAAGGGGAATAATCATAGCTGGTGGGGGTTCGCTTTTAAGAGGAATTGATATACTGATAAGTAGGGAAACTGGTATACAGGTTATACGAGCTGAGGATCCTCTCACGTGCGTTGCAAGAGGAGCAGGTGCGGTTCTTGATAAAATGAAGCTTCTTAAGAAGCTTCAGAGGATTGAATAAAATGAAAACGGTGGTAAAAGTTTTACTCATACTTTTGTTTGTCTCTATCCTCTTTTTAGAAAATGCTTTCTTCTTACAAAAATATTACATTTTTATCTCTATAAAAACTCAAACACCTTCTTTAATGTTGAAAGAGAAGGTAAATGCTTTTTTTAGGTGTATTAAAACCTACAATAAGACATTAAATTATGAAAGACCTTCAGATGGAAAACCCTTAAATCTAAATAAAGGAATCTTAACCGTTAGTGGAGAGGCAACCCCAGGGTTTTTACTTTTAAGCGATAAGGGAGAAATAATTGGAAAGGTTATAAAAAGTGAAAAAGGCATCATTTATGTTGCCACTCCATTTTCTGAGCTTTTTTCCATGAACATCACATTGGAAGGAAGTCCTTCCTATGAAGGAAGATTGATAGGTGGAGTTCCGCCACTTGTAGAAGTTGATAGAGATGTGAATGTAGACGGTATGAAAGTATGGATTTCTGAAAGTGAAAAATATGGACTTTATTTAAGATCAAAGGGGGAAGGATATTTAGGAAAGATAAAGGGGAAAAGTTCAAAACTTTGGATACTTGATTATAAACTTCCAAAAGGCCCTTATAAGGTTGTGGGAAGATGATTTGGCTGATTTTTGGCGTCTTGTCGATATTTTGGGATCCTGGAATGGGTTACATTTTTCCACTATTGTCGCTTTATATACTCGGTTACTTTTGGAAGAGAACTCATCCAATAGCTATGTTTATAATACTTCTCCTTCATCATATAGCGTCTCTTAATTCTGGTTTTATGGAGCTTTCCCTCATGATAGCGATATTCTTAATTACAGAAATAGATTCTTTGTTCATAAAAAAAGTCATTCCTTATGTAATCCTTTCCGTTTTTATAGCGGCAGTTATGTACTTCAGTTACGGGATTACCGCTGGAATAACCACTATCGTCGCTTCTTTTATCGTGTACCTATGGAGGGGTTAATTTGAGAGGAAAGATCGTTTTTTTGCTGTTTATTCTTTTAATTCCTACGATACTTTTATGGTATGCCCCTCTCCAGTTAGTTCACTGGAAAGAGTATAGAAGTTACATAGATTCGATAGGGTTTAAAACAATAACACTCCCGTCTCTTCGGGGAAAAATTATCAGCTCAGACGGTAAGGTACTTGCAAAAAGCGAAATGATATATATGGCTCAACTGTTTGGAAGAAACATACCAAAATATACAAAATTAGCCAGAATAGTTGGAAAAGATAAAGCAAATGAGTTGATACTTGGAAACGATATCGAAGTATCAAGAGTAGAAGCAGAGAAGCTAAAAAAGTTGGGTGTGTATGTATATAAAAGTTTTAAAAGAATATACTCAGGTCTTGCTCCTCACGTGGTAGGATATGTTTCCAAATCTGGTAGAGGGATCTACGGTGTGGAAAGAGAGTATGATGATCTGTTAAAGGGGCAAATCGGCTCGGAACTCGTTATGATCGACAGGAAGGGAAGGATACTATCAACGATTGTAAAAACTCCTCCTTTAGAAGGAAAAAACATAACCTTAACTGTGAATTCAAAACTGCAGAGCCTTGCCCAGAAACTTTTAAATGGAAAAAAAGGATCCGTTATAATGATGAACGCAAAAAACGGCGATATTTTGGCAATGGCTTCAAGTCCATATTTTGATCCTAACAAAATTTCCTCAGGTTTAAGCCCGAGAGAGTGGGAAAAATTACTTAACGATCCAGATAGCGCCTTTCTAAATAGAGCAATCTCTTCAACTTATCCACCTGGCTCTGCAATAAAACCCTTTATCGCCTTTACCTACCTTTTAACAACGAAAGAGCCAACACAAGTTGTGGATTGTAAAGGTGTTTTCAGATATAGAAACAGCAAAGGCAGAGTGGTAGCCGTATATAAAGATTGGCTTTTGTCAGGCCATGGAACCACTGACTTGAAAAAGGCTATCAGGGTATCTTGTAATGTATACTTTTATACCATTGGGCTTGAAATTGGCATCGATAAAATGAGAGAGATGGCTAACTTGGTAAAGCTTGACGAAAAAACAGGAATAGACCTACCTGGTGAAGTTAAAGGTCTCTTTCCTTCAAAAACCTGGAAAATGCTCACCTATAAAATGGACTGGTATCCCGGAGATACCATTCTCGTTTCCATAGGACAGGGATATGTAAAATTAACTCCGATTGAACTTATAACCTTTTACTCGCTTTTGGCAAATGACGGCGTTTCCTACATACCCCATGTGGTAAAGAAAATAGGAGATGATGAAATAAAACCCAGAATTTTCGTCAACATGAAGGAAGTTTCGAAAGAAATTTGGGATTTTTTAAGGGAAGCAATGGTTGAAGTTACAACTCATCCTGGAAGTTTGAAGGAAGAAGGAACAGCCTACAGAGTCTTCAAAGGATTCCCAATAAAAGTTGCTGGAAAGACGGGAACAGCGGAGGTGGGAAAAGGTTTGAAAGCTCATTCATGGTTCATAGGCTACGCTCCTGCCGATGATCCGCAGGTTGTCGTACTTGCTATGGTAGAACATGGCGGACCGGGAAGTTACGCCGCAGCTCCTATTGCAAGAAGAATGCTTGAGGAATACTTCGGTGTAGCTCCAAAGAAAGAGAAAAAAGAAAAGGAAACGGTTGAAAAGGAAGAAAAAGAAAAACAACCGCAAGGGAAACCCCTTGCGCAACCTGAAAAAGTTGTTACTCGGACTACATCTGAAAAAACTAATAAAGAAGCTTCCTCATCACTCTCTACCCTTGAATCTCAACGAAATCCTGTCGAAAACATCATAAAGCACAGGCAGGAAGAAAAGGGTGAAGAGAGTAGCTACACTCAGACCGGAAATGAGGGTAACGGCCATCGGAGCATGATACTCCTTCCCTGTGCCACTCAAAACCAGATCGGGAATAAGGGCAATAATAGTAGTAAGGGAGGTCATGAGAATAGGTCTGAGCCTGCTGCCAGCTCCCTCAACAATGGCATCAAGCTTCTTTCTCCCTTTCTCCCTTAACCTGTTTATCTGGTCTATCATGACTATTCCGTTGTTAACAACTATACCAAATAGCATTACAACGCCTATCAAAGCTATTATGTTAATAGGCTTTTGTAAGAAAAGATAAACTGCAGCTATTCCGATGAGTCCCATAGGAACGGTGAACATTATAACGAATGGATAAACGAAAGATTCAAATTCACCAACCATTACCATGTACATCAGGATGATACCGATTATAGCTGCGATTATCACCTTCACTATCTCTTTATGAGTTACTTCAACTTGACCTCTAACTTTTATATCATATCCAACTGGGACTTTGATATTTCTCACCACTTCTCTAATCCTCTTTAAAGCCTCTGTTTGAGAAATTCCTTCAATATCGGAAGTTATCAAGTAAGTTTTCTTTGCGTCTCTGTGAACGATAACATAGGGAACTTTTGCTCTTACAACTGTGGCAATATCAGAAAGCTTGAATTTAGCACCAAACATGTTGGGAATAAGAACATCATCAAGTCTCTTATAATGAACATTCTCCGGGTATACGACTATATCTGTAAGCTTTCCGTTGTATAGCATCTGACCTGCTTTGGTTTTCCCATTTATTGCGGCAAGCTCCGCTGCAATTTGAAGATCACTTAGCTTTCTTTTAACCAAAACATCCTTCTTTGGAATGATTTCGTAGGTTTCTATCATGTTTTGGAAGGTGGATTTTATGTTTTTTAAAAACGGTAGATCTTTCACCTTATTATATACTTTTTGTGAAATCTCTTTCAAAATTTCGTCATTCTCGCCTTGAATCTCGATTTCAAGATCTCTGCCAAGGAAGTTCATACCTTCTTCCATACCACTTAGAATCTCAAGAGATACATTTGAATACTCCGCCTTGAGCTTTTTGAATAGATTTTCTTCTATATCAGAGGTAACTTTCTCAAAGTTAGGAAGCTTCCTATCTTCCCAAAATTCCACTTCCACAAAACCACTCTCATACCCACTATCGCTCATAAAGTGTGACATCTCATTGTCATCTTCCACTCCGTAGTGGGTGTAGATGTGGTGTATGTTCCACTCCTCTTTCTTTCCTTCAAGGTATCTTTCAATCCCTTCAACAACTCTTTTTGACACAGTTGGCGACGTGCCTGCAGGCAAAGAAAAGTTTATCCTGAATTGAAGTGGAGTAGCAGTTGGCATTAGAGAAAATCCTACCTTGTAAAGTATAAAACTTGATATCACGAAAAGAACCAAAACGAGTGTTACCAAAATTGCCCGTTTTTTAAGAACCTTCCTTAGCGCTGATTCGTACCATCTGACAAGTCTTTTCATTCTTGGTTCGCTACCTTTTATGACAAACTGCGACATTGAAGGGACAAAGGTTAGTGAGATGAACAGCGACGCAAGCAAGGTATACGTAACAGCGAGGGCTGTATCTCTGAACATTTTCTCTGCGAATCCATGCATAAAGGCTATCGGAAGGAACATAGATATAGTAGTGAGCGTCGAAGCGGTTATTGCAGCACCTACGGAACCTGCTCCTATATATGCTCCCTTTTTAGGCTCGACTCCCATCTCCGATTGTCTATATATGCTTTCTGTGACAACTATGGCGTTATCTATAAGCATTCCAACGGCAAGTGCAAGCCCACCAAGAGACATGAGATTTATCGTCATTTTGGAAAAATACATAAGAAGAACACCAACTACAAGAGAGATTGGAATCGCTGCTGCCACGAGGATAACTACTCTGAAGTCTCTTAAGAATATGAGAAGAACCAGAACAACTGCAATAGCTCCAATGATTAAATTCCTATAAAGAGTATTTATCGACATCATCATGTATTTTGATTGATCCATGAGCGTTTCTACTTTAAC
>Ga0256838_1000751_pt1 | contig 17670 bp, 19 predicted proteins | sample 4571419metaG_FD_185978 | JGI IMG/M metagenome (GOLD analysis project Ga0256838, IMG submission 185978) | Hydrothermal vent microbial communities from Guaymas Basin, Mexico - 4571-419 | ecosystem: Environmental > Aquatic > Marine > Hydrothermal vents | place: Mexico: Guaymas Basin | collected...
GACGAGTATCCAAAGAGTTCGGTTGTTATACGCACTGGCTTAGACGTGCGGGAGAGAAGCAGCATCTTGGTTCGCAGCGGCGACGCACTCGTGGTCCTTGGCGGGGGCCTGGGGACATTGTTTGAGGCCTTCATAGCCTGCAGCTACGGTATCCCCGTCTACTATCTCAGAGTCGGCACAGACTTTGTTACTGATCGCTTCGCAGAGTGTTTCAGGGACGGGGTTATCGACTCTAGGGTGGGATGCCGTTTCAGCTACTTCTCGGCCCCCGCCGACCTCGTTGAAGCACTTTGCAACAGAGGTGGTGCTGTCCATGTACAGCGTTAACTATCACGGCCGTCTGGATAAGATAAAGAACCTTGTGGAGAAGAAGGGGCTTGATGTGCTTGTCGTTGAGAGGCCTAGCGATGTCTTCTACATTACGGGGTACCGTGGTGCAGGCTATGTAGTCGCAACCCGTGACCAGGTCGTCTTGGCGGTTCCTGTGCTTGAGTACCGCCATGCACTGGACTACATCGCCGAGTCGGGGCTTGGCGACTCTCTGGAGCTAGCGGTGTTTAGGCCCTACGGGCTTCCGGGCAGCCTTGTTGTCGAGAAAGAGGGCGTAAAGCTCGTAGACAACGGGCTGAAGGGGTTGTTACACAGACTGGCAGGCAAAGAGGCGCCGACCTGCGGCATGGTTACCGCGTCTTATAGGTTCTATATGCAGCTAAGGGAGAACTGCGAGAAGGTCATTGACACAGCCGATGCTATAGACAAAATGAGACTAGTCAAGGAGCCTTGGGAAATTGAGCGCATTCAGCGTGCAGCAGAGATAGGCGAACAAGCGCTCCAGGAGGCTCTCTCTAGTCTCGACTACGGGGTCAGCGAGGCAGAGATTGCCGGCGTAATAGAGGCGGCCATAAGGCGCGCGGGAGGAGACGGCCCCTCTTTTCCGCCGATAGTAGCATTTGGGGCCAACACTGTTTACCCCCACGCAATGCCCTCCAGGAGCCGTGTCCTTACGAGACCAGCCCCTGTGCTCATAGACTTAGGCGCCGTGTACGCCGGCTACTGTAGCGACATGACACGGACAACCTTCTTTGACGGCTCTCCAGCCGAGTTTAGACACATAGCAGAGGCTGTCCACGAGGCAATGAACAGCGCTATCGAGAGGGCTGCACCGGGCGTCACAACGGGCGAACTCGACGCTACTGCAAGGAGTGTGCTCAAGAAGTATGGGCTTGCCGAGTACTTCATTCACAGCCTAGGCCACGGCGTCGGCATTGACATACATGAGCCCCCGCGCGTGACATACAGTGACAAGACCGTACTCGAGCCAGGCATGGTGATAACCGTGGAGCCAGGTGTCTATATCCCAGGGAAACTTGGCATGAGGATAGAGGAACTCATAGTGATAACACATCGCGGCGCAAGAAGACTCACCCGGTTTGATACGTGGCTATGGCGCTGATGAGAAAGAAAGCCCCGACCGCAGCGAGACACTATTACGGACATTGGTGTACGCCTTTTCTCCACCCCTATAGGGGGTCTAGCCTTATGCCGCTCTCAGGTGTAGCAGACCTACCACTCCATAGCGGCCATGTGCCTCCATGGCTTGCACGCTACATGAGGCGCCTAGCGGAGGCCATCGTGGAGGCCGTGGTAGAGCTGTTTTCGCCGCGTGTTCTAGTTGAGCGTCTGGGAGACCCTTTCTGGTTCCAGGCATTCAACAACGCTATCGGCATGGACTGGGACAGTAGCGGCTCCACCACGGTCACCCTCGGGATATTGAAGCAGGTAACGTGGTCTAGGCCCGAGCTCAGCCTGGTAGTATTGGGTGGCAAGGGCCGCCGCGCCAGAATGGTTCCCGACGAGGCGCTGAGGGCCGTCGAACTCGGCATCATAACCGACGCTGAGGCTGACGAGGTGGTGTCGGCGTCGCGCCTGGCCGCAAAGACCGATAATGTGCTTCTCGATGATGGCTATGCGCTCTATCACCATGCAGTGGTTGTGTCACGAGGGAGATGGGCTATCATACAGCAGGGCCTAAATGACTCCAACCGCATGGCACGGAGATATCATTGGCTAAGCCCTCTTCGAGCGAATGAGCCTAGCCTCGAACCTCACTCAGCCATAGCATCGTCGAGGAGGGAGAGCGTCATAGCATATGACTTGACCTCATCTGCCAGCCGTGAAGCTAGACGGGCCATACCAGAGCTTGCCGCCTCTACGAGCCCGAGACGCCTGCTTGAGGAGATACACACTGCAATACGCTATGCAAGGGGACTTGCAAGCCTAGATATATGGATGCGGAAGGACCGGCAAGCTATGCCCCAGAGATCCGTACGGCCCCGTTACTACCGTCCTCCGCCAACACCGCCCCGCCACATAGAGCGCGTCTTGTATAGCCTCTATGAGGCCAAACCGTCAACCATAGAGGAGCTCGTAATGCAGGAGGGCGTTGGCCCAGCCACGCTCCGGAGCCTCGTGCTGGTGGCCGAGCTTGTTTACGGCATACCAGTAAGCCACGCTGACCCCGTCTCGGCGCCCCTGGATCCCTTCCGCTACGCCTACATCGTTGGAGGAAAGGATGGCGTCCCCTTCCCCTTCCGTAAGGACTACGCAGAGAAGGTAATAGAATTTCTCCGAGACGTCGTAGAGGAGGCTAGGCTCGACCCGAAGTCAAAGAGGCAGGTGCTTCGCCGGCTTGAGAGGCTGGCCGGCCTTCTAAACCAAGAGAGAGCTGCTGGAGGACGGGCTTGAGGAAAAGTAGGACTAAGAACTAAGAGCTCTATAAATCCGGGTTTCTGGGTTTTTCTAGCTGCTAGCCCTTCTTCTCCACTAGTACAGCGTTTATCACACCGTCCTGGCCAGGCCTCGAAGTTACCACTGCCTTGCCTAGCTCGGTCTCTATTATTGCGCCCTTGACTATTATGTTTGCACGTGCAAGGTGAGGGTTCGGCGGCGTCTCCAGCACACGGATTATCCTGACCTTCTTTACCTCCCTGGTCTCGGGGTCAACGACATTAGCGTAGTGTGCACGTACAAGGCGTATCTTGTAGTTGCCTCCGCGTACACGTATGATCTTCCTCTTCTCTCTAGCGTCTAGGCGCGTGTTTGTCGGGTATCTACCCATCCAGTACTTCCTCTTGACCTTCTGATGTCTCCATTTGCGGCCGCCAGTAGGCTTCTTCAGATCATTGCCCTGGTAGACACCCATGAGTTAGACCCCCATGCTAGTAGTAGGCCACCCCGCTACTGAACTAGCTATAAGCCCTTCCCTCCCACAAGTTTTGCCTTAACATCGCGCACCGTTGGAAGCCTCTCCAGGTACATGTTGGCGTTAAGCCACGGCACGAGAGCCATAACAACCGCACTGTATGTAAGGTCAGTACGCGTCACGTGCCCCCCTGTAAGGAACCCTATTAGGCCGAGCTTCTCGCCAATACCTGAGCGGCCAGTCTCCCTAGCAGCTATGACCCCCAGCTCCACGCGCTCACGTACCTCGCCAACCCAGCCAGGCGGTATCATAAAGCCCTGGCTTAGGCCTATACTGACGCGCTCACCTGGACCTATGATAGCCGCCACTTGAAGCTCTATGGGCTCGGCACCAGTCTCTACCAGACCCGCCTCTATACCCACACCATAGTCGTAGCCTAGGTTCTTTAGAGCATTCCACGCCCGGTTCACAGCCCCCAATATGACTTCCCTAAAGCCGAGCGGCTGCGATGGCACACCACTCTCAACCTGTATACCTTCGACCCGTGCACTGCATAGAAGCCTGAAGGCCCGTCTAACCGCGTTAACCTTGACCGGGTTGGTTGAGCCTACAGCCACCCTACAGGCACTGCCTTGCACCATAGCCGTCAGCCCCCCTTGTGGCCAGGAGCCCGGCCCATGTTTCTTGTATTGCTGTACTTGCTCTTTCTGCAAAGGGGTTCCTATCTAGCTGACTTTCTCAAGCAAAGCGTAAAAGAAGCCAGTTGTACCATGCCTATGGGGCCACGCTCTCATTGTACCGGGAAGGAGAGGTGAGGGGCTGTAGGGGCCCTGCAGAGGCACTAGCCTAACCTTCTGCTCCTCAAGAGCTCGCTGTATTACATGCTCCCCCTCCTCAGGCATGACGCTGCACACTGTGTAGAGTATGCGCCCTCCAGGTTTGGTTATCCTTATTGCCTCTGTTAGCATCTGGTGCTGGCGTCGAGCCAACTTTGCGAGTGTCGCTTCCGTGAGCCTCCAGCGGGCCTCAGGGTGTCTAGCTATAGCACCCGTGCTAGAGCACGGGGGGTCTAGCAGCACTTTGTCCATCACAGGGCGCAGCAAACGCGAAGCCCTAATCGCATCACCCAGAACAGGAACTATACTCGCCAGGGTGCCGGTCCGCTGGGCAAGGTCGACGAGTCTACCCATCCGGTCAGGGTATATCTCTAAGGCAGCCACCTGCCCGGTGTTACGCTGAAGCTCAGCTATATGAGTAGTCTTGCCTCCGGGAGCGGCGCATAGGTCGGCCACGCGCTCACCAGCCGCTGGCGACAGTATGTAGCCCACTGCAGCGCTTGCCTCGTCTTGGGGTACCACCTTTCCTTCGCGCAGAAGGCTGAGCTTGTCGTAGGGTAGGCCGGGTCGGTAGCGGACGTGGTTCGGTACACGATGGCTAGGCTCCGCATGGACCCCAAGCTTTGCTAGCTCGTCCAGGACTTCATCAACCGTGGCCTTTAGGGTATTGACGCGGAGCCCGTAAGTCGGGCGCGGATTGTTGACTGCCTCTGCGAACCGTTCAACTTCCTCCATTCCGCCTAGGAGTTTTCGTAGTCTCTCTACGAGAAGTCTCGGTAGGAGTAGACGCATTTCCAGCTCTAGCTCACTACTTGGCCTCCATGAGCCCCTACGTAGGCGCTTATAGAGTAGCTTTAGCCGTTCTCCGTTAGCTTCGCCGAAGCGGGTAGCGGCTAGACGCGCCATCGCGTCAACTAGCTGCTCGGCCAGCTCCTCGTCGCCGGCCTCGTCATACAGTGCGAGAAAGGCCGCAAGACGCGTGGCTTGGCGGAGAAACGCGGGAAGCTTCGAGACGTGTACGCCAGCCGCCTCCTCCGCAATGCGGTCGAGTATACCTTGTATACGATACATCTTATAGAGTAGGGCCGTGAGGAGCCTGTCCAGGCGAGTGCCCTGGAGACCGTATCTTCGCAGCACATTTCTCTTAGCGACTTGGAAGGGCTTGTACCTCTCCGCGGCCTCTAGGGCTTCGAGAAAAGCCTTAACTTCGCGACCCTTAAGGCGCAAGGCCTGACCCCGTATCGGAAGCTTCTAGCTCCTAGGGTCTATGTAGCCGTGAGCAGGTCCTCGAGCGCCTTGACTTGTAGGTAGAGCGAGTCGTTATAGGGCGCATAGAGGCCGTGCCTAAGAGCCTCCCTAACCACGAGCCCGTTTATGTAGTCTATCTCTGTGTTCCGCCCCTCCTCAAGGTCCCTCTGCATCTTCGGCTTGCAGCCCCGGACACTCATCATCTCATGGGCCGCGTCAACCGGGCTCCTCATCTTGGCTACACCCTTCTCGTCCACAATCAGCATTACCTCACGGGCTAGTGACTCGACCAGACTGAGGGCGTACTTGCTGCTGCGAAGCCGTTGATACGTAACGCCAAGCACTGTGGCGACAGGCTGGGTGCTTGCGTGCGCAGCCACATAGTCCCAGAGAAGGCCTAGGGTCCTATCCTCCCCGACTAGCTGGGCTCCGAGCCCGAGTAGCTCGAACCCTTCAACTAGCCGGTGCTGTATCTTGTCCGCCTCCTCGACGCCAGTTAGACTTATCCTTACCGTGGCCGCCTCGTACTCTACTCTCCCGCTGTTCCTATCAAGCCAGGAACAACCGTAGAACGCTAGAAGCCCCGACCCTCGACGCCCGAGGAACCTTTCGAGGAGGGGAGTAGGCTGTGTATAGAGCACCGCGCCTCCCGTCAGCTTGTCCGCAATGCTTTCTATCATATCAGACCTAACAGCGGCTACTATCAAGCGCGAGCTAAGCGCGTCTTCAAGCCTGGTCATCGGGCGCACTCTAGCCCTCATAATGCCTCCTTTATGTGCTAGCTCTAGAGGGCCATCAAGCCGTCCACGTCGGGTGCACGTAATGGCTACACGTATGCCTGCCGCAGCGGCTGCAGCCGCCACAAGCCTACCAAGGGCCCCACAGCCTACTACGGCTAGCTCCGTCTCCATAGCTGCCCATAGCCCCCTTTACTATTGGCTGAGGCTAGCAACGTCGTTGAAGAGGCTAGCGGCTTATAACCCAAGCCCGTGGCCTATGACTGGAAGCAGTTTGCACGGAAGATGTTAAGGGGGCCTCGGGCTCCGCCACGCTTCATAGCCCGGGTGCAGGGACAAGTTGCTTGAGACTCTGGGGCGCGTGCTGCATATGACCCGAAATGGCTACATCATCGTACGGCTCGAGAAGGCTGAGAGCCTTCCTCCGCTCAACACGCCAGTGTACCGTGAAGGTGCGCGTCGGGTGGGGACTCTCCTGGACATAATAGGCCCCGTTACCCAGCCCTATGCCGTCGTAAAGCCCGATAGAGCTGGCATCGAGGTGAAGGAGGGCGAGGAGCTGTACTACCGACGACCAGAGCCGAAGAGAAGGGCTAGGCGACGCCGCGGCCCGAGGCCCCCCGCTAGGAGGGGGCGAGGACGTTGAAGGAAATGGTTTGCCCTAGCTGTGGTGCACCACTCGCACTATATGCTAGGCGTGACGTCAACGGCAACCTCGTGTGTACACGCTGCGGACTGGTCATCTCCGAGGCCGATTTTGACCTAGGCCCGGAGTGGAGGAGCTTCACGCCAGAGGATAGGGTTAGGAGAAGCCGTGTAGGCTCACCCATGACCTCCCTTGTCCACGACTACGGCCTAACCACGTATATCTATACTCGTAGCAAGGATCCTCGCCAGCGGAAGCTTGCTGCCCTACAAGCCCGGCTGAGGACCTACAAGAACCAGAAGCTGATCTCTGTTCTCCAGGACGCTAACCGTGTCGCGAGAAGGCTTAATCTACCTCCGAGCGCGGCGGAGACTTACGGCAAGATAGTAAGGAAGCTATACGAGGAGAAGATGATAAAGAAGAACAATGTGAATGAGTATCTCGCTGCGGCCGCGCTTATAGCGGCTAGGCTCGAGCGTCACCCTCTCTCGGTTAACGATGTGATCAACGTGCTCGGCGTCAAGCGTCAACAGCTATGGCGCGCCTATAACAGTATATTGAAGAAGCTTCGTGTACGCTCTGCCGCACCACCTAAGCCGCACAACTTCATACCGAAGATAGCGTCAAGGCTCGGCCTAGGGGGCGAGGTTGAGACTCTGGCTCTGAGGTTCGCTACGCTACTAGTACGAACAGGGCTCGCGCAGGGTAAGCCGCCGGAGCCGCTTGCCGGCGCAGCAATATACTTGTCCTCAATACTACTTGATAAGAAGAGGAACCAGCAGGAGATAGCGAGAGTAGTCAATGCCACAGATGCAACTATAAGGAACCGCTACAGGGACATTGTGGACAACTTCTATATCGAGGTCAGGCTGTAGCGCTCCTTCGAGGGAGCGCTCCACACAGCGTGTTTTAGTCAATCGTCGTTCACCATTCTAGCTCAGAGACGTATACCACAACGCCTCTGCGAAGAGAGTATAGAATTATAGGGGGCAACCTCCAGTACTACCCCATTTCGGTCCACACCAGACCTGCTCAAATACCCCATCCATGTACCCTATCATGGGGCTCCATGTGGAGGAAAAGAAGCCCCGAGAGACAGAAGCCTCGTGGAGCGAGGTAGGTGTAAGCCTTGGCGGCTACGATAGAGCCCTCCCTCGGAGAGAGAGGCTCCGAGCTCTCCGAGATTGAGGCAAAGGCGCTTGAGATAATCAAGGCTAGCGGCGATGAAGGGATCTACCAGCATGAGCTCTGGAAGAAGCTAGGCCTAGACAGCCGCGAGGGCTCCCGCCTGGCCCTGCGTCTTCTCAAGAAGGGCCTCATAGTGCGTGAACCAACAGTCCATAAGGGTAGGCGCACATACAAGCTGTTTATAGCGAAACGCGGCAAAGAGAAGATAAAGCTCAGCATATCGATAGGCCCTGCAATAGAGGTTCCATGCTTCTCCTGCAAGAACCTCGAGCGTTGTCATGCGGGCGGCTTCTTTGATCCAAGGACCTGCCCCCTACTGAGGAACTGGCTGAACAAAAAGATAGAAGCTATAAAGAGGGCTATGTCCTAGCCCTGCCCGCCACGGGAGCAAGTTTCCGAATAGTTTCTACAAGAACATGGAAGGGTGCATCAGTCTTAACGCCTCTGGGATCAAAGACTGTCCTTGCCGCCTGGTATCCCTGCATACGCAGAGCTTCCGCCACAGCAGCCGGACTAGGCATGCTCCTCTTTAAAAAGCTGCACACTTTATCCACCCTGTAGTAGGGCCTCGTCATCGCACATTCTCTACCGAAGTCTTCAAGAAATCCCACAACCTCTACCCCATGCGACAAGCTATCTCCTAGCTTCTTAGCCTCTCTAAGCAGCTCGTCAAGGAACTGAGAATCACAGAGGGGGCCTAGATAGACCGGGCCAACTCTACGCATAGGGACTCCACAGTAGGGACAATAGCCTAGAGCCTGCTCTCCTAGACGCCCATAGCCACAGTTGCTGCAGCTCTCACCATAGCCTAGCGTCGCTAAGCTCTCATCGGCTCTTCCCGCGCCCTTCACTATCTCGGCATAAACACGCACATAGTAGTCCTTGTAGTACGCCAGAAGTATTTTTACGCCATATTCGTGGGAAGCTGCCCGACGTATGAGATAGCCGGCGAGTATACGGACAGCCTGCTCTTTCTCCCAGAGGGTGCGTGCAGGCACTACATCATACCTTCTCATCAAGGCTCTGGGGTGAGAACCGCAGAGCGGAGCGGTGTCAGTAGCTGTTACGGCAATGACTCCTCGCACACGTATCGCCTTTATCGCCATGTCTAGGAACGGGGCCGGGCTGCCAAAGGGATCAAGATCGATTATTGAGGGTGTTATTCCTCTACGGCGCAGACTCGCAAGGAGCTCGTTAGCGTCCATGTTGAATAGCCTCACCCGGTCTCCGACACTGTTTAGATCCACGTTCTTGGCAGCCAGGCTTACCGCGGCCGGGTCCACATCGTTTGCAACAACCCATGCACCTGCTTCTACAGCATACCTTACTGCGCGTACACCGCTCCCCGCTAATGGCTCCACTACGACCAGCTCTTTCAGTCCCCGCAGACGGCTATAGACACGTGCAAATACGACGGCCACATCACGGTTGTGAGCCATCCTCGGATTGTAAAACACAGGCGCCCATGCCGGCTCATAGGCCCCATCGGGGCGCCGGTAAAGGTCGGGGTTAGGCACAATTATCCTCGTTAGCCCCTCAGTTACGACAACGTGCCCATCGTGCACACGACCTCCCCATGTACCACCGGGGAGAGACCAGGTGCAGGAGAAAACGTAGCGCCCAGAAGGGGCAAGGAAACTTGCAGGGAACCGTAGAGGCCTAGCCCTATGCTTAGCCCAGTATAGGCTCTATGCGAGATTTACCTTACTCATAGCCTAGCTCTTTCCTTACGCGTCTTGCGGCCTCTACCATGTTGCGCAGCTTCTGCTTCGCGATATCTCTCGGCAGCCTCTTGAGGCCGCAATCGGGGTCAACGTATATCTTCTCTGGCGGTATAATGTCCATGTCTATGAGTCTCCTTATGTCATTCACTATCTCGTCTATGGTCTCTACACGTGTACTGTGGACATCTATGACGCCGTAGCCTAGCTCCTTGTTATAACCGTACTCTTTAAGGTAGGGCAGTAGCCTGAACTCACTGTTCTTGAATTCCAAGTCTAGCTGGTCTACGGGAAAGTCGAGCGCATAGGGCAGTATCTTCTCTATCCGCCCAAAGCATATGTGAACTATTTTCTTTGCATCTATGCCCTTTAACATTACTTCCAGCGCTTCCTTGAGTATCTCCGCCTCCTCCCGGTAGGGGCGCGTGGAGAGCGCCGGCTCGTCAACTTGTATGAACTTGGCCCCCCTCCTAACGAACTCCTCTATCTCTCGACGTAGAACCTTAGCCATCTCTATGACCGCTTCCTTACGGTCACCGTAGACTAGGTCGAAGCTCCAGTCAATCATCGTGTATGGCCCCGTTATGATTGCCTTCACGGGTCTTCCCTGTGCAACATTGACCGCATATTCCCAGTCCATCACAGCCATTGGGCCCTTGTAGCTTAAATGATCCGCTATCACGGGTTTGCGGAAATAGACGTTATCGAATATCCGTACCCAGTCGCCTTCCCGGTAACCACCCATACGCTCAGCAAAGTAAACCACCATGTCTTCCCGGGCTTGCTCGCCATCGCTTAGAAGGTCTACGCCTGCCCACAAGTAGTCCTCAATAACAGCCTTTATCGCTGGTTTGACTAGCTCGTGAAAGGTGGCCTCGTCAATCTCCCCCCTCTTTCTCTTCCTTATAGCCTCTGCAGCTTCCGGCATAAGCGGATAGCTGCCGACAACCGTTGTCACGAGCGCGGGTGGGAGCCGATAGCTCATCCTAGTCTTCACCCGTGTAACGCTGCACCGCTAGGCCCGGTAGAAGAGCGTGACTCTGAGTTGTCGGCCGCATCATTTATCCGGCCTAAGTGGCTTTAAGCGACAGGGGGATGAGCGAGGCCTTAAATGCTGACGCTATGATGTTGGACGCCCTTTGCGCGACCCCCGTCTCCCCCCTAGTAGTCTTATAATCCCTGGAGGTGTGGCTGGCTGGCGTGGGTGGATATCATGCCGGCCGAGCTGAAAACCGTTGAGGAATTTAACGCTGTACTTAGTCGTGCTGAGGAGTGTAGAGTCAAGCTTGGCTTCCGCAGGGTGCGCACGGAGGGCCAGACTCGCCGCGTCCGTGTTCTCAAGGTCAAGGCAAGGACGCCGCGCCGCCTCTACACTCTGGTCTTCGAGGATATAGATGAAGGCATAAACTACGTTAAGTCTATAAAGGAGAAGTGCAGCAAACTGGTGGTTCTCGATAAGGAGCTTGAGGGTAAGATTTGAGATACTGCCGCTGTAGAGCAGACATAAAAAGCCCAAGAGGGGAAACGCAATTAAGCCCCTCTAGGCTTGGCCGGTGTGTTCTACGTGGTGACGTGGGCCCGTCGTCTAGCTTGGTAGGATGCGGGGTACACGTGCCCGCAGGCGCGGGGCGTGCCCGACTCGGGACCCCGTGGTCCCGGGTTCAAATCCCGGCGGGCCCACCATTCACGCCCCGTTGCAAGACATGAATGCGCGTCCCTTCTCCTACCCAAGCCAAGTACACAACAGGATAACTTCTAAGGAGTCCCTAGAGCCACTTGCCTCTGCCTCGTTTTCTCTGCTGTAACGTTTATGCTCGAGCCATGCGATGACCGCAAGAGACTTAACGTGCTGCACACTGTGTGCTCGGCCTTGGAGGCGCCGCCGTAGCTCAGCCGGCAGAGCGCCGCCCTGGTAAGGCGGAGGTCCCGGGTTCGAATCCCGGCGGCGGCTCCATGCTGCGGGCCTTCTTCTCCCTCCATATCTCGTGGAGCGGGGTAGTGCTGTATGTTGCCCGTAACTGCGGCCGTGGCTGGCGAAGGCAACGTGACTAGCTTTGTTGAGCTACTGGCCAGTTCCCTACAAAATCCGACAATACTGGCTGCCGTCTTGATTCAGTTCGTACTGGGCTTTGCAGCTGGCTACTATATGGCTAAGGTAGCCAAGTATATCATTGCCCTGGTAAGCGTCTTCGTTGTAGGAGCGCTTATCGGCGCATGGGGGATAAGTGGCTCTGTCGAGGATACGCTGCGCGCGCTAACAAAGAACTGGGAGGAAGTGAAAAGCCTGGCTCTGCAGCTTATTAAGTTGATAAGCACGTTACTTGTAGGACCGACTGCTCTGGGCTTCTTCATCGGCCTCGTGGTGGGCGTAACACGCAGATAGCCTCTCCATCCGCCTCCCTTAGGGACTCCTCCCTTTTTGCCCATATACAGCCAAATGTAGGTATCGACGCCTGCTGGCCTACTGTGGTAATGCTCTCTTTTCCCGGGGCTTAGGGGTAAAAGTCGTCTGTAATCTGGAGCGTGGGGGTGTATAGGGGGCTTTGAGGCTGCGAAGGGCAAGGAAAGACGAGATAGAGAGGCTAAGGAGCATAGCTAACTACCAGTTCGGTTGGCCTGCAGGAGATGTTCTCGTGGATGACGACGCTGTTGTCGGCGTTTCTCCCGCGACTAGGCGTATAAGAGAGCTGTATGGGCGTGACGGTCTCGTCGCGGTGCTTCGTGCCCATGATTACTTCTTCTCGCTCTCACTCAGGGGCGCGGCTAGGCTTCTCAGAGTTTTCCCTTATCCGAGGCTGCGTGTCATTGTTAGCATGGAAAGGCTTGACTCAAAGAGCCTTAGTTGCAGACACATAAAGGATGTCGATGAGAGCCTTTTTGCTGGCGAGGAAGTCATAGTGGTTAATGAGCGTGACGAGCTGCTTGGCGTTGGTAGGCTGCGTCTCTCGCCTGCCGAGATTAGGGAGGATTTTTGTTGGGGTGAGGCGGTCAGGCTAAGGAAAATCAAGGGTGAATGATTGTGTTCAAAAGCTTTACGTATAAGACTGTAAAAATCTACTATGTTGGTGATGTTGTCAACTCTGACTTGTACGTGACAGGGTTTAAGGGGTTTGGCGCCGTCGGCTACATAACTACCCTTCACTTAGTTGAAAAGCTAGACTGCAGCCGCGCAGGCTACATAATGACTAAGTATATGCCTGAAGAAGCCACCATAGACAAAAGTGGTGTATTGGCAGCTGCCTTCACGCTCTATGCGTGTAGAGTCGGCGACAAGAAGCTTCTAGTCCAGGTAAACCATGACCTGCCACTGCCCCAGGAACGTATGCGTTTTGCATCTGCCATCATAGAGTTCTTGCGAAACGTTGGTATAGCCGAGGCCGTATTCGTAGGAGGGTTTGATTCAAGGTTCAAACGGGGAGAGGAAGAGCTCCGATGGGTCAAGACAACTGCATATAAACGAGAACTCAATGCACCACTGATGGATCAAGGACTATATGTAGTGGGCCCGCTGGCGCTGCTTCTTATAGCCGCTGAGATAAGGGGCTTCCCTGCAGCAGCCGTGTTGCCCTACGCTGAGGCTGCTCGCCCAGACCCCCGCGCTGCAGCTGTGGCTGTACGCACAATAGGCAGGCTATATGGCGTCGAAGTAGGTGTTGAAGATCTGCTAGAGGAGGCTAGGAAAATCGAGGAGATGATAATAGAGATGGAGAAGCAACAGCGGGAGGCTATGACGCCGCCCAGTAGTGAGCGGGTCTATATGTGAGCAGGGGTCAGTGGTAGGTCACGGTGGGTCCCCCTTTCATAGTCAGCGTGTTAGTGTCTTTCTTCTCTTCCTAGTAGCTTGGAGGCCTTTGCATGTGTCAAGCAGTTCTAGCGTTACGGCAACATCGCCGCCAGCGGATAGGGCTCTGTATAGTGTCTCTGCCAGTCTTGTGCTCCAGCTGAGCTCCATGCATGCATAGATGTGGACTTCCTTATAGCCGCCGTCAAGTATGTACTTTAATATTCTTGAAGCCGTTTCGCCGATTACTTCCTTGTAGTCTATACTGCTAGTCTCAAACTGGGAGAGGGGATAGGTCTCTGCAAGTTCCTCCGGGATAACAGCTATTGAAGTAATGTAGCCTACTATGTGTACTTCTTCGTGTAGTTTGTTACGTAGCGCTAGGTAGAGCGGTGAACGTGTGAAGGGCTTGTACTCTTCTAGTACTGGTATCAGTGCTATCTTCTGTTTTCCTTTAGGTCTTCTGTACCGTTCTCTGAGCATCCTTATATGCTGCAAGACGCGTGGATGGTATAGGCTTTCAACACCGTATATGAAGATGCCTTTTGCCTTGCCTCCCTTTACGCGTGGCGTGTAGGCAACCATATAGTCACTGTGCCTAACGATCTTATGGAAGGCACGATATAGCGAGGGGTGTGCCTTTGAGCGCTCTTCGAGGAGTTCCCACAGTCTCCCTTCTCTTATAGCTTGTTTGACCTGGTTTAATGTTGACGCTAGCACGTAGAGGTTGTGGGTTGCGATTAGCCTTACGCGTTCTTCCTTTGGCATCTCTAGTAGCTCTTGAGGCGTGTACTTGACGCATATTGGACTTTCGCAGGGCATATACTCTAGCTCTTCAAGCTTATATGTACGCGTTGCAGTCATTATGCGGTTGTCGCGTGCATAAAGAATGTACGATGCCGAGTCAAACATGTCCACGCCCAGGGCAACAGCGTAGGGTATTATCATTGGATGGCCTGCACCAAAGAGGTGGAGCGGGACGGTCCGGGGTAATATTCTCCTAACCATCGCTATCATTTCTATAAGTGTTGCGTAGTCATAGCGCTCTAGCAGTACTGTTGGGCTACCTAATGCAACAAGGCGATAAGGGCCTAGAAGTTTTTTGGATTCACGAGCGGAGAGCTCAAGGAGGTCTAGGAACTGTCCTCCCTGCACCGGGAGGGTCCATATCCGTTTCTCAGGATCTATTAGATTAATGGCCTCCTCTGCCCTACGCAGCGTCTCCTTGACGCTATACTCTGCCTGAGCTCTATCGCGCGCGTTACCTGTAGGCACGTCAAGTATTACAGCAATGTCACTCCCTATTTTTTTCTCAAAGTCTATTATAGTCTCTTGGTCCGCATCTATGCCGCCATACTGGAGTATCTGGTATGCGCCGGAGTCAGTCATTACTATCCCATCAAAGCCTAGTATGCCATGCACACCCTTCTCTAGGGCAACATCTCGCATCCTACGCCAAAGAAGATAAGCGTTTGTTATCACCGCTTGAAAGCCAAGCTCTCTGATAATGTCTATGGGTACCTCTTGCCGCACAACATCAATGACCGGCAGCAGTGCAGGTGTCTCTAGCTTGCCGTGAGGGGTATGGAGCCTGCCTATCCTGCCTGAAAGGTCCTTGTCACGAATCTCGAAGAGCCCGGGCGGCACGTCCGCGCTCATAGTAGTTTTTCTCCCCTCTTCTTGCGCTCCATGTATTCTCTGAATACATAGCTTACTTTCGCTGCAAGAGTGCCGCTGCCTTCCACGCCATCGGGGGTTACTCGTACACTATTGTAGACCATTACCACACCTGCATCCTCGATTACTTTTACCGCATCCCTTCTAAGACCTAGCTGCCTTATGAGATAGGCGGCGAACTCGCGCGGGTTAAACAGGGAGAGCTCATACGCCCTTATCTCTGCAACAACCTTACCGAGCACGATAAGGCGAGGAATAGTCTCTTCCTCGCTTATCTTAACGTCGCCGAGAAGCAGGTTATAGTCTGGGTGCTCAAACCCTAGCAGCGTACCTCTATACTTCTTGCCGTCAACGAGTATTATCTCAACTTGTTTTCCTAGAAGGCTCTGCAGCTCCTGCATTATCCTCCTGCCAGGCTGCCCTATAACCGCCGCCAATAATCTACACCACAGACAGGGACATGTCATGCCCAGTTTTTAGCTTAGCCTAAACCTGGCCTACCCGAAACCGACCGCATTTAAGAACAGCCAGCAGGCTCCAGGAGGCGAGGGAGTGAAGCAATGGCTGAACCCCTCCTTAAGGCTAAGGCGCGCGTAATCGACGTACGCAAACAAGTTATTCCGAGAATGTATGCTGTGACAGCAGAGACCGAAGACGGTACGGTGTTTGAGTTTGACTCACATGAAGACCTTGTAACCTATAAAGTTGGCGACGAACTAAACATAGAACTAAGCAGGGATATCCCAGAGTATAGAGACGGCATAGACTTCGTCGGCAGAGGCACAGTCGCTTCCATACGCGAGGAGGATAATAGGCTTAGTGTACTCATATCAATAGGCGGACTCTTGTTTATCGTAAGGACAGCACCTGGCAAGCTCCAGCTAAAACCTACCGAGAAGGTATACGTAAAGATAGCCGAACTCACGCCGGCACAAGGGAGCACCTAGTGGCCCACAAGCTCTCTGTTCTTGTAGTGATTTTGGAGACACAAATCTTCTGGAAAGAAGGCGTTACAACTTGCCGAGCCGGGTTGTGTATATAGCCGGGCGGCAGGGTGGTCCCGCCGCGGGGATTCGAACCCCGGACCGCCCGGTTTCTGCTACTAGGCCCCTTATGGCCGGCGTGCCTTCATCCTCCCCCCCGATGGGGGTGTTAGGCACGCGGGGGGCCTAGACCCCACCTACAGCCGGGCGCTCTGCCGCTGAGCTACGGCGGGATCTAGGGCTCACGCTCCATGCTAAAGCAACAAACCTACAGCCTGGGGTATATATGTTTTTCTATAGCATTAATAGCTATAATACATTTTATTTTGATATTTATATTTCCAATATATTTTTTAATATATCTAATAATTTTATTTATATCACTTATATTATATTCGACAGGATCAATTAACACTATGCAAAGCTCTGTTCCTCCGGAGGTGTAGCGGCTCTGTAAGACATCTGATAGCCGACGCAACAAAAACCTAATTTTCGTATCAATTCCAATTATATTACTCAAATCTATGACATAGTCATATTTATCTCTACTTATTTTATAATATTTAAATAATATAACTACACTATTCCGACATTTTATATTTATACTATTTATATCATTAAAATATATTATTTTACATATTTCTTGACTATTGCACGTACCCACATATTGCAGTACCAAGCCTCTCCCATAGAGCTTGAACAAGTCACTTAGCTTTGTAGCACTACGTTCTATCCGCAGCTCCAGCCTGCCCTCATCTAGACTGTAGATTATAATGCCATATTTTGAAAGAACCTTTAACATGTTTGCTAGCCGCGTAGCCTCTTCAACGACTCTCAATCTTGGAGCATATTTTGCTGTAAATAAACTAATACATAAATTGTTACCTCTTACAAATAGTCTTTTAAAAACAATTATAATTATTACTATTATACTAGAAGATATTACTAACATAACTACTCTTTCATTTATATATTTCAATATATTTTTATAATTATTAGCTAGTATAAATATTATAAATGATATCATTAGTGGTAAAATGCTGCCTAAAGGTGAAGCACTTCTAGGCTTCTCGGCAGACGCCAACCACGCCCCAATGCGGATTATCCGTTATGTGTCCTTTCGGCGAGAGGGCAAAGTGAAAGTTCCACAAACCGGAACCCCAGCCGCCGAGAGAACTATGCCCGCCAACACGCTAGTCAATTATGTAGTCTACCTCATTCTCCGCTATTATAGTTTCTATATCGTTGGATATCTTCGTCTTTATCTTCTCTGCAAAACCCTGCGCTACGTCAGGTTCACTATGGACTATAATGACGCGCCCGGGCCTTGTCTCTTCGACCACCCTCAGAAGGCCTGCACGATCAGCGTGGCTGCTAAAGTCGAGCCACTCTATCCTGGCCTTTACAGGCTCTTCACTTGATGGCATGAGGCCCTCCTCTATGACCCGTCTACCTACTGAGCCCGGTGCTTGGAAGCTTACAAGTATTACCGCATTGCGCGGGTTTCCGCCGATCCTCTTGAGGTAGTATAGACTAGGCCCACCCTTTAGCATGCCCGCGGACGCAACTATTATTGAGCTCTTCTTCCATGCACGGTGCCTATCACGCCATCCCCGGACGAAATTGAACTTTTCATACGCTTTCCTTAGTA
>Ga0256838_1000752_pt1 | contig 17663 bp, 18 predicted proteins | sample 4571419metaG_FD_185978 | JGI IMG/M metagenome (GOLD analysis project Ga0256838, IMG submission 185978) | Hydrothermal vent microbial communities from Guaymas Basin, Mexico - 4571-419 | ecosystem: Environmental > Aquatic > Marine > Hydrothermal vents | place: Mexico: Guaymas Basin | collected...
TCCCCAGTGTATAAAATAGTTTTATTATTGTTATATTTTAATAAAATTGACGCACTTCCTGGTATATGCCCAGCACTAAACAATTCATAAGAAAAATCCTTGTAGTATTTTTTATCGTTATAATTCAATGGGATTGTGTGCCTCATTGCCTCCTTTACATCATGGTTGTTGTATGGCAGTTTTTTATGTTCTGTTTCAGCAATTTTTACCATATCTTTTAACAAAATTTTAATTAATTTTTTTGATAATTCTGTTGTGGTTATTGAAACATCTATTTTTTTGTGAAATAATATTGGAAGAGCTCCACAGTGGTCTAAATGAGCATGGGAAATAAAAACCTTATCAACATCCCTTATGGAATTGTCCAATATTGGATATTCTATTTCTTTCCCAAGTTTAACCCCACAATCTAATAGTATTTTACTTTTATCACTTTTTATTTCTATACAACTTCTTCCGACCTCTAATGCCGCTCCTCTAAAAATGATTTCCATGATTATCACCATTTTTCATATAATCTTAGTTTTTGTTATTTTTCTATAAAATACTTTTTATAAAGTATTAATTTCTACATTTGAATATATTAATAAAAATGAAAACAATATAACAATAAACTGATTTTAATGACTACGAATGAATAAAAATAAGTTTCATACAGTGACGGTCTGATTTCCATAGGGCTCCGCCCTATTGGGATACCCGACATCCATTTAACCAATTATCAAAGATAATTATTTATTAAGGAATATTTAGAAGCCCTTTGGGCTTCTATAACTGCCTTATTTAATTATAAAACACTTTGATAATTGGTTATAAGTTGGGGCTTTCAGCCCCAATTAATGTCTAAACCTTAACCCCTAAGAGGTCTGATTTTAACCAAATTATTAATCATTGTTTAATTCCGATTGATATTGAGTTTCCATACCGAAACGGTCTGATTTTAACAATTGCAGTATATGGAGTTACCAGATGGGAGTGTTGTGTATTTCCATACCGAAACGGTCTGATTTTAACTAATTTTATAAAATGTAAAAACCAAACAAAAAAACGATTTCCATACCGAAACGGTCTGATTTTAACTTTAACACTTAATTAATGAAACTATTGATGGACTTAGAAGTATTTCCATACCGAAACGGTCTGATTTTAACAAGATTTTAGAGGAAGCTATTGCTGAAAAAATTAAGAGATTTCCATACCGAAACGGTCTGATTTTAACAAGATTTTAGAGGAAGCTATTGCTGAAAAAATTAAGAGATTTCCATACCGAAACGGTCTGATTTTAACTTCCCCATACATCCTTTTTATATATTTTCTAACTCTTCCATTTCCATACCGAAACGGTCTGATTTTAACAGTCTCACTTATTGCAGGTAAATTGATTAAGGAACTAATTTCCATACCGAAACGGTCTGATTTTAACGCCCGTTTCCAAACTAACTCACACGCACACACACACATTTCCATACCGAAACGGTCTGATTTTAACTTTCACTTCCATTCTATCCCTCCAACTTCTTTAATATTTCCATACCGAAACGGTCTGATTTTAACAAAATGCTGTCCTGTATAGATTAGCAGGAGATAGCACCAACTTATTTCCATACCGAAACGGTCTGATTTTAACTTTGGTGTAAACAATCTATCCCCCCATTCCATTTGTGAATTTCCATACCGAAACGGTCTGATTTTAACAGGGCAATCATTCGAGATATGGCTATTTTATTCACTTCTGATATTTAAGCTTTTCTACACCATTTTTGTCGAAGGGTAGATAACCACTTTTATTTATATACCCTCACTAATATTTAAACTTTTCCCTACAATTATAAAAGGAACTTTAAAACCCCTAATTTCTAAAATCTAAATTATTTATTGGGAAAATCCTAAACTAAAAATAATTAACCAAACTCTTTTAAAAATCCCAATAATTTAATAAACCCAAATAAATGAAATCATTAAAATACTTTACCCTTAGAAATTTGATAAAAAACCTCAAAAATTAAAAAATAAAAGATTAAAAATCTTTAAATTGAAAATAAGAAATATTCAATGTGATAAAGGTTAAATATATAACCATGGTTTAGACCAACAATAATAATTATAATATAGTATTTAACACAATATCTGGTGATGTAAATGTTTATTGGTATTGATGACACAGACAGCCCAAATAAATATTGCACAACATATATAGCCACATTATTAATAGAAGAATTAAAAAACAGCGGATACAACATAGATATGCCAAAGCTCATCAGAATGAATCCAATGGTTAAATACAAAACAAGAGGAAACGGAGGAGTAGCAATACACATATTGGATGAGTTATATTCAAAAGATAAAGAGGAGATTAAAAATATAACCATTGATTTAGTTGAAAAATACACTGACTTTGAGTGTGAAAATACAAATCCAGGTATTGTATTTTTAGATGAGGCAAAATACAAAGAAAATAGGGAAAAACTTACCTATTATTATAAAAAAGTCCTTTATGATATTGTTAGTGTTGATTATGCTGAAAAATTTATCTTGAAAGTTGGAGGAGAGTTTATAAAATATAAGTTGGGAAGGGGAATAATTGGAGCTTTGGGAGCTATATCATCAACTCCTCCTTATACATATGAACTTTTAGCTTATAGAAAAAAAGAGATGTGGGGAAAGAAGAGGGAAATTGATGAAAATAGCGTTATAAAAATGGATAAAGAAACTTTTCCTTATACCTTTGACAACTACGATTATGAAAATAATAAGGTTTTAATAACTCCAAATACACCATGTCCTGTTTTATTTGGAATTAGAGGAATTGATGCTGAAATCTTATTGAGGGCAAAGGATATAATTGAAGGGGAAAAACCTGAAAGATTTATGATTTTTAAAACAAATCACGGGACGGATGTGCATTTAAGAAAAATGAATATTAAAGACATTTACCCAAATACTGGGGTTATTGTTTATGGTAAGGTTGTAGAGGAGCCAAGAGATATAGAAGGGGGGCATGTTATATTTAGATTATCAGATGGAACTGGAAAAATTGACTGTGTAGCTTACGAGCCAACGAAAGGATTTAGAGATATCATAAGAAAGTTGATAGTTGGGGATTATGTGGCTGTTTATGGGACTGTAAGGGAAGAGCCATTGGGAATAAATATTGAGAAGATAAAAATCTTAAAGTTGGAGAAAAAATATATTAAAGATAAAAAATGTCCATACTGTGGAGGAACATTAAAGGCAAAGGGTAAAAAAGCTGGATACAAATGCAAAAAATGTAAAAAATCTATTGCCTATAATGAAATTAGAAGGATAGAGGTTGAGAGGGATTTAAAAGTTGGATTTTATGAAGTGCCTGGCTCTGCAAGAAGGCATTTAAGCAAGCCAATACAGTTAATTGACTTAATTTAAATAATTTAAAAATCTTAGAGGTTTTTAGTATGGATATAAAATACAAATTAGCGAGTTATAGGGTTTGTAGTCCAGAAGAGACATTTGAAAAAATTCAAGATGCATTAAAAAAGATTGGAACAATAGAGATTAAAAATATACAACATTTGGATAGGGCAAATATTCCCGTCTATTACTTGACAAGGAAGGTTGTCATTGATGGAAAGGAAGGGATAGCTATACACTATGGAAAGGGAGCTAATGATATCCAAGCAAAGGTTTCTGCATGTATGGAAGCGATAGAGAGGTTTTCAGCAGGTTATAATAAAGATAAAGTTAAAGAAAAAGCAGACAATCCAATAAATATTGAAGATTTAATACTGCCACAATATGCAGATAAAAATGTTAAGGAGTGGGTTGAAGGGGTTGATATTATAAATAACGAGGTTGTTGAAGTTCCAGCAGATGCTGTTTTTTATCCTACAAAAGGAAAATTGTTTAGAGGAAACACCAACGGCTTAGCAAGTGGAAATAATTTAGATGAGGCAATTTTACACGCTACTTTGGAGGTTATAGAGAGAGATGCGTGGAGTTTGGCAGATTTATCAAGAAAAATTCCAACAAAAATAAATCCTGAGGATGCAAAGAACCCTTTAATCCATGAATTAATTGAAAAGTTTGAGAGTGCGGGAGTTAAAATAATTTTAAAGGATTTAACATCAGAGTTTGAGATTCCAGTAGTTGCCGCTGTGTGTGACGATTTAAGTAAAAACCCTTTAATGCTGTGTGTTGGAGTTGGCTGTCATCTAAATCCGGAGATAGCCATATTAAGGGCTTTAACTGAGGTTGCTCAAAGTAGGGTCTCCCAACTGCATGGGTTTAGAAGAGATGCCAAATTAAGGAAAGAATTTACATCAAAAATCCCTTATGATAGGTTAAAGAGAATACATAGAAAGTGGTTTGAGTTTGAAGAAGAGATAAATATTGTTGATATGCCAAACAACGCAAGATATGATTTAAAAAAGGATTTAGAATTTATAAAAAATAAGATTTCAGAGTTTGGATTTGATAAGTTAATATATGTTGATTTAAATAAGGTTGGGGTTGATGCAGTTAGAGTGATAATTCCAAAAATGGAGGTCTATACAATAGACAGGGATAGATTATCAAAAAATGCATTTGAAAGAGTTAAAAAGCTTTATTATTAAAATTCTACTTTCTAAAATTTAATGTGAAAAGTGTTTTAATTCAAAGACATCAAGTTTTTTATCCTGTTCCTTATTTTTCTCTTTGAAAAACTCCTCCAATATCTTCCTCTCTTTTATTAAACCAACTGCATCAGCCCTACACTGCCCACAAGCTCTAAATTGTGGAATGTATTTTTCACACTCCTCCCTAACTTTTTTTAGCTCTTCACATGTTGGAGGTCTCAAATGACTCATCCTATATAGAGGGATTAGGGGGATTATATTCTGTATATAAACAAAATCTTTCAACTCTTTTGCAATATCCACAACATGATTCATATTTATCTCTGGGATTAAAACAGTATTTATCTTTATTATTAAGCCCTCATCAAATGCCTTTTTTATCCCATCTATTTGATTCTCTATCAATATCTTAGCTCCTTCAATGCCACGATGTATTTTTTTGTCATAATAAACCCATTCAACTATCTCCTTCAAAATCTCTGGGTCTATGGCATTTACTGTTACAGTAACTGTCTTTACATTTAAATCAGGCAATTTTTTGTAATATCTATTTAACAACAAACCGTTTGTAGAGAGACATTTTATTAAATCTGGAAACTTCTCATCAATAATTTTTAATGTCTCAAATGTCTCTTTATTGAATAAACTATCTCCCGGTCCAGCAATACCAACAACTTTGATGTTTGGAATCTCTTTTAAGACCCTATTTAAATATTCTTCAACATCCTCTGGTTTTAATACTGATAAAGCTACTCCTGGCCTATGCTCACACGTCTCTTTACCCAAACTCCTCCTACAAAATTTACAGGCAATATTACACTTTGGAGCAACTGGCAAATGCACTCTCCCAACTTTATCGTGGATTTTTTCATTAAAGCAGGGATGAACTTTTGTTATATGTGCAAATTTCGACATCTTTTTTTCATCCATAATATCACATTATTTGGAACTATTGATTTTGTGTTGTATAATACAAAAATAGGTATGACCTTACCAATATAAAAAACTACGTATAAATCAATTTTAAAAATAAAAATAGTTTAAATGAAGTGTTCAACTATTGGGTGGAACATCGTATATAGCCCAATCAATATTATAATGCTGCCACTTATTAAAGGGAGTTTTGTTATCTTCCTACTACCAATGTATTTTTGTATTAGCTCTTTACTCTCAACAAATGCAACAGCTAAGCCAGTTAAGGATATAGCCAACCCAATGCTGAATATCGCCACATAAATCAAACCATCAATTAAATTTCCTGATGATATTGACAATAATAAAACTGCCAATGCCGCTGGACATGGAACTAAACCAGCAGACAATCCCAAGGCAATAACTCCCTTTTTTGTATCTACTTTATGCTCATGAGGGTGGAAGTAATGCCTAATTATCCAAACTCCAACGGCAATTAAAATTAACCCCCCTACAATACTCATCATATCATGCACTAAATCCACATTTAAACTTTCCAATAAATATAATGATAGAATTCCCAATAAAAATATCACTGCTGTGTGGGATATGGTTATAGTAGCCCCCAACAATATGGCATCTTTTATATCTGCCTTTGTTCCCAAGACATAAGCGGCAACAACGCTCTTTCCATGCCCTGGTTCTAAGGCGTGTAACATTCCGAGTATGAATGCGGTAACTGCATATAATAAATTCATAACCATCACCATAATAATTAGTTTTTATATAAGTTGGGTCTGTGTAATACTTAGTATTACTGTATTGGCTTGCCTATTTAAATAGTTTATTACTAAAAAAGAAAAATTAATCAATACTAAAAATGCCTTTAATTCAAAGTAATAATAAAAAATAATAAAAAAGCAGAATGATTCATTAAAAATAATAAAATTAAAGTTTATTTTATTAATAATAAAATACCGTTAAATTTTTATATGATAAAAAATACTATAAATGTGTTAAGTTTTTTTGAATTATATTCTTCGGGGTGATAGTTTGCACATAATGGAAGGGTTTCTTCCGCTCCAATGGTGTATAATTTGGTATGTAATCTCAGGTATTGTAGTAGCTTATGGGATAATACAGTTAAAGAAAATACTATCTGAAAATCCAGAAGCAAAGCCATTGGTTGCTGTTGCTGGGGCATACATGTTCATATTGAGTTCTTTAAAGATGCCATCAGTTACTGGAAGTTGTTCCCACCCATGTGGTAATGGGTTAGGGGCTGTGTTGTTTGGTCCTGCTGTTACAGCAGTGTTGGCAACTATTGTTTTATTGTTCCAAGCGTTATTATTGGCTCATGGGGGATTAACAACATTAGGAGCTAATGTTTTCTCAATGGGAATTGTTGGACCTTTTGTTGGTTGGATTATCTATAAAGCATTAAAAGGAAAGATAAATTCAACCTATGCCGTTGGTTTGGCAGCAATATTTGCTGATTGGGCAACCTATGTCACAACATCAATCCAATTAACATTGGCATTTCCAGGGGATGACCCAATTAAAACATTCACTGCCTTCGCCACTGTCTTTGCAATAACACAAATTCCACTGGCAATTGCAGAAGGTCTTTTAACAATGGTATTATGGGATTACATAAAGAAATTGAGACCAGACATCTTATTGAAGTTAGGAGTTATTGATGAAAGTGAAGTCCCTCACTTAAATGTAACTCCATCTGCAGGGGGTGAATAATTTGGAAACAAAACACATTTTAATGCTCTTGGGAGTTATAATTTTGTGTGTTGTTCCTTTAATAATATATGCAGGTAAAGGAGAAGAAGAAGGATACTTTGGAGGTTCTGATGACCAGGCGGAGGATGTTATTAAAGAAGTAAATCCTGACTACGAGCCATGGTTCGAGCCAATCTGGGAACCACCAAGTGGAGAAATTGAAAGCTTATTGTTTGCTTTACAGGCGGCAATTGGAGCTATAATTATTGGCTACTTTATTGGCTATTATAAAGCAAAAGCTCAATATGCCTAAATTTTTATTTTTTTAATTTTTAAGTAAAATTTAAAGGTGATTTTTTTGTTGCAGAATACAATTGACAGTATTGCATTTAATAACAATTTAAGAAATGTTAATCCAAAATTAAAAGTTCTTTTTGCTATTTTATCATTAGTTGTTTGTGTTGCTTCACAATCTGTTGTTGTTCCTTTAATTATAGCACTTATAATGATTTATCTGACCTTATTTAAAGCAAAAGTTCCAAAAAAAGTATATTTGACTTTATTAAGTCCAGCAATTGGATTTGGAATTTTTACATTAATATTTATGGCATTTTGGTATGGAGAAACTCCAATATATTCATTTAAAATATTTGGTTTCACAATTGGATTTCAAAAAGAAGGGTTAGAGATGGGACTTTTAGTATTTAGTAGGATGCTTGGAGGGGTTACATCAACACTATTTTTAGCATTAACAACTCCAATGACTGAACTTTTTTATATTTTGAGGAGTTTAGGTTTGCCAAGTGTTGTGGTTGATATAGCCATGATGATGTATAGGTATGTGTTTGTCCTTTTAGATGAGTTAGTTAGAATGCAGAACGCACAAGAAACAAGATTGGGATATAAAGATTTAAAAACATCTTACAAATCTTTGGGAATGTTGGCTTCAAACCTATTCATAAGAACTTGGGAAAGAGGGGAGCAGCTATTTATAACAATGAGTTCAAGATGCTATAATGGAGAGTTAAAAACTCTCGAAGAGATAAAAAATCCAAAATTAATATATATAATAGGAATACTTTTGTTTGAAGCTTTTCTATTGGCAATATCCTATTTAACTGGGGATTTTAAAGTTATTTAAGGTGGAATAAATGTATATGGTTGAAACAAGAAACTTATATTATGTGTATCCAGATGGAACTGAGGTTTTAAAAGGAATAAATTTTAAGGTAAAAAAAGGAGAAATGGTTTCTATATTAGGACCTAATGGTGTGGGAAAATCAACCCTATTTTTACACTTCAATGGAATTTTAAAACCTACAAAAGGAGAGGTTTTAATAAAAGGAAAGCCAATAAGATACGATAAAAAGGGATTGATGGAAGTTAGAAAAACGGTTGGTTTAGTTTTTCAAAATCCTGACGACCAGATATTTGCTCCAACAGTTAAGGAAGATGTCGCCTTTGGACCTTTAAATCTTGGCTTACCTAAGGATGAGGTTGAGAGGAGGGTTAAAGAGGCATTAAAAGCTGTTAGTATGGAGGGGTTTGAAAATAAGCCCCCTCACCATTTAAGTGGAGGGCAGAAGAAGAGGGTTGCAATAGCTGGAATCTTGGCTATGAAACCAGAAGTTATTGTTTTGGATGAGCCAACTGCTGGTTTAGATCCTGTTGGAGCATCCCAAATTATGAAATTGCTTTATGATTTAAATAAAAAAGGCATGACAATAATAATATCAACGCATGATGTTGATTTAGTTCCTGTCTATGCCGATAAAGTCTATGTCATGTATGATGGTAAGATTTTAAAGGAAGGAACGCCAAAAGAGGTTTTTAGTGATGTTGAGACGATAAGAAAGGCAAATTTAAGATTGCCGAGGGTTGCTCACTTAATTGAGATTTTGAATAAAAAGGATAACATTCCAATTGAATGGGGCTTTACTATTGGAGAGGTTAGAAGGAACATTGTAAATTATTTAAAAGAAAAGTGTTAATTTAACATTTTACACTTAAAAATTTTTACATTTTCCTTGTTTAGTTCTTTTAAAAGTTCTTTCTCTTTTTCTTCATCAACTAATATTATTACACAACCCCCTCCTCCTGCCCCTGTTAATTTTGCTCCAAAACCATATTTATTTCCAATTTCAACAACTTTATCTATTTTTGGTGTTGAGATGTTTAATTTTTTTAGTAAATAATGGTTTTTTGTCATTAATTTTCCAAAGTCATCTTTGTTGTAAGTTTTTATAGCATTTTCAATAATGTTGTCTATCTCTTTAAATATCTCATCTTTATTTTCAATCTTGGCAACTTCATTAACCAATTCAGCAGTTTTTTTCTTCCTCTTTTCAACATAAACAATTAAAAACTTACAATTTTTTAAAAAATCCTTAAACTCCCCTTTAATTTTTTTAAATTTGTTGTTTTTTATCTCTAAAATTCCCCTGTATGTTATTGTTGAAGTGTCTGTAATACTTGCCTTTCCTTGAATTTCTTTCTCAACCATATAACCAAGTTTTGCAATCTCATCATCTTTAAGCTCTTTATTGTAAAATTTGCTAACAGCCCTTATAGTCCCAATTGTTATTGATGCAGAGCTACCTAAACCACAACTAACTGGAATTTTTGAGGTAATATTTATCTCAAATCCACTTTTTGGCTCTATATTAATATAATCTATGGTGTTTTTAATTGCACAGAGGCAGTATTTAAAATCTCCGAAGTTATTTGGATTGATATTTTTTATTTCATTTAAATTCAACTTTAAGCTTTTATTTAAGTCATTTAGATTTAAAATTACCTCATTTTTATCCAACTTTTTAATTTTTATACTTGATGTTAAATCAATAGCCATAGATATAGCCCTATAACCATAAACAACTGCATGCTCCCCAAATAGTATAACCTTTGATGGTGTTTCAACTACCATAATACGCCCTATTTTAGTTTTTATTTTAATTTTTTAATTTAATATATTCATTAAACGCTTCTCTTGTAGTTCCCACAACAATCCTCTTATATCTTTCTCCATTTTTATTAATAACTTCTTCCAATTTACCTCTTGCTATAATCTCCTCCCCATTAAAGCACTGTCCAGCATAAGTGTGAGTGAAGGAAACAACCTCCTTTATATCCTCATCATTGTAGCACTCTATTTCATAAACTGCTGGATTGTCAAAGGCAAAATCATCGTTTAATACTTTCCCCTCTATTTTTACAAATCCTAAGCTTTTATATCTCCTATCTCCATACTTTTCAGTTATCTCATCCCATTCCCTTGTAAATAATAAGTCAAACATTGTATTATCTACAATTCCCCTATTATATTTCCTCTTTTCATAAAATACAAATTCTTCATAGGTTAATGTATTATCTTTAATTCTCTTTTTATAGGCGATTTTCCAAAAATCGTCTGATAGTGGCTTTAATTTATTGTCTTCAAATGCTTGCTTTAATGCCTCTCTTGCGTTTTTGTGGTTGTGTTTTCCATAAACAACAAAATCAATGTCTGAATTTTTATTATCTAATTTTAGCAATAAGGAGCCACTAACCCCCATACTTTTAATTGGAACACCATAATCTTCTAAAATTAAAGCCAACTTTCTACATTTTTCTTCCAATTCATTTAAATTGTTTTCTTCATTAACAATCTCTTTTAATCTATCTTTTGGTCTCAAAATTTTTTTAACATCTTCTTTTGGAATTGCATGCATTAAAACATCTATTGTTTCATCATAAAAAAGATATTTATCAAATTTTTCTTTTAAAAATTCATAAGCTCTATGACTTTCAGCTATCTTTACATATTTTTTCCCATTAATTTCTCTAATATTGCTATCATCTATTTTAAAATCTACAAATTCATATGGAACATATCTTAAAAAAGCAAAAAATAAGTTTTGAGGGTGGATATAGGAATTTACTGCAAAGTATAAACCCTCTTTGGTTTCTATAAAGTCCCTAATCCTTACTCTCATTCTATCACATTTGATTTTATTTTTTCAATTCTTTTTGTAACAACTTCGGTATATATTTTCCTCAACAGTTCAACATCTACATTAATCTCCCCATTTTCAATTACAAATGGGATTATGTATTCTTTAATATTTCTATGTATAGTGTGGTCTTTTAACATATACTCTTTAAATGTAGCGTTGCTTATAACCAAAGCTCCAAAGTTTCTAATGTAATCAACTATAAGTTTATATGCTTCGTCTTTTGACTCCTTAATTTTAATATCGCACTCATTAGCTAAAAGCTTACATATATCTTTCCCTTTAATCTTGTAGTATGTTACAGTATCCATAACAACAATGATATTCTTAAATCCAGCACTTTTAATTTTTTTAATTAGGTTTTTTATTGAATCTACGGAAACATCCCTGTTATTGAAAATACTTATTGCATCTATAATAACAATTCTTCTCGATGGCTTTGGTGGATAAATCCTTTTAAATACTTTATCATCCTTAATATATTCTCCAAGATATGGGATGATTTCACTGTTTATTAAATACTCTTCTAAGTCATCTACTGTTGTAAATCTCGTTGAATACCACGAAAGTGAAGACAAACTGGCAACTTTATTTAACATGTCTTTTTTTAATCTTAGTAGTTTTTCTTTTTCTTTTAATTTATTGTATAGGTTATTTAAGGTTATTTCACTATCAAGTTTCATGTTCATTAAAAGCTTTAATAAATAACCTTCTTCAAAAGTTTCTAATCCAAAGTTTTCACATATTCTTTTTAACTCTAAGTATTCTTCAAGTTCCTTATTACTGCTAACTCCTATGGTCTTTGCTATCCTATATTCTTCGGCATCTTTAAAGCCCCTACTTAACGCATCGTTATATTCATAGGCATCTTTAAAGCCCCTATTTAATGCATCTTTATACTCCTCAGCATTACCGAATCCTGCTTTTAATGCCTCTTTTAACTCATCAAAATTTTTAAATCCATTTTCTAAGGCAAAATAGTAGAGTTCAGCATCATTTGAAAATTCCTGCTCTTCTAAGATTCCATAGAGTAAATATTCTATAACGTATTTATCATCTATTTTGCTGGCTATCCCTTCTTTAACAAGATTTTCAAGTCCTCCAACAAAGCCAAGCTCCTTAGCTTTTATATACTCATCTATTGATTTAAACCCAGATGACTTATATCTCCTATATTCCTCTATATCTCCAAGTTTTAAGTATTCATAATATTCTTTGGCATCTAAATTCAATGACTTTGCTTCAATCAAATCCTCCAATGTTTTAAATCCTTCTGAGGGTATATATAATATGACACCATTATCTATAAAGAAAAATATACTCCCAAAATTGTCCTTATATCTATATATTACATTCTTTCCAAGAGTCCTATGTGCTTCAAGAAACTCCTCAACACTTTTGACCTTTACCCTTGGTAAATCCTCAATATCATCAACATCAACGTATTTTATCAAGTTAGCCCTTATTTTTAATATATTCTTTTCATTGCCCATATTAATCCCTTCAAAATCTTTAATTTTTATTTTTATTTAGTTTTTATTTATTATTTCTTATTTTTTTATCACATCAATTATTGCATTTTTCATAACATCTATATTTGGCTCAACACCAGTCCATATCTTAAATGCAACAGCTCCCTGATATATCAACATCCCCAACCCATTTACTGTCTTTGCATTAACTTTTTTCGCTTCTTTCAATAAAACTGTCTCTAATGGATTATAAACTAAATCCATAACTACCATATCCTCCCTCATATTTTCAGCTTTAACTATTGGTTCAGCATCAACATTTGGATACATCCCAATTGGTGTAGCGTTAATGATTATATCAATCCCATTTAAATCAACATCCAAACCACTAAATTTAACTTCCTCACCAAATTTTTTATTTAACTTTTCAGCTATCTCCTTAGCTAATTTTTCAGCTTTTTCAACTGTTCTATTTGCAATTATAATATTATTATCTTTTGCCAATTCAAAGGCAACTGCCCTCGCCGCTCCCCCAGCTCCATAAATAACTATATTCTTACCTTTAACTTTACCAATTTCCTCTTCCAATGCCTTTCTTGCTCCAATACCGTCTGTATTATAACCTATTGCCTTTCCATCCTCAATCTTTATAGTATTAACAGCTCCAATTAATTGAGCATCTTCATCTATCTCATCCAAATACTTCATAATCTCTATCTTGTGAGGGATTGTTACATTAAATCCAACTATTCCAAGTGCCTTAGCCCCATCAATCACATACTTTAAATTTTCTGGCAAGACATCAAAGGCAACATAAATGTAATTCAATCCTTTATCTTTAAAAGCGGCGTTATGCATAATTGGTGAGAATGAATGCTCTACTGGATGCCCAATCAATCCAACAACCTTAGTTTTTGCATCTACCATGTTATCACTGGAAGTTAATTTATTAATTTTAAAATGCAGAAAATAAAAAGATAATTTAAAGATTATTTATAAGGATTTTTTAGCCATTTATTTTTTAATTAATTTAATAACCTCAGCTACCTTTTTACCCAAGTTTCTTGCTGTTTCTAATCCAATGTCATCATTTTTACAATCCTCTGGGGCTTTTCCTACACCAGTTCCCCCATAATGTGCTGTTGGGTCATTATCCCCAACAACTATCATTGAATGTATCAAGAAAAAGTTATGAATTTGTTGGATTGTTGTTTCCTGCCCTCCGTTTCTTGAAGCTCCAACTGCTATAGCCCCACCAACCCTGTTTCTCAGCTGAAAGCCAATTCTTAAAGGTCTTGACCTGTCCATCAACATCTTTAACTGAGCTGAAACGCCACCAAAATAAACCGGTGAGCCGAGAATAATCCCATCTGCCTCTTTCATCTTTTCTAATATCTCCTCAACATCGTCAATTATTGGACATTTTCCTTCCTCTTTACATAAATTACATGCAATGCAAGGATTTAGCTCTTTATCAGCCAACGAGATAAATTCTGTTTCAATCCCTTCCTCTGCAACTGCATTTAATGCCTCTCTTACCAGTAAGGTTGTATTTCCTTCTGGTCTTGGACTTCCACTTATTCCTATAACCTTCATACTCTCACCTCATGGCGATGTTATTTATTTTGATGTTATTTTGTAATAATATGTTTAATAATTTTTCTCATCTCTGCATTCTCTTAAAATAGCTAAGCCACTTTTTAACATTATGATACCACTCATCTAACAACTCTTCAATAATGTCACTCACTTTATCTAACTCTACCAGGGTCCTCCCAATTGTGGTCATTTATGGATAATTATAGACATTTAAAATACTTTCCATTCAAATCTATACTATAAATCATCAGAGGGAAATCAAAGATTTCCCTTTACTGGAAGCTTCGCTTCCACGTTGGGATTGGGTTTCATCGAGCTCAACTCCCCTCTGGGTTCATTGGGGAGTAAATCATCGCTCTCAACCCAGCCACGGACATAAAAACCTAACGGTTTTTAAGTTCTCATCGCTTCGCTCTGAGAGAACCCCAACTCCGCCTAAAACCTTTTTAACTAATTCAACCCCTCTTTTAAACACGTTAAAGCAACCGACAAATTGTCTATCAAAAACTCCACACTTATCGCATTTAACAAACTGTCCCTCTTGGGACTTCATTATACTCCCGCATACGGGACAGATTTTGAAGTATAGTGAAGATTAACGTAAAAAACAACACTCTTATACTCTAACCTTCTCGCTATCTCTCCAGTTGGTCCTATCCAAATTCCTATTAAAACCCAGATTCTTATACATATTACACTTATCCAAGTCCCCAAAAATAAAAATCGCGGGGAAGAGTTTAGATAGTTGGGACGTTAGCTTGTTAATAAAATCCTCAACTCTATTTCTTCTCCTATTCCAGTATTTTTTCAATAATTTACCAATCCTCTTCGGAGCTTTTTTGTAGATTGACTTTAACTTATCGATGATAACATCATAAATCCTCTATCCTATGCAATTCAGATAAATTAATCTTAATCCAACCTTCTATCGGATAATACAAATCTAACGATTTTAAATTACTATCAATAATCAACAACTTTTCTATCGGATAAATCTAACGGTTTTTTAAATGGTTATTAATGCCTCGTTATCCTTTAAAATAATTTTTCCAATGTCAAAATCCTTAACTCTATCGAAAAACCATTTATCTTTAATGTTTAAAATTAAATACTCTTTTCTCGGTTTTATTATAATTCCCATTACTTCCTTTTCTTTATCGTATTTTATTAAAGTAGTTTTAACCCTAACCTTTCAATAAACGATTTCTTAACTCTCTTTTGAAATCTTTTACCCTTCGGAATCTCTGGGATTAATCGGGTAGTTGTATAATATTGTATAATATTTGTATTTTCTCTTTCCTATTTTGTATCGATGTTTAACGGTCTTTTCCTTCCAGTTGATGTTTTCCCAAATAATATCGACAGCTCTTTAAAAGGTTTTACAAAATCATAAGGTAGGTTTTTTAAATCGTAGTTGTGTTTAACCTTATAAGTCAATACAATTTCGGTTGGGAGTTTATTCTTTTTCTTTGGCACCTTCCCCATCACGATTTCTTTAACTGTTTTTGTGAGCTTTTTATACTTGAAGTAATGAGATTATGGAAATGTATGAAATTGTATGAAAAGATTACTTATGAACCAATTCCTTAGAGGATTAGAAAGGATTGTAGGGATTATTATGACGGCTCTCCGAGCTTTAGCTCGGAGTTTCGGGAGAGCAGCGGTTTAAAACCTCACCCTTCCGGATCTGCCAAAGCCATTATCCCTTACGGAACTCGGGGCTACCTTCTCCTAACCATTAGCCCACAGTTGGGAGATTTTCAAGACCGAAGCGAAGCTTTGGTAGCGAAATCTTTGATTTCGCCTGAATCCCACCCATAATAACGTTGGCTTGGGGCAATAGTTAGTATTCTGTTTCGAATATACAAAAATTATGCTTGTCCCACCCGCCTCTTCTATCTCCGAGCGTAGCGAGGATGGATTAAAAATCTCTGATTTTTAAAAATTCATCACCGCCTTAAAGGGCAGTGCTTTCCTAGCAACAACTAATGGTAAAATTTCATTATTTTCACCTTTTGATAATAAAAGATTGTAGAAATAAAAAAATAACATATTTTATTCAACAATTGCTGATGCATAACCAACAACTGCTGAATAGTCCCCAGTTATATCTCCAGATGTTGCATAAGCCAACAACTTGGATTTTTCAGCTCCTAAGGTTTTCATTGCCTTTAACATGGCTATTACAGGACCATAACCACACATTGAGATGTTATAATTTATAACATCCTCATACAATTGCCTTTCATCCATCTCTAAGATATCTTTAATAACAATCGCGTCCTTTTTTGAAGCAACTTCTTGTGGCTCATAATGTGTTAAGTCAGAGGAGGCAATAATAACTACTCTCCTATTCAACTCCTTAGCAATCTTAGCTATGAAATAACCAACCTCCACAGCAGTTTCATAATCTTGAAACATCATACATATTGGGACAATCTTAAATTTAGCAATATTTAGTAATTCCAAATGCTTTAAAAACGGCAACTGCACTTCAATAGAATGCTCATTCAAATGGGCAGTTTCATCTAAATCAACTATCTCACACTTTCTCCAAAGCTCCTCAACAAATTCCTCATCACACTTAACATCCCCCAAAGGCGTTCTCCAAATTCCGTCCATTACACTAACTCCCGAACCTAAACCAGTGTGGTTAGGACCTAAAATAACAGCAGTAGTTTCTTCAAGAGCATCAACTCTCTTTGATAACTCATAATAGGAGTGGGCTTTTATCGGACCTGAATAAACATAACCAGCATGAGGACATAGTAAGCCAACAGGTTTTTCATAACTCCCATGAACTGGCATTGACTTTGGTCCAAATTTGTGTAAATAACACTGCTCTATCATATCTATAAGCTCATCAGGATGTGAAGGGTAAAACAAACCTGCAACTGCTGGATATCTAATTTTGCTCATAATATCCCTCTAATAAAGTGCTTAAAGACCTTATGTTCTTAATATAAATATATTTTTAATTCTTTATATAGTTATTTGTGCATATCAATGACACTCTAATACACAAAACCAAAAACTTTATATATTTTTACACATATGTGTATTATTAGAAAAAATTGAGGTGATAATATGTTTGGATGGGGAAGAGGATGGTTTGGCAGAGGTAGAAGATTTTGGGGATACTTCCCAGTTGAAAAAGTTGGAGGTAGATTTAGATATATAGGACCATGTAGATGTGGTCTCGGCCCTCATGCATTCTACGTTGATGAGAAAACTGGAGCTTTAGTCCATGCATGGGATTTATATAGGGGAAATGTCCCAGAATATGACGAAAAGAGATATTTAGAGGAAACCATAAGGGAGTTAGAAGAAGAGAAAAAGCTATTAGAAGAGGAATTAGCAAGAAT
>Ga0256838_1000753_pt1 | contig 17643 bp, 17 predicted proteins | sample 4571419metaG_FD_185978 | JGI IMG/M metagenome (GOLD analysis project Ga0256838, IMG submission 185978) | Hydrothermal vent microbial communities from Guaymas Basin, Mexico - 4571-419 | ecosystem: Environmental > Aquatic > Marine > Hydrothermal vents | place: Mexico: Guaymas Basin | collected...
AGGTTGTTGTAGAGGTGAAGAGAGTAAAATATTTACCCCGTCTTATCTGGTATGATGCGAACAAGTGGAAACAGGGCGGAAGCGACCTTGTGAAGACACAGGACGGGTATTATCTTGTTGCCGATGCTTACCTGTGGATAAAGGACTTACAGAAGGTAAGAGAGACTGCTAAGTATCTTGCGGAGGCTAATGCTCCCACGGTGATAACGGAGAAACTACCTGCAAGCCTAAGAAAGATGCTCCAACAGGCCGAAAGGGAGAATGCGGTGCTATTTATAGTGCCAGAGAGAAAGAGACACTATATCGTGGTGGAGAAGGTGGTGATATAAAATGCCGTGGCAATTGTATCACTGGTATGGGGGAAAGTCAATGCTTCTGAAACATATCTACAGCCTCATGCCACCCCACAACTACTATGCAGAACTCTTTGGCGGTAGTGGTGTAGTGCTATTAAATAAAGAACCTGTTAGATTGGAAATATTCAATGACATTGACAAGCACGTGTTTGAGTTATGGAAGGTGATATGGGAGGGAAAAGTTGCGGAAGTAGTTGAGTATATGGATAAGATATTTTACGATAAGAACATCTTCAACTGGTTGAGAGACCATTATGAGGAAATAGACGACATTCCTAAACGTGTGGCTGCGTGGTTGTTTTTGATAGAAGCTACACGCAATGGCGTTAGCACGTTTAAAGCGAATTTTAGTTCCAGTTATATTCAACCCAAATCGCAAACGTGGCAAAATAAGAAAAAGGTGATATATAAATTTGCCGAACGCATTAAAAATGTTCAAATAATAAACAACGATTGGTGGCAGGTATACAGCCAGTTAATGAGACGACCCCAATGGCAGATGGAAGGATTTGTTTATCTTGACCCTCCATATCAGCCAGCCACGAGGGTAAGTAAAAATGTGTACCGACACGAAACAGGTGATAATTGGCACGTGGATTTCCTCATAAAAGTGAGGAATAGCCCTGTAAGGACAATGATATCCGCATACGAGAGCCCTTTATATGATGACATACTTTTGCCATCAGGTTGGCAAAAGTATGTAGTGGAGGTAAAAACGACTGCTTCTGTTAATAGAGAATTGCGAAAAGAGGTGCTTTGGGTGAATTATTTGATATAATATCCATGCATAGATGATGTTTACGCTCCCTCACCCTTCCAATAGGCCACCATTGGTGGCCTATTATTTATATTTAGAGCGTTTAAGTAGTATAATAGCGAGTAGGAAGCACAAAAATAGCAAGAAAAAGAATCAAAAGGGGTGATATTGTGATATTTGCTATCCCTTCTTACAAGAGGTCTCATCGCCAATGGACTGTAGAATATTTACGCAAGTTAGGGTATTCCAAAAAGGATATTTTTGTGTTTACCCAAACGAACGAGGATTACAAAGCGTATAAAGAAGCATGGGGAGACAAGGCAACTATCATTATGAAAAAAGCGCATAATGTGGCTTCAGCGAGGAATAATATTCTTGAATACTTTCAAGGCGAGCATCTTATGATTATTGATGACGACATCAAGAGAATACATGTCTTACAGATAAAAGATGGCAAGAAAAAAACATTAAAAGTTGATGATAGAGAAACCTTTGACTTGATACTATCCCATGGATTTCAATTGATGAAGAAATACAATGCGGTGTGGTGGGGTATATATTCTACATCAAATCCTTATTTTTTGTCTTATACGGTATCTGTAGGTTACCCTTTCGCTTCAACATTTAATGGCTTCCACGCTATTCCCAGTGTGAGGTTTGACCCTAATATGCCTGTTAAGGAAGATTATGAACTGCAAATCAGGCTTAACTTAACTGGGAGACCTGCTATTCGTTTAGACTTTATATATCCGGAAACGAAATATTGGGCGGAAGGCGGTTGTGAGGATATTAGAAGACAAGGGAAAGAAAACGAAGCTTATGCTAAGTTGTTTCAAAAATATGGCAGATATCTCCAGAAGACAAAGGACCCTCGTTTTATTAGATTCAAAAAAAACTATCCAAGATATAAGGAGGAGGTAGAACTATGGTTGTAAAGAAAATGCCTATTGAGAAATTGAAATTTGCACCTTACAATCCAAGACTTATGACAGAGGAAGAAAAAGAGAAATTGAAACATTCTATCACGAAGTTTGGCCTTGTAGAACCTCTTGTGTGGAATAAGAGAACAGGCCACGTGGTTGGTGGTAATCAAAGGCTTATGGTGTTAAAGGAATTGGGGATAAAAGAAGTTGAGGTAGTTGTTGTGGATATACCTTTGATACAAGAAAAAGCGTTAAATATTGCTCTCAACAAGATATCAGGTGAGTGGGACTTTGATTCTTTGAGTAATTTACTGAATGAACTGAATGCTTCTTTTGACGATATTCTTGCTATGGGATACACGGAAGAGGAAATATCTTTCTTTATTCACAATATGGACTATGATTATGATGCTGTGCGCGAGGCCGTGCATACGGGAAAGAAGACTTCGGAAGATGATAACGATGAGTATGAAGGTGGTTGGCACGAGGTTATAGAGGAAGATATGCAAGAAGCACAGGAAGAAACGGCACAGATAGCTACATCTAATCCGAAACATCCTCGCTATATCGTATATGTGTCATTCCCAGATAAAGATACTGCTAATGCCTTCCTTGCTTCTTTGGGGGTAGAAAAGGAGTTTAAGCAAGGAATATTTACTACACATGTCAAATGGGAGGATATTAGCGGTGGGGACGACTAATATTCAGCAAAAAGACGGGGTATTGTTAATCCAGAATTATCAATCTCCGAGATGGAGTGCTGAAATACTGGACTGTAGCATGCCTATGACCTTTGATACCTATTCGGTGTGTGCCTTTAACTGTCTGTATTGTTTTAGTTTTTACCAGAAGGTGCACTCACTGAAAGGATACCTTCAGAAAAAGGTTAGGAGTGTTAATCCCGAAGTAGTGAAGCAGTTGTTTTTGGGAGCATTAAATGAAGACTATGAGAATATGAAAAGTTGGCAGATGCAATTTGTGCCTTATATACGAGGGCGGTATGTTATGCAGTGGGGAGCGTTAGCTGACCCATTTGATTGGTTTGAGAAGGTTTTTGGAGTTACTCTTGAACTGATGAGGTTTTTTGATGAAATAGATTATCCACTATCTTTCAGCACTAAAGGGACATTTTTTACCGAAGACGAAAGGTATATGGAAGTGATAAGACGACATAAACATAACTGGCACTTCAAGATAAGTGTTATTACCGCTAACGAGGAAAAAGCACGTCTTATAGAACAAGGTGTGCCTTCGCCTACGGAGCGTTTTAAGGCAATGGAGAGACTTGCTAAAGCGGGAATACATGTCACCTTGAGGCTACGACCTTATATCATCGGTATAAGTGATGACTGGAAAGAAGTGATAGATAGGGCGGTTGATGCCGGTGTAGATAGTATGACAACGGAATTCTTCTGTATGGAAGCAAGAGCGGATAAAAGGGTGAAACAACGCTATAAAGAAATGTCTCAAATAGCGGGATATGATATATGGACTTTCTATATGAAAAACTCCCCACAGCACGGATATAAGAGACTGAAAAGAGAGATAAAAGAGCCTATCATTACGGCAATGAGAGAATACGCACACAAGAAAGGAATACGATTTCATAGTAGCGACGCTCACGGAAGACACTTGCAAGATGCTCCTAATTGTTGTGGGGTGCCACCCGCTTGGAAATCTCAATACGCACACTTTGGCACAGCAATATTGATAGCGAAGGAAAAAGGTTATGTAAAGTGGAGCGATATTGCGCCTGCAATATATAAACTATTCGGCCATTTTGAGTGGAATAATGCGGTAGGTTATAACACAGGAAACACCAAAAATAGAGCATTGTTCTTTGGTATGTCTATGGCTGACTGGATACGATGGCAGTGGAATAATCCTCAATCTGGCGTAGGACTCGTTAAGATGTATGGCCACGTCGTTGAACCTGCAGGGAAAGATGAAAATGGTGATATTATCTATAAGTGGGTGGGTGGTAAACGTGGGAAGAAGACCTAAACTTACTGAAGAAACAATAGAGACGGCGGCTAAACTGATAAGAGCGGGCAACTACCAGAAGGTAGTTGCCCAATATCTTGGTGTAGATGAAAGCACTTGGTATAGATGGCTTCAGAAGGGAGAAAAAGCGAAGAATAAACGGAGTATCTATTACAAGTTTTACAAGGCAATCAAGAAAGCGGAAGCGGAGGCACATGCGAGAAATGTGGCAGTGATACAGCAGGCAGCCCAAGTGCAATGGCAGGCTGCCGCTTGGTGGTTAGAGAGGAAATACCCCGACCTTTGGGGTAGAAAGGATAAACTTGGTATAGGAATAGAAGATGAGGAAGGTTTGAAAATAGAGATAGTGCAAGTAAGAGCTGATATTCCGCCAAAGGAAGAGGACAATGAGGAGTAATGCCTATAAAGCGTGTAGAAGTCAATGCCAAAATATGGGACTTCTTAATGAATCACAAGCACCGCATCTTGTTGGTATATGGTGGTGCTGGTAGTGGCAAATCTTACACGGTGGCCCAATGGATAGTCTACAAGGCTATTCAATGGCCGATGCATGCACTTATTACCCGTAAACATAACCCGTCTTTGACTATTACCGCTTTACCCCTTATACTCCATGTTTTAGACGAATGGGGGATACCTTATGATTACAAGAAGGCAGCACAAAAGATAGTTGTTGGTAAAAGTGAGTTATCTTTCAGAGGTCTTGACGACCCAGAGAAAATAAAATCCGCTGAATACAACTTCATATGGCTGGAAGAGGCTACCGAGTTTCACAGGGACGACTTCATGCAACTTAAACTGCGTCTGAGGAGAAGGAATAATGGCAGGTATCGTAATCAAATGGTGCTAACATTTAACCCAATAAGTATGCACCATTGGTTGTATGAGGAATTTTTTATCCGTGAAGATGAAGAGGTGGCTATACTTCACACGAACTACCGGGATAACCTGCGTTGGCTACCACCCGACTATATCAAAGAGTTAGAGAGACTGGCCGAGGAAGACGAATACTTCTACAAGGTATATACGCTGGGACAGTTCGCCGTAAGACAAGGTTTGATATATGAGAACTGGGAGACCATACCAGATGCAGAAGCTGATAAGGTGTTACAAGGGGCAGAAGAGGTATTCTATGGCCTTGACTTCGGATATAACAATCCTACGGCCATGTTAAAAATCGTGGAAAAAGATGGTGTATTATATGTGATAGATGAACTATATAAGCGTGGCCTTACAAATGCCGACCTGATATCGTTGATGCATGACTTTGTGAAACCTGATGGTGTGATATATGCGGATAGTGCCGAACCTGCAAGAATAGAGGAAATCCAACGCAATGGCTACAACATTATCCCTGCTGAAAAAAGTGTCAAAGACGGCATAGATTTCGTAAAACGGCACAAGATAAAGATAGCGGAAAGGTGCGTCAATACAATCAAAGAGATACGCAACTACAAATGGAAAGAGGACCGCAACGGCAACATACTTGATGAGCCGGTAAAATTTATGGACCACGCAATGGACGCTATGAGATATGCGGTATATACCCGTGCAAAGCAAGGCGGAGCGGTAAATGTTTGGTGGTTAGACTAAAGGGGGGATAGCATATGACTATATGGGATAAATGGCTAAAGAAAAAGGAAGAGAAGAGCGTGCCGTTAGCCCCAAGTGGCGGGCTGAACTGGTTAAGGGAAGTGCCTGCTTGGAATAGGGCGGAACTTATTAGGCAGTATGCAAACCACAACTGGGTATATGCCGTTGTTAGCAAAATATCGCAGGCGGTAAGTGCTGTAGACTGGCGACTGTATACCGAGGACAGTGAAGGCAATCAGGTAGAGATTACCGATGGAGCGATATATGAAACCTTAAAGAGGCCTAATAAGTTTACATCGTGGCAAGAACTTATAGAGCTTACCCAAATTTATTTGGAGCTCACAGGTGAAGCCTTCTGGGTATTAACGCTTAATGCAAAAGGAGAACCTACCGAGATATGGACGGTATCACCTGACCGTATGAGTATTGTCACCGACCCCGACGACTTCATCAAGGGGTATGTTTACCGTGTTGGTATGGAGCAAATACCTCTGGAGGTAGAAGAGGTTATCCACTTCAAATATCCCAATCCTGTTGACCCGTATCGGGGTATGGGACCCGTCAAGGCTGCCATGCTGCTTATCCAGAACGACCGATATACACAAGAATATGCCAATGCCTTCTTCTATAACAGCGCTATGCCTTCGGGTATTATCCGCTTTGACAAACAACTGACGGTGAAGCAGTTTATAGAACTCAAGGAGCGATGGAACGCCCAGCACAGGGGTATAAACAAGGCCCATAAAATAGCCGTGCTGGATAATGGAGCGGAGTTTGTGCCGTTGTCTTACTCCATAAGAGACCTGCAACTTGTAGATGTTAGAAAACAAAACCGTGATGACATCTTAGCCACATTCGGCGTGCATGCCAGTATTTTAGGTATCTCCGAAAATGTGAATAGGGCTAATGCAGAAGCAGCCGAATATACATTTGCAAAGAGGATAGTAGAACCCAGACTACAGAAGATAGCGGGCAAGATAAACGCTGAACTATTACCCAAGTGGAAAACTGCCTATAGACTGACCTTTGAGTTTATGCACGAGATACCCGAAGACACGGATACCCTACTCCGAAAGGTGCAAGTAGGCGTGCAACTTGGCTTAATGACAGTGAACGAGGCAAGAAACTTGTTAGGCCTTGAAGACATAAAGGAAGGCGATGTGGTGCTTCAACCGATGAACTTAATGCCCAGTGCCGTGGAATATGCTTCAGACGCCGTAGATGATGCGACGGGTATCAATACACCTGCCGAAGACGAAGAAGACAAAATGGGGCAAAATGGAAGCCAGAAAACCGCTCCAGCAGTAAACCGCAATATCTATCGTGCTATAATTTGGAAGCGTTTCATACGCAGGCAAAAAGAACATGAAAAGAAGTTTAAAAAAGCGTTGAAACCTGCATGGGCTTTCTACAGGCAAGAAGTAGAAAAGGCCATTAAGAATGGTGCGGGGCTTGAAGCGGTAGACATGGAAATGGTAGTGCAGAAAATGGCCGAAGTAGGGAAACAGGCTATGGCATCGGTTGTTGAAGACTTCGCAAAGCAAGGCAAAGCAGATGCGAAGGCCATGCTTCAAGTGGTGCAGAAGGAAACAATAGACTACGAAGATATTGACGACTACATAGATATGACCTTGCCACATATTGTGGAATGGCTTGAAACCTATTCTTTCAAATTCGCCCAGGAAGTAAGCGAAGCGACAATAAACATGCTTAGAAGAGAACTGGAAGAAGCCATTAGGAACGGTGAAAGTATACCTGCCATCATGGAACGCATAGGCAAAATCTTTGAAGTCAGCGAAGATGGGTGGCGTGCCGAAAGAATAGCCAGAACGGAAACTATCAGGGCGGCCAACTTTGGGGCTTTGGAAGGATATAGGCAAGCTGGTATCCGTAAGAAGGAATGGGTGACCGCTTTGGACGAAAGGACAAGAGAATGGCATGCAGAAGCAGACGGGCAAATCGTTGATATAGACGATGTGTTTATTGTTGGTGGTGAGCCTCTTCGCTTCCCCGGAGACCCTGAAGGAAGCCCCGAAAACACTATCAACTGCCGATGCACCGTTGCGCCGGTGATAGAATAAACTTGAGAAAGGGGGTGGAAAGATGAATAAGCACCTAAATATCTACACTTCCAAATCATGGGAAGAAAACGGCAAGCAATACATAGAAGGTGTCGCAAGCGATGAAACATTAGACAGGGCGGGTGATGTGATACTTGCCGACGCATGGCAGTTAGACAACTTCCAAAAGAACCCCGTGCTGCTATGGGCGCACGACTACAAAACACCGCCTATCGGCAAGGTGGAAAACATTTGGGTAGAAGATGGGAAACTTCGCTTCAGGGCTACCTTCGCCGATACAGACTTCGCAAGGGAAATTGGAAAACTATACGCAGACGGCTATTTAAACACCTTTAGCGTGGGCTTTCTACCCGTAGAATACACACCGAACAAGGAAACAGGCGGTTATATCTACAAGAAGGTTGAGCTACTTGAAATAAGTGCTGTGCCAGTGCCTGCCAATCCCAATGCTGTAGCGGTATTAAGGGCAAAGGGCATCAAGCCCTTGACCGATAACGAAAACACGAATGGAAAGGGGGGAATAGAAACGATAGAGAAAAAGGCGGTAATACCTTACAAGAAGAGACCACTTGCCCCAGAAGATACTCCGTGGGATGCTGGAAGAGAGGTAAGAGACGCTACACCCGAAGACCTACACGAGATGTGTGCGTGGTATGACGAGAAAAATGCTGATACCAAACAGGCTTACAAACTGCCACACCATAAAAGGGAAAGATATGCTACCGTCTGGCGAGGCGTGGCAGCTGCCATGGCTGCGCTCTTTGGTGCTCGTGGTGGTGTAAATATCCCTGAAGAAGACAAGAAAGGCGTCTACAACCACTTGGCTAAACACTACGAGGACTTTGGGAAGACCCCACCCGAGTGGGGCAAGAGTTGGGAAGAAGTCAAGGGCATGTTTGACTTCCTAACTGATGAGGAAATTGATAGCACCATTAAAGCCTTTGAGGAGGTGCTACATGCCGAGGAGGTGGAAGAGCAGATGGAAGATAAGGAAACACCCGAGACTGTTGCAGAACAGCCTCAGGAAGTGGAAAACAAAGATGTGGAATATACAGAGGAAAAGGCAGGAGCGGTATTGTCTCGTAAGAATGCCGAGAAACTCAAGGCGCTTGCTGGCAAGGTAAATGATGCTATTCAAGTGCTATCGGAAGCGGTAAAAGAACTTACAGACTTTGTTGATAGCACTACCAAGAGACCACAGGAAGAGGAAACAGAAGAGGAAGAAAAACTCTTCACGGCCGACGAGGTGCGAGAAATACTGGAGGCATACAGAATAGCCCTGTTAAAGGAGATAGGAGGTGAAACAGATGAATAGAGAGGATATTATCAAGATGGCCCAGAAAGATGCAGAGCGTATCTTGTCTCAGACAGCCAAGAGAAAAATCAAATTCGGAGGTGAAAAAGATATGGAAGAGAAGAAAACCTTTATAGACATTATCAAGAAGACACTTGCCGAAAGCACAGGTGCAGGCGTATTAGTGCCAGAAGAACATGCCAACTATATCTTCGGCATCTTAAACGACGCACAGGCCGTGAGAAAAGCAGGCGCTACCGTCGTCAATATGAAAAGCGATACACTTGTCATTCCTAAGATGATAACCGGAGCGACCGCCTATTGGGTAGACGAAGCAAATGCTATCACACCAAGCGACCAGACATTTGACACATTGACACTTACCGCCAAAAAGGTGGCAGCGATGACATACCTTACAAGCGAACTTGTAGAAGATAGCGTTGCTGATGTAGAGAGACTTGTCTTAGACAACCTGGCACAGACTATCGCAGCAGAAATGGACAAGGAAATGCTTATCGGCGATGGCACACACCTAACAGGTATCGCTAATTATTCAGGCATCAACACCATTGACAAGGCAGCTTCGGCACTTACCATTGATGACCTGATAGAAGCAAGAGCATTGATAGAAGAAGCGACCAAAGGAAACATTAAGCCTAATGCTATCGTCATGCACCCTGCCGTCTATTATAAATTGCTGAAAGAAGCAAAGGATAGCACAGGAAGATATCTTGCAGACCTTAGAGGGCTGACTGCAGGACTGCCTGATACACTTATCGGCATGAAGGTATTCCTTACAACTGCCATTCCAACTAACCTAACCGACGGCACAAATACAGACCTTTCACTTGCTATCGTGGGCGACTTTAAACAGGCTATCATCGGACAGAGAAGAAACATAACACTTTCAGCGGATAATGGCGGACAATTCTTCACACAGGATATCATCGCTTTAAGGGCTTTGGCACGTGTAGGCTTTGGCCTTGCTTATCCACAGGCCTTCACAGTGATACAGAATATCAAGACTACATAGTTAGGCCAAATGTGGGGCTGACACTTGTCAGCCCCTTTCTTCCATAGGGGGTGAAGAGATATGAAGGTTAGAGTGATAAAAGGTTATGCCTTAGTGCATCAAGGTGGGATAGCCCGTGTCGGTGCGGTTATAGACTTACCCGACAGCGTGGCCGAAAACCTTGCAAGTGCAGGCATAGTTGAAATCTTAGAAAAGTCGGTTAATCCCGAAGAAAAGATGCAGAAAAAAGCCAAGAAAAAATCACAGAAAAATGGTAGGAAGTGATGACCTATGGCCTATTTCACACAGGCGGAACTGGAAACATATATCGGGGAAACGATATCTGCAGAAGACTACACCAAAGCCGAAGAATACGCCAGAACATTCATTGAACGATACACCGGCCAAGTGTTTCAACAAGGCCCTTACTCGGAAATAAGGAAGGTAGACGATACCATACCCCTATCCAAGTATCCTGTCGTGTCGGTGCAAGCGGTTAAAATAATGCCCGATGAAACTATCCTTGATGAATACCTTTATCTTGTCTACGACTGGGGAATAGAAATCTTAAAGCCTATGCGTGGCCTACAGGTGCAGATAGACTATACGGCAGGTCATAGCGAAGTGCCAGAGCCTATTAAACAAGTGGCATTGGAACTTGCTAAACGCTTGATAGTGCCTACAGATAAACCGACGCCAACGCCTTTGAGTATATCTTCAGGTGGTGTATCTATGACCTATTTAACAAGCGATATAGACCATGGCAAACCTACCGATGATGACAATATCAATGCCGTGCTAAATGCCTACAGAAGGGAGAAATCGCTATGAGCGGCTTCTTTGGTATCGCGTTAAAAGGTGCATGGACGCTGAAGGACTATTACGAAAAGACACAAAAAGACCTTCACAATAGGCTAAACCTATTTGGCCTTGATGCGGTAGCCCGTGCAAAGAAACTTGCACCGGTAAACACCGGCCACATGCGAAGCCGTATTATCCACGAAGTGAAATGGCTATCAGGCTTGGACTATCATGTTAGGGTATTCGTGCCAGTGAAAGCGAAAAACGGCTTCCCATACCCGAAAGCGGTGGAATTCGGAACTAAACCACATAGACCGCCATTTCATGCGTTAGAAAGATGGGCGCACTTGCACGGCATGCCTACAGGCGCAATAGTTAGGCATATAGAAATGTATGGCACAAAGGCACACCCATTCTTAAGGCCTGCAGTAGAACAGGCATTAAAGAACTTGAGGTGGTAAACATGCTAAAGGATATCAGACTAACTATCTTAGACACCTTGAAGGCCAACTTACCCCAAGTGAAGACTTTCTTCACCGGTTATCCCGCATATATACAGACGCAATATACGCCCTTTATAGGCGTATTCACAGAAAATGCGACGATAGAATGGGCGATGAATAGGGCGTATAACAGCACTTACACGCTATCAATCATCATCGGTGTAAACGCACAACAGGAAGCAGAAAAGCGAAATAGGGGTATGGCCGATGAAGACTTCTTAAACGATATCGTGGAAAGTATAATCAGCATCTTATTCACGCAACTTCATAAGATAGGGGATGCCACTTTAAAAGGGCCAATCAATGTAGACTATCGGGAAGGTGGCGGAAATATCCGCTATGCCACGATAAGCGTCGTCTATAATGAGATAGTAGTATTCAATCCGCAATAAAAGGGGGTGAAACAATATGGCAATAGGCAACTTAGGCTGGATAGGCCTTGCAACAGAAAGCACCGCAGGAACAGAAGAAGCAAGTGCTAATGTATTCTTTGCGACAGAGAACTTTATGGCCGTGCAATCGCATGAACCGGTGGAAGTAGGTGCTAATCTTGCAAGCATGACGAAAGCACCATACCTTAAGGGAAAACTGACACCAAAGGGTGGTTTATCAGGCCCCTTATCTATAGATGTGGCATCTGTATTCTATTGGACTTTTGGCGGTATATCTACCGTAGACAATGGCGATGGCACTTATACCCATACCATAACACCTGCACTGACGCTTCCCACTTTCACCATACATGCAGATGAAGTGATAGACAAAATAGCACAGGCAGGAGCAAAAGCAAGCAAATTGACAATATCAGCGGCAGCGGGCGAAGTGCCGAAAATCAGCATGGAATGGGTAGCATTGACACATACCGACGGGGCAACATTTACCGAAACACCTACCATTTCAACGGACTTCTTGAACTTTACCGAAGCGGTTATAACTATCAACGGAACACAACAGTTGATAGTGGATAATATAGAACTGACCTTTGACAACAAGGTGGAAGCACTATTTACATTAGGAACAAGCAGATACCCGCAGAAGGTTATGCGTGGCGATAGACCAGAATATAGCGGTAAAATGGCACTGATAGACTGGGACGCTAACCTGTATCAGAAGATGCTTAATGCTGATAGTGTTTCTATCGTGGTGACTATGACCGACGCTAACGGGCATTATGTGAAGATAACCTTGCCATTCGTGCAGTTTACTGGCGGCTTTGAACCTACCATATCCACCGGCCGTATAACCGCAGAACCGGAATTCGTTATGGTGTCGCAAGACCCGACCGTTGAAATACTTACTTCGCGTGCGACCTTGTGAATATAGGCCATCACCCTTCCCCGTGGGCGGGTATCAAAACCCGCCCATTTTAATTTTTGCTATTTACTCTGGGAGCGGGATAACGGGCTTGAAAATGGCCGTAGATGGCATATTTCATATCGGCATGATAAATTATACCTGTGAAGACAAATAAGGCAAAATGGGGTGAAGAAATGTTGAACCTATGGGACTGGCTAAGAGAAAATATGCTGACGGTCTATATCATCTTTATGTTAGGTGTGCTTATCGGTATCTTAATATCTATGTGCGTGTGATACCATAAAGAAGAAAGGGGGTATGCCATATGAGAATAATCAGCGAAGATGACCTTCGGGAATTTACCGACGCCAACGGCGATAAACTTATCACCTTGAAGAAAGCACGAAAAAAGGACTGGGACGACTACATGGCACTTGTGCTCCGATATGTGGAAGCAGGCGACCCAACAGACCTTAAAAGTGTCAAATTCAAGGAAGGATTCAACCCAGCAGAACTTACCCGTTTCATGTTTCATCGTGTCGCAAGAAAGATGATAATCAGTGGCACAGAATACACCGGCGATGCGATGCTGAAGATATACGAGCAACTTGATCCAGAGAGTGCCGACTGGGTGGATAGGTGCATCGCCGAAGTGTGGGAGAGACCAGACGAAAAAAACTTGCCATAGCCCGCCGAATGTATATTTACACGCTTACAGGAAAACCGACAGAACACTTGCGAATGCAGTATCCACATATCGCCAAGAAGATAGATGACTACATTCTATGCAGGACGCTAAAGGTGCTTCCACGGGCGGGCGGGCTTGAAGACCAATGGCAAGAAGACTTAGACTTCTGGCAGGTATTTATGCAAGCAGAAAGCGGGGTGAATAGCCATGCCAGATGAAAAGGTATTAGAAATCATCGTCAGGGCCAAGGATTTGGCAAGTAAAACATTAAACAATATTAGCGGCCAACTGGAAAAACAGGAAAGCAAATGGAAAAAGATGGGGCAGGCCATAGCCCATGCAGGCAAAACGATAACTATCACTTCTACGGCCATAGCTGGTGCCTTGGCAAGCACTATCCCCGCATGGGAGGAAACCCGCAAAGCCCAGATAGCCTTTGAGAACACGGTCAAGCACATGCCACAATTGGTGGATATGAATGTCAAAGCTTGGTATAACTGGGTAAGTGCCATGGAAATGAAATTGGCAGTAGACGATGCGGAGATAAACAAGATGGCTTCCATGCTCGGAACATATGGACTCACAGAAAAACAGATGAAACAGCTTATACCTGTTATTGTAGACTTGAGCAGAAAATACGGGATAGACTTAGCAAGTGCAACAAAGATGGTAGGGTACGCCTTGCAAGGAAACACAGGCCTATTAAGGCGGTATGGTATATCCTTAGACTTATCAGCCGCCAAAACTAAAGAGGGTATAGATGCCAATAAGGCCTATGAACTGACCTTAAAACAATTACAACAGGCGGTAGGAGGTTTCTCTACATCACTTGACAAGGAAGGCATGTTATCCATGCAACGCTTCCAAATAGCGATGGGAAACTTGCGGGAGACCATCGGACAAGTAGTATGGCAGACGCTGACACCCTTTGTGGAAAAGCTAAATGACCTCATCGTGCGATTTAATAATGCCTCAGGACCGATAGCACAGTTTGTGGCAAAAGTTGGTATCGTGGGTAGTGCTTTGGGACTTATTACCGGACCATTGATGATGGTAATAGGCAACCTCGGTAAGCTGGCAAGCACCGTATCAGGGCTATTGAATCCGTGGACTGCACTGGCAACGGCTATCGTGGGACTGGGCGTATATCTATACAAAACCAATGACGATGTTAAAGCATTTGTGGACACCTTACTTGCAGACTTCATGCGAGTAGTGAGTTGGGTAACGGAAAACTGGGGGATAATAGCGGATACGATAATAGGTGTCTTCAACCGCATAGTAGAGACTATACAGCCTATCTTACAGCCGATAGTGGAGCTTATAATATCCCTCTTCGGACAGGTAGTATCTTGGACGCAGGAGAATTGGCCTCTGATACAGCAGACAATCTCAACGGTGATGAATGCCATAAGAACCGTGATAGAATCGGTGCTATCGGTGATACAAGCACTGTGGAAAAAATACGGCGATGTGATACTGCAAAACACTAAGCTCATCTGGGACAGCATCAAGCTTGCTATCTCAACGGTGATGAATGCTATCCTTGGCATTATCAAGGCTATTATGCAGGCTATCAACGGCGACTGGGAAGGGGCATGGAATACGCTAAAAGAGACGATGAAGAACGTTGCTGATGCGGTGGTGCAGATAGCTAAGAATCTTTGGGCTGCCATTGTGAACGGTGTAAAAGCGATAGGACCCGAACTACTTAATGCCGTGAAAGGTATTACACAGGCGGTAAAAGACCTGTTTACAAATCTCGTAAAGCAGGCTTTGCAATGGGGCAAGAACTTGATAAAGAACTTCATAGAAGGTATAAAGAGCAAGATAAAGGACCTTGCAGATGCAGCAGAAGGAGCAGCGGATACGGTAGGTAGTTATCTCGGTATTCATTCACCAGCCGAAAAGGGCCCAATGAGCGACGCCGACAAGTGGATGCCTAACCTTATCACGATGATGACCTCTCAACTACGGGCAGGTAGTAAAGCGATAGAGCTTGTGGCAAGGGACATAGGAAACAACATAACCTTACCGATACAGGACAGGCTAAGACGGTTAAAAGAAGAGCTTGAGTTTATAGCCAAATGGAGCAAACCCGAGCCTATACGGGGCTACACACCTACCGAGATGATAGCACGACTGGACAAGGAGACGAAAAAGAAGGTGCTATCGGACTTGCAGAGAGCCTACAAGACGCTTGACACTAGCACGTTGACAGAATTCGGTGGCATACGCAATGTGGCAGGACTACTGGGCTACGATGTGCGAGATATCCGCATGGTAGGGGGAAGGAACATAACAGCCGCTGAAGAGAGAGAAAGAGAACAATCAGCCTCTCTTGCAAATGCTGTGTATCAAGCTATTATCCGTGCCTTCCACGATGTAAACTTTGCAGGTGCAGAGAAAGGCGGAATAGTGCTACAGATAGACGGACAGACATTCGCAAGACTTATTTTTGATTACCTTGTAGCAGAAGGCAAGCGTAGGGGTGTGGAGGTGGTGCCAGTATGATAGCGATTAACGGTATTACACTACCCGAGCCCGTGAGTATACAGACATCGGACGAGGATATTATCAAGAAAAGGACAACAGCAAGCGGTAGAATAGTCATAGACTATATTGCCACCAAGAAGGTTGTCAATGTTGTCTGGGGAACACTTACCGATGCAGAGGCACAACAGATTATCAACACCATAAATGCTAACAAACCTTTCTTCACCCTTGAGTTTACCGATGCAGGAGGCACGGCAACCATCACGGCCTATGCCGAGAAGATACAGCGGAGCATTAAAAGCGTATACGGTGGGGAAATCATCTGGGCTGGTATGCAGATAACCTTCAAGGAGCGGTGATGTGCTATGTTGCCAGTTAGTGCAGAGTTTACCAACGCCATCACGAGCGACTACCGAATTATCAAGGGGCGCATCATCGTGGACTATGAAGGACCATATACCACAAGCACCTTCACCGTCTCCAGCGATGATGCCGACCCCTTGTTTGATGTAAACCAGACGGCAGACGCTATTATAGATGTGGACTATAAAATAGCAGTCTTAGATGGCACATGGCAGTTAGGCACAGACCACTTGTATTCACCGTGGATACAATCGGGCTGGTGGACTGCCTCCGTTTGTGATGCTACAGGTGTCTTTGCCACTACTCCGACCTTGACCGTGCAGATGGAAGACCGCACCATAACACAACTACAGGTGGTAGGGGATACAGCAAAAGGAGAGTATCCCGTAGACTTCACCATACGATTGTATGACTTTTACGATAACCTACTGCATGAGGAAGTAGTCACGGGTAATACCCAAGTGATATGGCAAAAGGACATTACTATTAACGGTGTCTACAAGGCTGAACTAATACTGCAGAAGTGGAGCCAGCCGAACACAAGAGGTAAAATAGCAGAGTTTATCTCACCGATACACGAGGTATACGAGGGAGAAGATATTATTACGCTGGAACTTACAGAGGAGCGAGAGCTTAGCCAAGCGACCCTACCCGTGGGTAATATAAGTATGAATGAGCTTAGAGCAGTGCTGTATAACGATGGAAAGTTTAACCTTGATAACACGAGCAGTATCTTATACGGCAGACTTAAGCCGAACTGCCGTGTGCTGGCGTGGGTAGGAGTGGTAAAAGACGATAACACGACTGAATGGATACCTTTAGGTGTCTTCTGGACCACCGACTGGAAAGTGGACGAGCAGAACCTCACGGCAAGTTTCACGGCAAGAGATAAACTACAAAGGCTGGCTGATAGCCGTATCAGTTTGGGTATCCTGCAGGACACCACACTATACGACATCGCCGAGGCAATTCTTACCGATGCAGGACTTACACAGAGGGAATATGCCATTGATGATGCCTTTAAGGACATTACAATCCCGTGGGCTTTCTTCCCGTCTACGACACACCTCAATGCCCTCAAGACGGTGGCAGGTGCTGGGCTTGGTGTTGCCTATGCTGACCGCTACGGCATAATACAGGTAAAGAAGATAGAGGTAGGAGATACCACAACGGCTGTAGCAACTATTACGGCTGACAACTACTTTAACAAAGAAACTCCTCTTTTATTGGGTAGTGTTTATACAAGAATACAGGTGCGAACACAACCTATGGCACCCGATGTGGTGCAAGAAGTGTATAGGAGCTTAGAACCTATCACCGTTGGAGCTGGAGAAACTACAAGCACAACGATATTCTTCAACCAAGATGCCGTGATAAATCCTACTGCCACGCTGGAAGGGGCTACCAATACCACAATCACTGCCACCACATGGTATAGTTGGGGCGGTAGAATCACGCTCACCAACTCGGGAAGCA
>Ga0256838_1000754_pt1 | contig 17594 bp, 17 predicted proteins | sample 4571419metaG_FD_185978 | JGI IMG/M metagenome (GOLD analysis project Ga0256838, IMG submission 185978) | Hydrothermal vent microbial communities from Guaymas Basin, Mexico - 4571-419 | ecosystem: Environmental > Aquatic > Marine > Hydrothermal vents | place: Mexico: Guaymas Basin | collected...
ATAGATAATGCCAAAATGGTAATCCACAGTATCTTTTTCATAATCCCCACCTCTATAAGTATTGTATTACAAAGGCTTTTGTGATGGTTTTATATATTGTCCCACTTTTTGAAACGGTTTGTCCCGTATATCGGGACAAAAACAAGAAGGGCCCCAAGGGGCCCTTCTTGGTGGTGATGAGATAGACTGTATTTTTACATTTGTGATACGGCTTTTCTTAGTCTTCTTACGACGGTGTCTTTGGGCATGGCCTCCAGCATGTGGAACAGAGATGGGCCAACTGTTTTTCCAGATACGGCTATTCTGACAATGGGGAAGAACTTTCTCGGCTTAAACTCTTTTTTGGCTGCCACATCTCTCATAGCCTGCTCTATGTTTTCTGCATTCCACTCTGTGAGAGATTCAAATGCATCGGCAAGGTCAGCCAGTGCTGGCACCATATCTTTGCCTTTCTCCCACTGCTTCTGAGCTTTTTCATCCCACTGGAAGTCATCTGTGAAGAAGAAATCTCCCTTGTCAACAAAATCAAGAAGGGTATACGCCCTTTCCCTGAGAAGCTCAAGCACAACTTCCCAGTTGTCGGGCCACTGGTAGCCTTTTTCCTCCATAAATGGTTCAAGTTCCTTTTTCAATTCTTCAAGAGACAGTCTCTTGAGGTGCTCCCTGTTGATATGTCTCAGTTTGTCGTGGTCAAACACAGCAGGGTGGGATGTAATCTTTTCTATCTCAAAGAGTCTTATAAGTTCTTCGGGCTCATAAACCTCTTTGTTTTCCTCATAGGAGGCACCAAGGAGTGCCAAGAAGTTAAACATGGCCTTGGCAAGGTAGCCCTGTTTCTTATACTCCTCTACAGATACTGCACCATGTCTCTTAGATAACTTTGTCTTATCTTCACCAAGAATCATGGGTATGTGTGCAAATTTAGGTACATCCCAGCCCAGTATCTCGTAAAGGATAATCTGCTTTGGTGTGTTGGAGATATGGTCTTCTCCACGCATAACAAGGGTAACGCCCATGTCGTGGTCGTCTACAACAACGGCAAAGTTGTATGTTGGTGTGCCATCGGAACGGACAATGATGAAGTCATCAAGTTCAGATATTTTAATGGATATATCACCTTTTACAAGGTCGTGCCACTTGATTTCTCTATCAGGGTTTTCGTCGGGTAGTTTAATGCGGATAGCTGGCTTTCTGCCCTCGGCTCTCAGTTTCTCCTTTTCCTCTTCAGTTAGATGTAGACATCGGCGGTCGTATTTGTAAGGTTTACCTTGCTTCTGTGCCTCTTTTCTGCGGGCCTCAAGCTCTTCAGGTGTGCAGAAACACTCATAGGCAAGTCCATTGTCAAGGAGATACTCCACAACTTCTCTGTACCTTTCCATGCGTTTAGACTGGTAATATGGCCCTTCATCCCAATGTAGTCCCAGCCATTTCATAGACCTGAGAATCTGTTCTGAATACTCGGGTTTTGACCTTTCGGGGTCTGTGTCTTCTATTCTTAAAATAAATGTGCCTCCCACCTTTTTGGCATACAGATAGTTAAATAGTGCCGTTCTGGCACCTCCAACATGTAAGTATCCTGTGGGAGATGGTGCAAATCTTAACCTCTCCACTTCAATCCCTCCTTACAAATTTTGTTTACCACTATTATAATGGTTGTAGAGGTGATGGCGGTGAAAGATGACAAACTTTATCGTACATATATGCTGCTCTTGTGGGAAGTGTTAGAAGATAAGATTGGTAAGAAACAGGCCGACCTTGTAATGGGTAAGATATATAACAAGTTTACTGCTACAGGAAAAAAAGATATAAGAAATATTGCCTATGAAGTATTGAAAGAAGATTTGGGAAATGAAGGGGTAGATATTATAGATGAGGTTGATAGAGAGTTTGAACAGATAAAGAAGAAAATATCATCTGTGCAAAAGACAGGGCTGGCCATCACCGTTGCCCTGATATTCCTCGTGGGCTTTTCTGTAACTATAAAGGCATTGAATTTTCTCACGATACCACTTATTGTCATTCTCCTATTTTTACCCGTTATTCTCATGATATATACCCAGAGGACATTGTCGGCAGTTTTGGTCAGGAGGAAAAATAAGGAGTGAAATATGTAACATGTCCCCGCAACTGCTTTGATGGGTGCCAGTTTGTTTATAAAGACGATATTCTTGTTCCTCGGAAAGACCATCCCGGTACCGATGGTATTACATGTCCGAAATCTCGGTTTCTCTTAGATACCCCGAAGCACAAAGGTAGAATTACTAAGCCCCTTTTGAAAATCAGAGGTACATGGCAAGCGGTGTCTCTTGATGAGGCACTGAATATAATGGCAAGACAGATAGAAAGACATGCCCGCACCATACGCATAGACTACTCTGGCAACATGATGCTCCTGTCTCGCCGTTTTCATCATAGGCTCTTTCATGTGCTTGGTGCCCCCGATGTAAGGTGGGATATATGTGCCGAGGCTGGTTCTGAGGGGCTGAGACAGTCTTGGGAGATAGGCTATGGCATGGATATTGAAGACATGAAAGGGGCAGACCTCGTTATTATCTGGGGTGCCAATGTAGAACAGACATCTATTCATGCCTTTACATATGCTTTGCAGACAAAACGGGCAGGTGGCAAGGTTTTTGTTGTAGATGTGCTCCGCAGTGAAACGGCAAGGCATTTTGAACTTGTCAGGGTAAACCCCGGTGGAGATGTAGCACTGGCTCTTCAGATAATGCTTGTGCTAAAAGATGAGGGCTACCATGTGCCTATAGATATCCCCCTGTCTGCAGATGAGCTTGCGAGTATCTCAGGCCTCTTCTATAACGATGTCAGAAAGCTGGCTCATGCCATGAAAAATGCCAAGAAGCCGTTTATCTTTATGGGATATGGTTTTCAGAGAAGGAAAGGCGGTGGCATGGCTGTTAGGCTTATCTCACTCCTTCCATACATTACCCATGAACAGCCACTCTTTTACTACGATAGGCCGGCTTACGGTATAGACACAGATTATGTTAGTGGAAAACATCTTGCCACCGGTGATGTGTTTAGTCTAACCCAGATGGCAGAGCATATAAAGGATATGGAAGATACCGTGTTTGTCATAATGAATGCCAATCCTGTAAATACCTTGCCTAAAGGACATATTATAGCCGATGTGTTGGAAAGACCTTCCAATTTTACCATCGTTCACGACCTCTTTATGACGGATACGGCACGGCATGCCGACCTTATTATTCCCGCCGCTGCATCTGTAGAATATGACGATGTCATGATATCTTATGGCCATAGGTATGTGGGGCTAAACAACAAAATATATTCTCCACCAGAGCATGTTATAAACAATATGGACTTGGCAAGGGAGATAGCCCGTAGGTTAGGGTTTACCCAGGCAGAGCTGTATGAAGAAGACTGGCATGTTATAGAGTATGTGCTGAAAAGAGCCGGTGTTGATATAGATATGCTTATGGAAAAAGGTTATGCACCGCTACCGGATATTCCCACGAGGAAAGAGCCAGCCTTTCCACAGTGGTGTGAGATAGAAAAGTATCTTAGGCCTGAATCAAATAGGGAAAAGTTTATGTTTCTAACACCATCATACAAATACCGTATACACTCACAGTACTGGGTGTTTAAACAGACAGAAGACGAGGTTTTTATCTCTCCTGATGATGCAGAGGCACTGGGTATTGAAGATGGGGACAAGGTCTTGCTAAAAAACGAAAACGGGCAGGTGGTGGCTACTGCCCGCATATCAGGTGATGTGATGCCCGGTATACTGAAGATGTTTCATGGGAGCTGGGGAAGTCAACTGGCTTCCCTCATCAACATAGAGCTTTCAGATATAGGCCCCAATTCTAAGGTATCTGATACTTTTGTGTCTATAGAGAAACTATCTTAGTAGACATCTTCGTACTTGACTTTTACCTTACTAAACAATGGATCTAAATCTTTAATGTAGGGTTTGCCCGGTTCTTTTGTGTAGGTTTTCCCTTTCTGGAGTTTCTGTTCTATCTTAGAGAGTACTTCATATCCATTGAAACTGGGCAAGTTGAAAAGGTCGTATGTTAGCTCGTAAGTGACTTTTTTCCAACCTTTATTTGTTTGGAATAGCATTTGGAGTGTATCTGTAATAAGAAGATTGCGAAAACCTATGTGGCTAAGGTCGGGGTTGGGTATGTCAAGGAGTGATTGTAAGTAGTCTATGTTTATTGTTTTCTTTTTTGTTGTCCACTCGTTTTCCTTAAGTGGCCCTTCACCGGTTAGTGATACTTTTCTTTCAGATGTTTTTAGGTGTAGGTCTATATATTCTTCGGGATTTTCTATGCCAAATTTCTCTTTAAGCATCTGTAGGGCTGCAATAATTTCTTCAATCTGGGCTTTAGATGAAAAACTTGTTTCGCTACCCTTAGTTATTGACTGTGTACGTTTATATTCATGCAGTGTACCCTGCCAGCCATCGGAATATACAACCTTGTTCTTGGTCCTACCTACAAATGATTTTAATAGTCCAAATAATGCGAGTGCTACAAAGATAATGATACCTATGGTTAATTCGCTCATAGTATCACCTCCAAAATGTGCTGTTTATATTATAAAAATAAAGGGGCCATTTATGGCCCCTCAAGAGAGGTGTGTAGTGGGAATATATACTTAAAAAGCTCCGCCCAGATACATGAAGTAAAGGACAAATATGATGGCAAGAATATACATCAGAGGGTGAATGTCTTTGCCTTTTCCAGATAGTAGTTTGATAAGGGTATATGTTATAAAACCTACCCCTATACCGTCGGCTATAGAGTATGTCAGTGGTATGGTTACAAGCACCAAGAATGCTGGAATGGCTTCAGATGGGTCAGAGAAATCTACTTCAAAGAATGTGCTCATCATAAAGTAGCCCACAAGAATAAGAACGGGAGCGGTGACAAAATCTTTGATGACAACAACAATAGGTGATATAAATAGCCCTACAAGTAAAAACAGTATACCTGTGGTAACAGCAGTGAGACCTGTACGCCCGCCCTCCTCAATACCAGAGGCACTTTCAATATATGTGGTAACAGTAGATGTTCCCAGCAGTGCGCCTACAGTTGTACCTATTGCATCTGTGAGAAGTACTTTGTCTATATCGGGTATCTTGCCATCTTCTGTTAAGTAGCCGGCTTTAGCGCTGAGACCGGTGACGGTGCCCAGCGTGTCAAAGAAGTCTACCATGAAGAATGAGAATATCACGCCGAGTGCACCGGCATTCATGAGTCCATTAAAGTCAAGTTTTAAAAAGGTATGGCTTAATGTGGGCATAGAAAATAGCTTAGTGGGTATGTCAATAAGTCCAAATACCATGCCTATAATGGTGTTTACGATAATGGTGATAAGCAGAGCCCCGGGCACCCTGAGATTGATAAGCACGCTGGCCAGTATAAGTCCGAAAACGGCTATGAGAAACTCGGGTTTTGTAAGTGCCTCTTTACCAAGAGACACTATTGTTGCCTGATCTGGTGCTACAAAGCCCATATGCTGAAGACCTATAAATGTGAGGAAGATACCGATACCAGCACCTATAGCATGCTTTAGTGAATTTGGAATAGAGTGGGCAACGGCACTTCTAATACTGGTTAGACTAAGCACTATGAATATCAAGCCTTCAACAAAAACCGCTGCCAGTGCTACTTGCCAACCATACTGTGGTGCAACGGTAAATGCAAAGTAGGCATTGAGTCCCATGCCTGCGGCCAGTGCAAATGGCTTGTTGGCCAGCAGTCCCATTAAGATAGTGGCGAAACCTGCCGATAGGGCTGTTGCCGTTAGAATAGACGGAATAGCCTCTTTACCCATAGCAGCTGCCAACATACCGGGATTAACAATAAGGATATATGCCATGGTCATGAATGTGGTAATACCAGCGATAATCTCGCGCTTTACTGTGGAGCCATGCTCTTCAACTTTAAAAAAACGAGAAATAGCTTCCATGTGTATCCCCCCTGTTCCCCCGCTTTTTATTAATAAACTAAATACATCATTATCCTACCAAAGGGGAAATTGTTCGTCAATAGAAGTTTCTTAATATTGGGGAATTTCTACATGTGCTTTTCCTGCATAATATATATCGCCATCTATGTAGGCTATTTTGACGGCAATGGGTTTGACACCTGTATTTACAGCCTCTCTAAGGTTTTTACAAAAAATTGCATCTTCTTTACAATTTGGTCTGACTAATTCAATATCAGGGTGGCATACGAGAAATGTTAAGAATGAAGGCGTATGTTGGCTAAGTAATTTGACATGCTCTGCACCTCTTTTCGTCGGTGCGTCGGGAAAAAGACAGGTTTTTCCCTCAAATAGCGTGCAACCCTTAACTTCCATAAGTGCCTGATAGTCTTTAAATGTTAATAAAAAGTCTATGCGATGGCTACCCACCGTGTATTCTGCTCTGAAATCTTTTATTTTCTGAAATTCGTCTACAAGTTTTTGTCTCAGTATAGCCTCCATAATACGTCTATGCATGCCAGAGTTTAGAAGTATCCAACCGTAAGGTGGACGATAAATAGATATTACTTTGAAATCGGTTTTTTGGGACTTTTTGGGGATAAGCATTATTGGTCTTCCTGCTATGAGTAGTTCACCCAGTCTACCAGAGTCGTGAAGGTGTGCCCTATATGTTTTTCCGTTGACTTCTACTTCTGCAACAAATCTGTTTAGTCGTTTCTGAAAAGTTCCCTGAATATGTGGTTTTTTTATGTCTACATCTAACTTTATCACGAGAAAAATCCCTCCCCTTGTGTTAGAATTATAAATGAAAAGGGTGATGTTTTTTTGATGTAGAGACGAAAGGGGGTAGGTACCGTGATGTTTGACAATGAAGTGCTTTACGATGATGGTCAGCATAAGTTTATTATGCTTGGTACCGATATTAGCGGGGCAGAGGGTATTCCCGTAAACCAATTCCTTATTATAGATGGGAGCGAGGCATTCCTACTTGATCCAGGAGGTGCCCATGTGTTTGCCACAGTTCTTGCTAATGTATCTGAGATTATAGATCCTACTAAACTAACAGGTCTTTTCTACAGCCATCAAGACCCCGATGTGACATCGGGTATTATGATGTGGCTTAATGTTTCTGAACAGGCTAAAGTTTATATATCTGAACTGTGGGTGAGGTTTCTGCCACATTTTGGTGTTTACGATGAGAGGCGTGTAGTGGGTATACCCGATAAGGGTATGGATATTCGTTTTTCCTCTGGCAACACGCTAAAGGTGATACCTGCCCATTATCTCCACTCCCCTGGCATGTTTACGCTATACGATCCCGTGGCAAAGATTTTGTTCTCTGCCGATATAGGTGCCTCTGTGTTGCCACCGGGCACAAAATCTCGTAAGGTAGAAGACTTTGATTGGCATCTTAAGAATGCCATTGTGGAGACATTCCATAAGAGATATATGGCATCAAATGCCGCATGTCGTAAGTGGGTATCTATGGTAAAGGGACTTGATATTGAGTGGATGGTTCCACAGCACGGTGCTATTTACAATAGAGAGATGACAGAAAAATTCTTAAACTGGCTTGCCAATCTCAGATGTGGCTCTGATATTGTAGATGAAGTATATGGAAGGTAGGTGAGCCACTATGCCAGATCAAGAAATGGTAAATAACCTTATTAGGGCGTTTTCCGATGCTATGTTTAAGGTTGAGGTAGTTCATTCTTTTACTACTAAATTTGATGAGGCTCTTGTTAGACGTGGTGAAAAAATACAGGTTAAAGTGGCTCGTATGACCGATTTGTTTTATGAGATTCAAAACGATATAGGTAGGCTCCAAGATGGGTTTGTAGATAATACCGATAGACTGATTCACAATATAGAGGCTGTTGAAAAGTTAGGAGAAGACCTACTTAAAGAGATTAGACAATATGGTACATCTCTTGAAGGTATAGCCGATGAAGTGGAGGCTGTTGTAGACGATACCATGAAGGCCCTTGAGGGTTTTATGGAGATTACAGAGATGGTAGAAGATATCCAGAAAATAGCCAAGCGAACTAAACTTCTTGCCCTTAATGCAGCCATTGAAGCGGCCCGTGCCGGTGAGTCGGGAAAGGGATTTGCCGTGGTTGCCGATGAAATACAAAAACTTGCCAAGCAAACTGCCGAGGTCAGTGAACGCATTTCTGCAAAAGTAGAGCACATGATGAGTGAGGTTAAGAAGTCTCTTGAGGGTGTAAAGAAAGTTGGTAGCATGTTTAAACTCTTTAGTGATGCTACTCAGAAGATGCTTGTTTTCCTTGAGGAGAATAAGAAGACCATGGCAGCTGTTATGGATACGATGGAAGGTGCTACAAGAGACTTGGAAACTATTGTATCCAGTCTTAATGATGCCATTGAGGTTATGAAAGAAGTCAGAGAAGAAACGGAGGTTATTGAGAGGGTTATATCCTCTATAGCCAAAGCACAGAACAAGATTTCTGAGATGAAAGTGTAAAGAGCTGTTATATTCCGCAATAAGAGGGGGCACACATGCCCCCTTATTTTTATAAGATTATCCTAGTGCCACATCAAGTATCATCATAATGACAAACCCTATCATAAAGCCTATGGTGGGTATATCTGAACCTTCACGCTGAGATTCTGGAATAAGCTCTTCAATGACAACATATATCATGGCACCTGCGGCGAATGCCAGTGCATATGGTAGAAGCCCCCTCATATGCAAAACCCAGTATGCACCTATAACACCGGCAATAATTTCCACAACACCGGATAGCTGACCCCACCAAAAACTTTTCCATACAGATAAGCCCTCTCTGCGCAGTGGCATTGATACGGCCATGCCCTCAGGGAAGTTTTGTATACCAATACCTATAGCCAGCGCTATAGCACTGGTAAATGATGCACCGGGTAAGCCTGATCCTGCTGCACCAAATCCAACACCAACGGCTAAACCCTCGGGTATGTTGTGAAGGGTAATGGCAAGAATAAGAAGCGTTGTACGCCTCCATGATGTTTTAGGCCCTTCTGGTTCATCTTCTAAAGGATGCAGATGTGGAAGAAGCATATCTATGATTCTTAGTGTGATTCCCCCAAGTAGAAAACCAATGGCTGGGGGTATCCAAGGCACAAGTCCCATATCCTTTGACATCTCTATAGATGGGGCAAGAAGTGACCAGAAGCTGGCTGCTACCATTACACCTCCTGCAAAACCAAGCATCATGTCAAGAAATTTTCTACTGGGACTTCTAAAGAACAGGACGACGCCGGCCCCCAGTGCTGTCATAAACCATGTGTATAGTGTGGCGAGAAATGCCAGTAGCACAGGATTAAGTTCAGTTATATTCACTTTTTCACCACCTCTTTAAGTATTATAATGATTTTTAGAGATATAGCACTGTGTAAGGAGATGATGTGTTATGACTACATGGGAGCTTGAGGAAGAAGTTGCACGCCTGCGTAAAATGGCTATGGACTTTGAGAGCCTTGCCTCATCTTATAAGTTTAAGTATTTTGAGGCCTCAAGACTGTTGCAGCAGACACAAATTGCCCTTGATGGTTATGAGGCAGAAAACCGTATGCTGAAAAGAGAAATTCAGATGTTGCGTGAGAAGCTGGAAAAATACAAGTCCAGATGTGGAGACATTGAGTGATGTTATGGGGGACGGTAGTCCCCCATTTGTTTTAAAGTATATAGGCTTTTGTCCCACATACTGTCTTTGAGAATAATGCCTATGTGGTCTCCCTCAAATGGTCCTATAGGTATAAAACGCATAGGTTCTTCAAGGTATTTTACAGGTAGCTGGCTACTGAAGGGAGTGATACCATTTGATTCTGGCCACCTGTTAACTTTTACAGTCTACCTATATCTGTAATAAGTCTGTGACATAGAAATAGCCCAATGCGGGTTGTCATAGGATTGTATTGATATTTTTCTATAAGTGCTTTGAGAGTATCTATTTTGTGATGTCTTGGTATAACCGATGATGAGAATATATAGTTCATATATCTGTCACTGGTGTTAAGGTTGTATAGGGTTTTTGGATACCATTGAGGGGAATTGGTCAAAGTGCTCATGATCCCATCTTAGAGCCTAATCCCCTGGTGGCATAACAACTCCTGTCATGTATGTCAGTGTTAATGTTTGCTTCAGGTCTTTAGTGATTGACAAGACTTCTTTGGTATTTCCTGATATGGCACTGGCGTATTCTCAAAACTGAGGTGGTGCAAATGATAGAGATACCAGTGGTGTACCCCGATGGGGAGCATTAATTGTTAGTACTATAGGTTGTAATGCCCTTATTATGGGGCTATTGTTTATGGCATATCTGATAATGAGTTCTGCACGACAATAACCTGTCGTATATATGATAGCTGAGATAATGACTCTACGATGTGTATAAAATTATCTCCGTTTTCTTTGAGTATTTTCTTGGACGACTGGTAGAGAAAATGAAGAATAGTGGCATCGGGAAAGTGCTTTTTTATATGGCTATGCACAATTTTTCTGCGATGTTTTATGTAAAATGTTGCGGTAAAAGTTTCCTCAGTAATTTCCGATGCATTGATACCATGCACGGGTATAAAAACTTCTTGACCTTCTAAGTGTTTTACGGAATGATATTCTATCAGATTGTCTTAATCAAGCATAACCATCTCTGCCTGAAAGGTTGTATCCAGTGATGACTCGGTCGTGGTGCGTTGTAGTATATCAATGGTATCAATAGTAGATAGTAGTGTTAGGAAATATGTCAGCGCTTATATATGCCCTAAAGATAGTGATGTGTTCTTTTCTAAATGGATTTTCCTTTGCCATTACACAATGCTGCCCTCTTAATATATCGCTATCAGATATATGTCTTCACCTTCTCAACAATGGCCGACCATACCTTTGGGCTGGTAAAGATATCTATGTGATCTGCTGTCATTGGTCCTAATACATCAAAGATAAAACCATTCTCTACATATTTCACTGGGATTTGACTGGATACAGGAACCATGCCATCACCTTCCTGCCATAAACCCGTTCCTATTACCTCGCCCATGGCTTCCATAAGCTTTTGCAAGAGAATAAGACCTACATGATCTTTTGATGTATAGTATATTGGATTCATTGGTGAAGTGACATCGTCTTTGTTTTCGTTCCAAGGAATTTCATTTATGATATCTTCCATAGTTCCAACAAGTTTTTGAAGTACGGTGAGTATTATGAGGTTTTTTGAATCGCGATATACCATTTCGGCCACTTTGTTTATTGGATAGGAGATATTCTTTCTTGGGATTGTTGATGTTGTAAATGTGTAACGCGAAAATTGCTCTGTTGTATTGAGATTATATATTTCCGGAGATAGCATTTGTTTGAAATTGTTAATTTTATCCATGGTATCCCATCTTAAATCAAGGTACCCCTGCGACATAACAGCATCTCCACTGTGAGCTGTTAATGATGCTATAAGTCTAATATTTCTTACCAATGTTAGTTTGTCTTCATCAATTCTGTTTTCTAACCATTGCCAAAATTCCGGTGGAGTAAACATTAAAGATGCCAGTGGGCTACCTCTATGTGGTGTGTTAAGGGTGAATACATGCGTGGTAATGTCTCTAAGCCATTTACTGCAATGAAGCGTTTGTCTAATGACAAGTCCGCCCATACTATGCCCAATGAGGAAAATGGCTTTAGCTTTATCTATATCTGTGTTTAGAAGTTTGTCTCTAAGATCTTGAGCATGTGTTTTTAGCCTTTCCATAGATGATGGATATATGTAATGCAAAATTGTGGCGTTTTCTATATTTTTATAAATGTGCTCATGTGCTGTATCCCATATATAGTATTTGTAAGGTGTTCTCCAAATATCATATTGGTCAGGATCAGATAAAAGTATTTCTTCTGTATTGATGCCATGAACGAGTACAAATACAACTTTGTCTTTAAGTGATGATACGGGTTGCCATTTATGTTTGTCCTCTGGTGGTACTTCTATAAGTGTTGGGGCGAAGGGCTTTATATTGCCGATAATATATGGTTTAGGTAAAACTTTGCCTGAAATTGGTAAATCGGTGAATATATCTGTATTGTTTGCTATAAACTCTGGAGATATATCTCCGTGTATATATGCTCTGAATACTATCATTTCATCTTTAAGCTGTTTGGAATATACCCTGTATTCCAGAATATCTCCATCTTGTAATTCTATATCAAGCATTTCTTTTCACCCTCTTTTATACTTCTTATATAGATATCTTTTTCATGATACCAGATATTGGCACCATCAGGAAACTTAATATGACCATGCTGAGTATCATGAATGAAATATTGTTGCCAAATATAGAAGCATATCCACTGGCAAGAAACTGACCTATAGCCCATGAGAATCCCATGGCTATGCTGGATGCAAAGCCCTTGTTTTCAGGCAGTAAAAATTGTGCCTCAACAAGGTTTGCTGACATGGAGAAAAATGCCGATGCATCAAAGAGAATGAATGCTACGGTTCTAACAATATCGTTATTTGTTATATAGAAAAGCAGGCCAAATATAGCCATGCCACTAAATGCCACAAGATTGACAAACTGTATGCCCTTTTTATCTCTGTAATATGCACCAAAATAGTTTGTAATGGTTCCCAGAAGCATACCCAGTGTCAATGTTATACCACCTAAGAGTATAGAGCCTCCCTTTAGCTCAACATAAAATGGTAGATATGTATGGAATATTTCCATGATGAATGAGCGAAGACTGACAACAAGAAACACACCGGTTAGCATTTTCCATAGGGACATAGATGGTATAACGACATGGGATACTGTTTCTTTGGTGAATGTCCACAGTGGTATAGCTAATAAGAGTGCCAATGTTCCCCCTATGGCTCCGAGAATCCATACCTTGCCTATACCAAAGTGGCCTACATACCATGTGATGAGGGCAGGTGCTATAGCGGCACCCAATCCACCCATAATAGAGAAGATTGCTATCTTAGTGCTTTTTCTTTCATGTCCTGCTATGCTGGCTCCCACTGGGTGGAATGCCGAATTGGCGATACGAACTATGAGAACAAGTATCCCTAACATGATAAATGATTTGACAAATCCAATCATAGATACAGCCAATATCTCAAATAGCACAATAGCGGTGACGAGTATTCCTTCACGGCGACATCTATCTGCCAGTATGCCCCATAATATCTGTGTTAGTGCTGCTATACCGCCAACAGTTGTCAGTAGTGTGGCAAAATCGCGTGTGCTAATGCCAAGCATTTGGGTAAACAGTGGTCCTAACGGTTTGAAAAATGCTCCAAAGAAATCTACAAGAAAATGAAATGCCGTTACACTCCAAAGCATACCTGTCCCCCTCCCCAATATTTCACGATATTGTAGCAGACAACAGGTAGCCTATCAATGTTGTTTGTGATTAGCCTGTATAATGAACTTACCAATGATTTCCAGAGAGGGGGATATGTTATGCGTGAGATGACAAAGAAGTTTTTAGAAGATGCATTTGCCGGTGAGTCTATGGCCCACATGAAGTATCTTATCTTTGCCGAAGAGGCAGAAAGACAGGGTAAGCCTGGCCTTGCTAAACTGTTTAGAGCTATAGCACATGCAGAGTTTGTGCATGCCCGTAATCATTTTATGGTTCTGGGAAAGATAGGTTCACTGGAAGAAAATGTGCAGGCTGGTATTGATGGAGAGACATTTGAGATTGAGGAGATGTATCCTGTCTATGAAAATGCAGCAGAGTTTCAGGAAGAGAAGACCGCAGTACGCTCTATGCACTATGCTATAGAGGCAGAGAAGATTCATGCCAAGATGTATAAAAAAGCCAAAGAGCTACTTGAGAAGGGGGAAGATTATCCCGCAAAGAAGATTTATATTTGTCCTGTGTGCGGTTATACTGTGGAGGAGAAGGCGCCTGTTAGATGTCCTGTCTGTGGTGTGCCTGGTGAGAAATTTGTAGAATTTTAATTACTTCTATAGAGGGTGATGGGGGCATCTATGTGTCCCCTTTTCTATTTGAATATGTTGCTCTCCTCCTTGGTATGCTATATGAAGAAGATATAAGGAGGGCATACTATGGAGATTAAAAAGAGAGAGTATTTTCTCAGAGGTGACATAGATTATACGCTGACAACCGACGAAAAACTGTATCAGACAAAGGTATCTCCAGAGGTTGTTGATAAAAAGTTTTATGATTACTGGCGTGTTCGTGAAGATACCTATAGGCGTATTGGATTGGGAAAGCCCAATGCATATCAGCGATACTGGATATACCAAAGGTATCGTGGGGGGAGTGTTATTACCATAGGTCCTGTGGGTATAGGCAAGACAACATTTTCTCTTGTAGAAGCCCTTCTGTGTGATAAAAAGGCTATTATTGTTGTGCCGACAAAGGCTCTAGCCACAACGGTATATGAAAAAATAGTGGCTATGAAGCGTGCACTTGGTGTAGATAAGGAGATTCTTCTTTACGATAAGAAGACGAAAGAGGCCATTATCTCTGGTGATTTTCACATTGCCATTATGACTGCCCAGGCATTTCGTGTCATTTATCCTGATATAAAGTGGCAGGCTGGTCTATCTATTGTTGATGATGTGGATGCATTTATGAAAAATCCCAAGAATTTAGATAGGCTCATGGATGTGACCAGTGGTAGTATTATCTTGTCATCTGCCACATTCAAGGCCTCTCCCCGACAGAAGAAGAGACTAATACAGCAGTTTGGCATATCGTTTCGCTCATCAAGATTTGTCGGTTTTCGCAATGTAGAAGATATCTATGGTATATATGAGACACGCTCTCATATGCTTGATGATGTTGTGAAATTTATACAGGTTATGGGCAAAGGTGGCATTGTATTTTTGCCAAGGGGAGCCGACGAAGGCGAGGTGCTAAAGGCTCTGCTAAAGGCTGGTATAAAGGCCGATATTGGTTCTCCAGAGACTTTAGAGGCCCTTGCAGAGGGCAAACTTGATGTGCTTGTTGGTAAGGCTGCCTTTTATGGGGTGCTTGTTAGGGGTATAGATATGCCCGATGTTATTAGATATACGGTATTTGTCGGTATACCCCGTGGAGAGATGATTTTGAAGCCTGATGGGGATATAACTGGGTGGTGGAAGAAATTTATAGGGGGCGCGGTGCCATCAGACTGGCAAGAGGTTGTGAAGACAGTCAAAGAGGTGGCCGACAGAAAGGCATGGAGTGTTTATGAAGATGAAAACGGAATAAAGATTATATATCCAGACCTTATCACATATATTCAGGCCAGTGGGCGCACTTCACGATTTACAGGTAGTGGTTTTACATTTGGGGCGTCGTTTGTTGCAGATACTGATGAAAAGCTCATGTTGGCTTTCATGAGAAAGGCCAGTTTGTATGGTATTACCTTTCAGAACAAAGATGAAGTTGATATAGAGGCCCTTCGCGAGAAGGTAGATATGACCCGTAAGCATAAGCAGAAAGATGGACAGATACCTTTTAGAAGTTACCTTATGCTTGTGGAGTCTCCCCACAAGGTGGAAACAATAGCCTCGCTCCTTGGTGGAGGAGTGTTTCGGTATATAGAAACTTCGGGAGGTTCCATTGTTAGGGTCGCCGAAGTGTCCTTTGGCACAACACTTATCGTTATAGGTGCCACGGTGGGGCACACATCAGATATTGTGGAAATATCGCCGAAGGATTGGAAATATCCGGTGTTTTATGGTGTCAGTGTAGAAGACACGGGCTTTTATCCCATTATGGATACCATAAAGATGTTTGACGGTGGGCAGGCTGTAAGTCTTGTCCCTGAAGATGTAAAGTGTAGGGATAAACTGGATATTATTAGGGTTTATAGGAGTATTGCCCTTGCTGTAGATGGGCTTCTCATTGCAACCGATCCCGATAGTGAAGGTGAGCGTATTGCCTATGAAGTGGGTGCATATCTTGCCCCTTACGGAAAATCTATACACAGAATAGAATTTAGAGAGATTACGAGAAAGGCCCTCTTGCAGGCCATAGAAAACATAAGAGATATAGATACCCGTAGGGTTGAGGCGGCCCTTGTCAGACGTATAGAAGATAGATGGGTGGGCTTCTTCTTGTCAGAAAAGGTCAGTCAGCACTTTGGTAAAAAAGGCCTGTCTGCCGGTAGGGTGCAGTCACCTGTGCTGGGTTGGATCATAGAGAGATATCAGTTGTCCCGTCAGCAAAAAGATGTTTACAGGGTGGCATTTCCGTTTATAGAAGATTTTTATATAGAAGTAGAAGATAAGCCCAGCGATGTTGCCACTGTGGAGAGTGCCTCTGTAGAGATAAGAGAAAAATCTCCTTTACCTCCATATTCAACCGACATGCTCCTTGCCGATGCATCTCGCATGTTAGGTTTTAGTGCTTCTCATACTATGAGTCTGGCACAGGACCTCTTTGAAGGTGGTTTTATTACATACCACCGAACAGATAGCACGAGGGTTTCCGATGATGGTATAAAAGTTGCCAAGATGTATATCACAGAAAAATACGGAGAAGACCTGTTTCATGGCAGGCATTGGGATATTCAGACATCTGAGCATATGCAAGGTGCACACGAATGTATCAGGCCAACAAGACCTATTGATATTATGGAGTTTTGGGATGTGGTTAGGGGACGGGGTGAATATACGAGAGACCATGGCAGGTTATATGGCCTGATATTTAGGCGTTTTATGGCATCGCAGTCTGCAGATGCAATACTAAAGTATCTGTCATTATCGCTAACTGGACTACCTTCTATAGAGATTGCTATAGGCATAGAAAGAGAGGGGTATTTTGTGTTTTTCAAAGATGTGAAGTTATACTCGCTGAAATATATGCCTAAGAGGGAAGAGAAAGTTTCCTTAGAAGTGGAGGTTGTAAAGAGACCACTGGCGTGGCCTATGAAAGAGGAAGAGGTTATCAGGCAGATGAAGGAAAAGGGGATAGGCAGGCCTTCTACCTATGGAAAGATTTTAGATACGATAAAAAAGAGGGGATATGTTAGGGTATCTCCTAAGGGCTATCTCATACCGACAAAGATAGGTATGCAGGTTTACAATTACCTAAGTAGAGCATTTTCGGATTTTATCTCTCCCGATAGAACGGCTCTGCTTTATAAAAAGATGGATGGGGTAGAAGCTGGAGCCTGTGGGTATATGGACCTTCTCAGAGAGGTTTATGAGGAGATAAAGTCTTACTGGTAGAAGTCTATTTCCCTAACTTCTTTAAGCCATGCATCTACCATGGGGAGTAGTAACCATGTAAATATAACAGTTTTATAGTCTATATTTGAAAATGGATGCAGTATAAAAAAGGCTACAATGACAGTTAGTGTAGTGATAAAGCGGTATTTCCACAACCGCTTCACCGCTTCTCTGTAGGCGTGTTCTATCCTTATGCGTTCGGCATAAGACAGTGCCTGTTTTTTCATACGAAGTTCCTCTAGTTCCTTATCAAGAATGCGAGAGCGCTCCTGCAATGTTCCACTTGGGTCCTCATGTGGATTCCACAGCTCAGGCCGGGTATATCCGGTATGAAAGCCTTCTTTCTCAGGCACTGTATTCACCTCGTGTGTCTTTATATATTCAGTATAAAACAGGGGGCGGTTATCCGCCCCCTATATTTATTATCGGTTTTTATG
>Ga0256838_1000755_pt1 | contig 17542 bp, 21 predicted proteins | sample 4571419metaG_FD_185978 | JGI IMG/M metagenome (GOLD analysis project Ga0256838, IMG submission 185978) | Hydrothermal vent microbial communities from Guaymas Basin, Mexico - 4571-419 | ecosystem: Environmental > Aquatic > Marine > Hydrothermal vents | place: Mexico: Guaymas Basin | collected...
TTCAATAGTAGGGCTTGGCAGTCAGTCTATTCAAGAAGCAAAAGAGAGGGTAAAGTCAGCTCTTCTTAATAATGATTTTGAATTTCCTCCTTTAAAAATTACCATTTCCCTCTCACCTGCGGATTTATTCTAAGTATACTATTACAATTAACTACTAACTTATATACTATATCAATACATGCGAAAACTTCTTGATTTTTCAGACAATTCAATTTTTTTTAATTCTCAAAACTGCCATAGTTAATAATTCTAAGTATAGTTAATATTAACAATTTAGACAAAATTTTTCTCCAAGAATTACCAAAATGTTAAAATCCACTTGATTAATACTTAAACTTCTGTTAGAATTTTTCCAAAGGTAACTTACCAAAAAGGACAATCTATTGAAGATAAAATTAAAAGACTGTACAATTATCTCAACTTATTTTAACGAAAACGTTATTTCGTTATATAAATCCTGTGAATGGACTTATTGGTTAAGAAAACTTCAAAACCTTAAACTAAATACTATAAGAACATTTATAAATTCGATGGAAAAATTCTGGATATGGAGTTTATACAATCCTCCAAAAGAAAACAATTTTGCTTTCTATTTGGCAAGATACAGGGAATCACTATTAAACGGTTTTGAAATAAAAGAAAAAGTAGTTGATTTTGAAACTAACGAAGAATATGAAATTCTAATATTAAAAGTAAAACCGTTAAAAAAAGTAACCATAAACAAAGAATTGGCAGGTATAAAAAGTTATTTCTTTTTCATGGAAGAAAGCTACAAACTTCAAAATGAAGACGTTATTAATAAATTTTATGAAAATTTTAAAAGAAAAAAAGGAACGCTAGACGGTATTGAAATTTCAAAATCGGGTATATATTTAGAGACATTTGGAAAAAGAAGGGACCTAGTTAAAGATTTCAAAATTGTTAAAGCCAAAAGTGAAATTAAATATTTTCCTTTGGAATATTATGATAAATTGCTTGAACTGGCAAAACCTCGTGAGAGATTGATTTTTCTTTTATGCGGAGCCTGCGGAGCAAGGATTGGACAGGCATTAAATCTGACTCTTTACGATATAGATTTTAACAATGAAGAAGTTTGGCTTATTAGCCCTTTAAGCGATGCAAAAGATTTCAGAGGTATCAGCAGAAAACAATGGCTTTTAAGTGAATATGGTATTGACGCTGAAACTACTCCACCACATAATGCACAGGATTTTCAATTCAAATATCCTATACCATTAAAACATGAGCCTCTTTATTGGATTAATGAAGAAAAATATAAAACTCTTTTCTTTAAAACTTTAACGGAATACACAAATTCTCAAGATTTTCTCCCCGAACATTTAAGAATACCGAGACATCCTTTTCTTTTTGTTAGAAAAACCGGAAAAAGGGTTCATCAAAAAGAAGTTTATAATAGATTTAAAAGCATTTTAAGAACACTTGTTTCGGAATATCAAGCGGATAAAAAGATATTGGATTTAGGGCTTCATTCGTTAAGGCATATGTTTGGACACTTTTGGGCTGAATTATATGCAAGAACGGGTGATGAAAGAATCTTATTTACCACCCAAGAAGCAATGGGCCACTCTGATTTTTCTTCAACCATGGTCTATTTTGAATTAACAACCGAAACTAAAAAACTTTTATTAAAAGAAAAAAGCAAACTTATATTCAAGGATGAAAAATGAGAAGAAATAATTTAAAAGAATATAAAAAAAGACAACAAGAAATAAATGCGAAACTGGTTCAAAAAGCAATAGAACACATAAAAAAATTAGGCGGTAATCTAAGCGTAAACAACGTTTCAAGAACTACTTATGAGATAGCAAATCCCGATAAGGGAGAAAAAGGTTTAACTCCCGCGGCTATATCTAAAAATCAATTGTATAAGACTATGATTTTAAAAGCAAAAGCCGAACAAAATAATTATAAACAAGATGAAGCCACGTTAATGACCGTAGGGGATTTACAGATAAAACTATATCAGGAAATGCAAAAAAGAGAAGAATTAAAGATTAAATTAAAGATTTTAGAAGACCAGCTTTCAAAAATTTCTTTAGTTGAAAAAAGCAATACTCAACCAAAATCTTTAGAACAAGATTGTATGGATATTAGAGAAGAAAATAAACATCTAAAATCTTTGTTAAAGGGGGTTATAAGCACTTTAGCTAAATTGGAAATGGTTGAGATGGTAGACGGTAATATAAAAATTCCTTTTCATAACGTAGTTTTGTTAGATAAAGAGAATTTAAAACGCATTGAATCTTAAAATTTAACAAAGGAAATTAATGAATATGATTAAAATTATTTCAGGTATTCCTTCAGGACCTTCTAAAGTTAATATTCATTCTATTAGAGGGGAATTTGTTTCTTCATCCGTTTTATCTAAAACAATTTTAAATATTAAAAATATGTTTATTATTGCGGAAGAAGCGGAACAATCTTTGCCCAAAGATTGGATAAAGTTTGCTAATAAAGAACTTTTAAGCAAAGACATAAATACCGATAAAAGATTATATAAAAATTTAAAAATGTATAAAGACAATCAAATTACATTTATGGAATTGCCCGATAAACTCAGGCAAATTGTAATGTTGAGCGGAGAATATGCAGTAATTAATCCATTAAATTTATTTGAATGGCAAAAAAGTTTAAATTATTTGGATTTAATAAATATTATGCTCTCAAAAGAGAAATTAAAAACTTCCACAGGATATTCTTATAAGCATCTAATTGACAGATTTTTTGTGGAACAATGGGCAAAGGGAAAATTGTTATATCCGTTAATTTTAAACAATAAAAGAAGATTTCAAAGAAAAATGAATTATGAGGCATTTTTACAGGAATATAATATCCCCTTGGTCAAAGTTTTATATGAATATGCTAATATATATGACAAAATTCCTATATTTAGAAATGCTTTTTATATTATATTGGCAACTAACTGGAAATATGTAACGGATGTAAAAAATGAAGATATTTTAAAGTTACAAGAGATAATTGAAAACAGTAATTTAAACAAGGCACAGAAAGGCTGGTATAAAAGAAGTTTAAATTTTATTGTATATGCTCTTTTGGAATATGGTAGAACAGATTTAAAAACTCCTTATGAGTATGTTAATACGCTTTTCCCAAAAGAATACAGTTATTACAAAAAAGTTGATGAATTAGTTGAAAAATGCCCTAATTACTATCCGTTGAGGAAAGATTTTATTGAATATTTGGAATATATGGATAAAAAAGAGAGATTAGCTAAAAATACTCAAGCCGGTAAAAGAACACATCTTAAAGCTTTTATGGATTACATAATTCAAAATAAATGTGATTGTATGTTAACTCAAAAAACTTTCGATGATATGTTTAATTTTATGAGAGAAGACAATATAGTTAGCTATTTTGAGAAAAAAAACAAAAAGTTTTCCTCTACTTTAAGCGATATTGCGATATTTCTAAAATATATTGGTTATTTTAGTCCATATGTTAATAAAATGCTTCCAAAAAACAGAGAAAAAAAGGGCGAAAGTCCAAGAACTCCTTTTAGCGTTGAAATGATAAAGGATTTAGCAGACATCTTAATGAACAGACCTCCTCATGAGCCGACTAAATGGAGTAAGGAAAAAGCGGATACGTCCTGGTGGCCTCACGATGTTTATCCGGTTTTACCTATGATGGTGTTACTGCATTTGTATATTCCCGTAAGAGGTGTACAGATTAGGCATTTATGTAGGAAAAGAAGCTTTGTTTTAAATAATGGGGGTAAGATAGAAAAAATAGTCGTCAATATTGATAAAAACAGAAATAGAAAATATTTGCAAGAAATTCCTTTTGTCTTCAGCGGACTTGAAATATTCAATGATTTTTTAAAATGGCATAAAGAGTATTATCCAAAGTTGCCTGAATATGAATATGATAAAAATTCTCCGTTTGATAGGATTGAGCCTCTTTTTATTCAGCCGTTAGGTTTAAAACCGATTGATAAAAGAGTGCATTTTATTTATTTGAAAAGAGTTTTAGCTCAATACAGAATAGAACTTGCTCAAAAAGGTAAAAATAATTTCTATTTCATTGAATTAACGGATGAAGGTAAGCAAATTTTAGGCAAAGAGTTTTTTGAAAGTATAGAGGAATTAAATAAAACGACTAATCAGTTTATAGAAGAACACGTGAAAATAATGTATGATATTCATACGTTTAGGGTTACCGGGGTTACAAGATATTTAGAAGCTGGGTTGCCTATTAATATAGTTATGATGCTTACAGGGCATACAAGCCCAAATATTATGTTAAATGTGTATAATAAGCTCACAAGTGAAGAAAAGAAAAAACTTCTTAGAAGTGCCGAACGTAAAATAATGTTTGATAATCCTGAAAAACTTAAAGACAATACCGAAGAATTTATACAAAAAGAAATTCTCCCTTATTACGATAAAAATAATCCGGATAAGTTAAAAAAAATATTAAGTGACAATAATTTATTTACACAAAAAGTTAAAAAAAGTTCAACATCTGTTAAAAAAATTGATGCGATTGATGAAATTGTAAAAATATCTCCATTAAACTGGATACCTATTGCCGGCGGGATATGTCCTAATGTTATGTGTCCTGACGGAAGAGAAAAGAAATGCTCGTTATGTCCGTATTTTATTACCGGGATGTATTTTATTGACGGAGTAATATTTAGGGCAAACAGTGCGGTTTTGAATTTTTATCAAAAAGTTGAAGAGTATAGATTATCGCAAGAAAAAACAAAAATAGAAGATTTGGAATTATTGATGGAAGAAATTTATGGTTGGTATGAAATTTTAAACAAAATTCAAAAAGAAAACAATAGTAAAAACGAAAACAATTTACCTGTATTAGATAAAGAGATAATCGGTAAAGCTAATATTCCAAGTGCATTGGCGTATTTAGAAAATTATTACAATGCTAAATTATTAAAAACAACTCCAAATATTTACGGAATTAAAGTGTTGACAATTAAAGCGATTAAATTGGCCTTAAAGCAAAAAATAGAGAATGTCGAAGAAATAATTTCTGATGAAACAAAAGTAGTTGATTATATTATGAGTTATTACAATGATGCTAAAAAATCTCCAAAACTATTAACTGATTTCTTAAAAAGCATCGGTGAAAATATAAAAGCAATTAACAATTTTAACAAGATAGGTTATAATTCTAGTTAAGAAGGATTATTAAAAAGGGTGAGTATGGATGTTAAAAGTATTTTAGACAGGATAAGAAAATATTTACAAACTCATGAAAACAGGGAGTATGTTTATGATAAAGATATAGGAGAAGTTTTAAATATTTCTCCCGAGTCTTTATCCCGTTTGAAAAAAAATAATTCTATCCCATGGCAAAAGATAGCCGATTTTTGTGAAAAATATCAAATAAGTTTGGATTGGATTTTATTCGGGAAAAATTATGATTATGGAAATGAAAATATAAAGATTAAATATAGACACGCTGTTGCCGGTTCTGCCGGAGGAGGAGCTGAAAATTCCGATGAGGATTTTATAGAAATTGAGATAGATGATAATTTATCAAAAGCATTGGGTATTTCAAAAGAAGATGAGCAATATATTGAAGCAATAAACGTTATTGGGGATTCTATGAGCCCTATTATTGAAGACGGGGCGATAGTATATATTGATACTAGAAAAACAGACATAAACAAATCAGGTATTTATGCCGTATCTACGAGTGATTCTGGATTGTTTATAAAAAGAGTCGTGTTAGACCCAATAACAAACAAAATAGAGTTGATTTCTGAAAATAAGTACTATGACAAAATCACCCTTGACCCTAATGGGGTAAAGATTATAGGAAGAGTTATAGGAGTTACAGGAAAAGTGTTTTAAAAATTTTCCCCTGTTTTTTTAATTTGTAATAAGGAGTCCCCTGTGAGTTATGCGATTCTTATTAATCCTTATACAAAAGAGTTAAAATTAACAAAAACTGTTTCAAGTTTTAAATCTCCAAAAGAAATCACCTTTAAACCTTTTTTTGATAGAGAAAGAGAACATGATGAGGTGTTTTTTGTTTTTGAGAATGGAAAATTTAAAAAGTTGAGAGGACTGTATGTTGTTGTAGGAACTCAAATAAGCAACGAAACTTTAAGAAATATAGAAGATAAGATAATTTGGTGAAATTAATCATAAATTTATTAAAAGGAATATAATGAGTATATCTAGTTTTATAAAATTAATTAAAGATTATTCTAATGAAAAGATTATAGGAAGCTTTATTAACTGTTTTTTTAAATTAAATAATATTGATTTATTAAAAATTAATAATTATCAAAATAGTGAAATAAGCAAATATATACAATATTCCTCTATTGAATTGGAAAATAAAATTAATGCTAATTTTAAACAATTAACTATAAAAGATTTAGAAATAATGTTTGAAAATGTAATAGATAATGAAAAAAAGAAAAAAGAAGGAGTGGTATATACACCGGATTATATTATAGATTTTATTTTAGATTATTCTATTGATATCTTCAATAAAAATAACAGTACAAATTTTATTCCTATAATATGTGACCCTGCTTGTGGAAGTGGTGGTTTTTTATTGCAGGCTTTAAAAAAAATATCAACCATATATAAAATACCATTAGAGGAAACATTAAATTATATTAGAGGGGTTGATATAAATCCTCATTCTATTTCTTATACTAGAGCTTTAATAGAAATATTTTTTATTGTTCAAACTAAGACATTGCCAAAAAATAATTTTAATTTATTTGTTATGGATACTCTTTTAACAGATACTTCAAAATATTTAAAAAAAATAAATGCGCCTAATGGTATTGATATTTTAGTTACAAATCCTCCTTATGTTAAATTGCAGCATTTAGAAGAAGAATATAGAACTCAGTTAATTGAAAAATATTCGAAATACATACATGGCAATTTTAGCACTTCAATTTTGTTTATACTAAAAGGATATAACTTATTATCAAATAATGGTGTTTTAGGATATATTACTCAAAATAACTTTTTTACATCTTTAACGGCAAAAAATATAAGAGAATATTTACAAAACAAAAAAGCTTTACATACAATTATAGATTTTGTTCATACAAAAGTTTTTGAAAATGCATCAGCTTATACGTTTTTATTATTTTTAACCAAAAAATCTAATGATAAATTCTATTTTGAATGGTGTTTATCTCCTAAAGAAAAGTTAAAAAATATTTCTTTGAAGTCTCTTTTATCAATAAATACATTAAACAGTAAAAAATGGAGATTGGCTCCGAAAAAGCATTTAGAAAATTTATATAAAATAGAAAATATTGGAAAAAAATTAAAAGATATTACTGATATTAAAGTTGGAATAGCTACTTTAAAAGATACGGTGTATATAATATCTGACGAAATAGATATTGAACAAGAAATTACAAAACCTATAATTAAAATTTCAGAATGGAATGATGAATTTGAAATGAAAAAAAATAAAAAAAGAATTATTTTTCCTTACAAAAAAATAGATGACAAATTTGTTATTATAGATGAAGAAGAAATGAAAAACAAATATCCAAAAGCATATAATTATTTATTAAAACATAAGAAAGAATTACTTTCAAGAAACAAAGGGAAACTTAAATTAAAATATTTCTATGAATGGGGTAGAAACCAGTCTATGGAAGCTAATGGTCCAAAGTTATTAACTAAAACTTTTTCAAAAGGACCAAACTTTATGTTAGATACAACTGATTCACTATTTTGTAATGGATATTCTGTAAAACCAAAAAATGAAAAAAACTTACCAATTAAAGTTCTTCAAAAAATTTTAAACTCCATAATTATGGATTATTACACTAAAATAACTTCTTTTCAAATAGAAGGAAACTATCAATGTTTTCAAAAAAATTTTATTGAAACTTTTACTATTCCAGATTTAACTGATTTAGATAAAAAATTTATTTTAAATGAAAATAATATAGATGAATTTTTATGTCAATTATATGATATAAAAATGGATGAAATTAAAGAAATTGTTACAAGGTAATTATATTCCATGTCTTTTTTTATAACTTTTAATTAGCCTTTCTGAAAATCCGATTGGTGAAATAGAATTAAAATTTTGATTGAATTGTTTACTTACAATTCCATCTTTTTTTAATTCTTCTAGAGAAGTATATAATTTTACTGGTGTTTGGCTAAAATCTACTAATAATAATGCCGTTGATTCATATTTATATAATTCATTCAAATTTTTGAAATTTTCTCGATGGCTCATACCATTAAATATGGTAATGAATTTTTCAACATCTGTATATTTGTCTTTAAATTTTATTTGATTTTTTTTCATCGCTTGTTCGTCATATTCTCTTACAATTAATAGGTAAACTTCTCCTAATACTAATTTAGGATGTCTAAGATGTAAATTCATTGATTCCGCAAATGTTCTTTCCATTAAAGTATCAAAATTTTTATCAATACTTGATAATTGACTTCTTACTCCAATAACTATTGCTTTTTCTGTTGTTTTTTTACCTAATTCATCAATTTGTCCAATTAATGGACCTTCAGTAATTTTTTCAGGATTTGGTTCATTAAAAAGTACAACAACATCTTGTTTTTTCTTTTTTAAAAAGCCCCAAACTAGCTTTTCAGGTGAAGTTTTACCAATTTCTGGATGGATAGAAAATCCATTAAAACCTGCTTTTTTAAGGGCACTATTTAAACTTATTTTTACTACCTCATGAATTTCTTGAATTAATTGTTCACTTCTTATTAATGAAGTTTTTGCTTCTAGCCCATTAGCTTTTTTCTGGTTATTAAATGTTGCAGTGGTAATTGCAGTTTCTAATTTGTTTTTAATTTGTTCTAAAGCATTTGTTAATATATTTATATTCAAATTTAACCTTCTTTGTTATTGTCAATTTTTTGAAAAAAATTGCACCAACTAATATCTAACGCTTTTAATATTTTTTCTATATTTTTTAGTGAAACATTTCTTTTACCATTTTCAATGGAGTTAATATATGTTCTATCCAAATCACACATATGTGCTAATTGTTCTTGAGATAGATTTTTCTTTAATCTTAATTCTCTTACTCTTTTTCCGAAATAAAATTTTATATCTTTCATAAAATGATTATATTTAAGAAAATTTATTACTACAATAGACTATAAGTCACATAACTAACAAAGTACATGTTTCTTATGCGTTAAAATTAAATTTACAAATTATATTATGAACTTGATTTACCAATAAAACATTTTGCTTTGGATTTAAGAATTAGACGTTTTCCAGGGTATCAAAAAAGACTCAATGAATTGAAAGATTTAATTCAACAAATAAAAAATAATGAAACTAATTTACATAAAGTAGAATCAATATATGAAGAAATCTTAAAAGTTTCAAAAGAGATTGAAAAATCCAAACAATCTTTAGAAGAAATTCAAAAGATTGAATCTACCAGTAAAGAATTATTGGAATCCACACAAAAACAACTTACAGAAACTGAAGAAACAATAAATAAAATTCAAGAAAAAACTGAAAATCTTCTAAAAGAAATGGAAAATTATTTATCTGAATCTAGAATTTACAATAAAGATATATCAGAAATGAAAGGTTAAATTAAAATTTTCTTTGATGATATTGAATCTTATAAAGAAGAAATAGAAAATTTAAAGAATAAAGCTAAAACAATCATTGAGGAATATGAAAACAAAACAAATAAAATAATTAACGAGAATGAAAGCTTGCAAAAAAGTATACAGGAGTTATTAAAAAAAGCTATTGCCGGAAGTTTATTTGAAGCATTTGAGGAAAGAAAAAACGCTCTTCAAGAACCTTTAAAAAAATGGCTAAAAGCATTAGGATGGTTAATTGCAGGCGCTATGATTATTGCCGGTTTAATTTATCTTGATTTGAAAAGTAGTAATGTCAATATAGCTTTATTAATGCTTAAAATATCCATGTTAGCACCAATAGCATATGCAATTTATTTTGTAACAAAAAGATATACACAAGAAAGACAATTGACTGAAGAATATGCTTTTAAATCTACTGTATCGTTATCAATGAATGCTTTTAATGATTTACTTAAAAAATACCAAAATGATGGCATAAGCGAAAAACAATTAGAACTTATGATAAATACAATTGATAATTTGTTCAAATCACCTACTGATAAAGTATTTAAAAAAGATACAACAAAAGAAGAAAAAGAACTAATTGGTAAGTTTATGGATTCAATAAAAGATATTAAAGACATCGTTACTAAAAAGCCAAGTTAATTTTTACATTTTTTCTCCAAAATCTCATCCACCCCTTCAAAAAAAGCCTCCAATGGCTCACCTAATACACAAGCAATTTTAGCCAAATGAATAATATTGAAATGTTGCTTATTTTTGTAAATTTCCCCCTGAGAAATAATAGAAACCGACTTAAATCCAAGTTCTTGAGCTAGTCCCATTTGTGTAAAACCATGTTTCTCTCTTAATTTCTTAACATTTTCACCAATTTTTCTATGGATTTTTTCTTCAACAGTTTTGTCAAACGGCGGCTCAAGCAATTTTTCTTGTTTCATTATGAGTATATATCCTTAACAAATATTTAAAAATTTCTTACCGGTAAGGATATTTAGATATAATATTTCTCTCAATTCGTAGTTACGAATTTAACTTCAAAGGAGTAAATAATGAAAAAATTTTTTGTTAGTGCAGCTTTAATTGGAGGATTTTTGGTAAGTGGTGCTTACGCTAAAAGAATTGAGCAGACTATCTGTTTCTCGGCATCTAAGTGTCAAGGTCTCGGTGCATATGGAGTATTGGGTGACGGAGTTAAACTTTGCGGAGGTAAATGTCAAGGAAAAACTTTAGCTCAAATGAACAAGGCAGGTTGGAAACTAATTCAAGTAGTAAACGGTCTTGAAAGTGCTTTTGGAATGGTTTTTATAAAAGAAAGATAAAATAAGGACAAAGAATGAAGAAAATTTTATCAGTTGCATTAATAAGTGCAGTTATCGGAACAAGCTCATTCGCTGGAGGAATCACGTATCTTGGTCAAAAAGAAAAGGCATTGTCACTCCAGGTTAAGCACGTAGATATTAAAGACAGCGGATTGGACTCAGGTGTAGTGTACGGATTAAACTATATGATGCACAAAGATGTTGGACAAGCCGGAGCCTGGGGGATGAAGTTTGGTTTCGAGTTTAACTATGGAAAACTTGACTTCAGCGATAGCACCGGTGATACAACTTATACAGAGTTTAGCTGGATAATTGCTCCAACCTATACATTTAACTGTGGTGCAAGAGCTTACGCAGGAGGTAAGGTTGGGTATGTTGGACTCAGCGATAGCATTTCAAGCAGCAGTGGAACAAATGGTTATGTGCTTGCTGGCGTTGTTGGAGCAGAATATCCTGTAATGAAACATATGATTGTTGGTGCAGAAGCGGAATTTGGAAACACTTATATTGATTCCGAATCTTATTCAACGACAACTTTTGGCGGATATGTTGGTTATAAATTCTAATAAAAAAGGAGTAATGATGAGAAAGAAAATATTATTAGGACTTACAAGTGCAGCTATAGGTCTTTCATTTTTAGGATGTGCGGGAGGAAGTTCAAATCTTCAACCAAAAACATACATTGCAAAGAATATAACATACAAAGATTATAAATTCATAAAAGTTGACCCGGTAGATAATGAAACAATCACCCCTCAAGAGATTAAGAATTATGTTAAAACACACGCAAACAAATTCGGAAGAATTTTAAAAAGTGCAAAAGCCGTTTATATGTATAAAAGTTCCACTATTAGAGAAAAAATCACAGCTGATGACAATTACATTAAAGGTGTGGCAACAATTAAAGACAATATGCCTTTCTCAAAAAAGGAATGTAAAATTACTTTCACAAAACCTTACAAAGTTATTGAAACAGACAACAATGTTGTATTGAAAATAGCAAAACAGGCAGATAATATTACTTTCTCAAAAGACTGTTATGCTCAAACGACAATAGGCAATACATATTTGTATATGCCTTATCAGGATGAAAACAAAGTAAAAGAACTAATCAATAAATTGCCAAAATACGTAGTATTGAAATATAAACAAATCTCAAAAGATGGAATAATCAAATCACCGAATCCTGCAAACGTAATTCATGCCAATTTAAAAAGAAAATATACTAAATATTATGTAGCTGACTGGTCAACATTTATTAATAAACAAACCGGAAAAAAATATTTAAAACTTGTAAGAAGAAGTCTGTTTTTAACTGACATTCAAACTGTTGAACTGCCGGAAAATATCGAAAAATTCCTTGATGAAAACAATTTGAGATTATCTGATTTTATCAACACTTTAATGGTTAAAAGAGCAAAAGGCGGAGCTTCTTTATATGTTGGAACATATATTGACCCTGCAAGAGGTGGCAGCAAAGTTTATTACATGGCATTTTATGTATATCCGATATACAGTGACGGTAAAGTTCATGGTAGCAAAGAACAATTCAATCAACTTCTTCAAGAATTCAAAGAAACTGTTAATCAATAGTTTCTTTTTCTTTCCTTATTTTTTTTCAATTTTGATTTTGCAAATCTGTTCTATTTCTTTTACCGGAACCAAATATTTTTTGAGCTTCACAGTTTTCATATTCTTGTTAGTATTAGGCGCTAAAAAACCAATAAACTCATGAAGTTTTGGTATATAAATTACCTTATACCACCACTTTGGTATATTAACGTTGTTTTTTAGATGCCCGATGCTGCCGCAGTTGCCGGTAATAACATTGACTTTCCTGTATTTAACGGCTAAATATCGGGAAAACCTTTCTACCTTGGACCAATATTTGCGATTAAGCCATTTAGCTTGTGGAGAGATGTTGCTCATCAGGAAGGTTTCTCTTTGAACTTTTCTTGAATAGTCTAACGAAGCGTTTTCGGCATTGTGACCTCTGTCGTATCCGGAATGGACGTAATCTTTTGAATATGAACGGCAAATTCTAGGAAGGTCATAATCTGGTCTAAATGATAAACCTTTGCGGGAATAATTGTTTTTGTTTACCAAATTTCCGTATAAGGTATAAGTTACAAAATTAGGTTCTTTCTTTTTGCAGGAATAACATATGTCAAAGGCGGTTTTATGTAAGATTCGGTCACAGTGGTATTGGATTTTGAATGGGAAATAGTTGGTTGAGAAAGCAAACAAGATACTTGAAGTAACAATTAAAAAAAATATAATTTTTTTCATTAAGAGCCCTTTTATTTAAAATAATAGTGAAATTTTCACTACTTAATATTGTATTTTTTAGCAATCTCGTTTCTTTTTTTCAATTCCTCAAAATACTCTAAAATTATTTCAATAAATTTAGGAACTTCGTCTTTTTTAGCCCACTTTCTAATAGTTGAATCATTATATCCTATTATTTCAGCAAATTTTTTTTGAGTTATATTTAATTTTTTCAATTTTTCTTTAAACTCTATGTATTCTATAACATCCTCCATTAATAGTGAAATTTTCACTATAATTATATCTAATAATTTGATATAATTATACAAATGTAAGCATTAATATAAAGGCAAAACATGAAACATGTGATTATTTCAATAAAGCCAAAATATGTAGAAAAAATACTTAATAAACAAAAATTAATTGAATTTAGAAAACAAATTTGGAAAGAAAATGTAAATGGATTTTTTATTTATTGTTCTGCACCAATAAAAAAAATAGTAGCATATGTAGAAATAGAAAGAATAGACGAAGATACCCCTCATAATTTATGGAAAAAATATAAAGAAATTGGTGGGATAAATGAGGAAGAATTTTTTGAATACTTCAAAAATAAGACCAAAGCATATGGAATTTTAATTAAAAACGTTCATTTAATAGAACCTATATGCCCTTACCAAAAACTAAATGATTTTCATCCACCTCAATCGTTTATGTATTTACGTGAAAAATTTATTCAAATTTAAAATATTTTTTATTAGTTTGAGAGTCTTCTATTATTTTAATAACTTGTTCTTTGGTTAAATCATAAAATCCCCAATATTTATTTGGAATATTTACTGTTGGAAAAAAATTATCGTGGATATATTTAAATACTAATCTTTTTTTCAAAGGAACATTATAAATCATATCTATAATATAACTATTATGACGCCTATATCCGGAAGTATAATAAAAATATTCTTTCAATTCTTTATCTGTTAGTGGATTATAAACATTCATATAATTTTTAAAATCTTCAAAGGTTTTAAATTTCATAATGTTTTTTGTATTAATAGCTATACACATTGAGGTTAATACAGAACTATATTTAGCTGTTTTAGCTTTTTTATCTTTTGTTCTGTAAATTAACAAAACATCTCCTGTTTCAATATTGCCTAAACCATCCATTTTGCTTACATATCTTTTAAAAATTCCATTAGTATAAGATATGTCTTGTATAAATTCTTCTTCATCTTCTGTATTTAATTTTGAGTCAGGAAATAAGAGAGTATGATATTCAGGGTAAATACTTAATACATAAAATTTTCTGTCTTTTGTTAAATCAATTATTGGATAATCTTTTATATCATCATTCCAGTTAACTTCTAATGGTTTATAATATACTTTTTCTCCTGTCAACGGTTTCGTTCCCCATTCGTAAAAACCAAATGTTTTAAATACTTCTATTAATTTTGAATGTTTTTCAAAAGCCGTTACATAAATACCTTTGCATTCTTTATTATTAAAAGCTGTATCTATTGCTATTTTTAAAAATCTCTCTCCTAATCTTGTCTTATGAGGATTAACTTTAAATGTACCTATTTTTAAGACAGGCCCTTCTAAAATTTTTGGTTCAATATCGTCTATAGGGGTATTTTCAAATTTCAAATATAAAAAAGCATCTAACCTATGTTTTTGCTCTTTATTATATAATACAAATGCCTTTTCATCATTTGATGCTTTTTTATCAAACCATTTTTCAAACCCTAGATAGTCTGACTTTAGTGAATCAAAGAATGAATCACTTAAATCTATTTCCTTAAAAGGTACGAGTTTAATTGGTCCTAGGTTTGAATTATTTAACATATTTTCCCCTCTCACTCTTTTAATTAGTTTTTTTTCTTTTATTTCTAACCATTTTATACTACTTTTTTATAGCTTTCTCTAAGTTTTTCTTGACAATTATATCACAAATTTGTTATAACTAATGAAAAAATGGAATGGTTCAAAAAAACTAGGCTTATATGGTTTTTAATATTTATCATTATTGTTAGTGCTGTGTTAATTTATTTTATTCCAAATGAAAAATTTGGAAAAATTTTGCAAATAATATTTCAAACTTTTTTATCGGTTGGTGTATTAGTGTTATTGTTTCAAATTCCTTTTTTGCAAAATGATATAATAAAATTTATAAAAGAGCTTATAACACAGGAAGATATAATTAAACATATTGATAATAAAACATTACAAATATTAATTAAGTCATCTTTAAAAAAATTAGCTAATGATAAATTAACGGAGTTTGTTGAAGAATGTTTAAATTATTTATCACAATCTTATAAATATTATTATAAATGTAATATACATGAAATAACAATACATAATTTACAAAAAGAACAAAAGCTTTTAAAAACAGTTGTAAAAAATTATGAAATAGAAATTATACAAGATTGTGATTTAAATGATGTTATAAAACAAAATCTTAATTATTCTGTAAAATTTGAAAATATTGATGATGAAAGCATAATAAAAACACTAGAAATTCTTATTGAAAGAAATAATAAAGAATTAGCTAAATTTACATTACAAGACCACATAGTCAATATAACCACAGAATCTTTAAGCAATGATATAAAGTATAAAAAACGAGTGATATATCAATTTGAAAACATTTTATCAGTGTCTAAAATAAAAAAATTGAAAAAAAATGATATTATTAAAGTTACGATAGAGGAAGAGAGAAAAACGAATTATAGTAGTGATATTATTTTTTATAGATTAAGAGATTTAAGTAAGGGATTGCATATGATAATAAAAAGTAATGGTGTAAACATTAAAGCAAATATGTATGGAAATAATGTAATACTTAAAAATAAATTTACAATGCGTGAAAGTAATAAAGATATTACAATAAAATATGATAAATGGCTATTACCTGGGAGTGGATATATTATTGCAATAAAATCTTAAAAAGGAGAAGTAGATGAGAAGAGAAGAAGACGAATAAGCTCGTTTATATACTTTCAATCTTTTAAAAATCATTAAAAGGGGAAAGGATGAAAACAAATAATTTTTTTCAAAAAATAAATTCGAGAATAAATAATTTAATTCAACAAAAAAATATAAGAGATAAAATTATTTGTAAAAAAGGCTGTACAATTTGTTGCGAAAAGGTAAATATTTTTGTATTACCTCAAGAAATTTTTTTAATTGTTAATGCTTTAAATAAATTGCCTTTTAACAAAAGAAAAGAAATTGCTAAAAGAATAAAGAAAATTGATGAAGAGTGGGATAAAAATGTAAAAAACAAAGGAACACATAGAATAACAGGAGAAACTGCTGAAAATTTAATAAATGAAATGGTATATGGAATAAGATATAGATGTCCTCTCTTATTCGAGAAGATTTGTATTATTTATGAAAATAGACCGGTAGTGTGCCGCAGTTATTTTTCTGATAATTTAGAATCTTGTAGAGAAGAAAATCCGGTTTATAATTTAGCAGATGAAGCATTGGAAGAGATAAAAAAAGTATATCTTGAAAAGAAAAAAGATTTTCCTTTAATTCCATTATTTAGAAATATTGATTTTAAAAATAATAAATTTGTAGTGATAAATGAAGAAAGAATAAGACAATTATAGTTATTGCCACATAATATTTTCTTTAATTTCTTTCACCATTTGTTCATCAACATCACCAAATACCAATCCTATTCCATTAAAGGGGATTGTTTTTAATTTGCTTCCATTTTGTTTTAGATAATAAAAAAATTTATTGCCTTGTTCAAGCATAGGATAAGCAACAATTTTTAAATCTTTTTCAACTTCAACCGCATTATTTAACAAATCATCTATAAAATTTGTTTCATTATCCAAATTTTCAAGTTTTGCCAATTTTATGCTTTTTTCATAAGGATTGATTTGAATGATTTTCATTTTCATTTCCTTAATATTTAACCTTATTGTTAATTTACTGTAAGTAATAATATCTAAATATTGTAGTTTTGTCAATAAATTTTATTGCTTATAGTTTGTCTTATTGGCAAATAAATCAATTCTTGATGTCTTTTAATTGTTTTTTATGTTAATTTTTGATTTTTCTATTTTTATAGTATGATTTTAATAGTTAATACGTTTTAAAAGTTAATAGCCCATGGTTAATTATTTACTATTCAAATATGCCGTTATTACGGAGTTGATTGTTGTTTGGTTGTTAAGTAAATACTTAGAATCAGCAAAAAAAGAAGGAAGTCATTTTGATTTGCCAATAGCCCTAAGCATACTGTTTCATAATAAAGAGTTTGATTTTGAAAAATATCTGGTATTAGGAGAGCTTGGGCTTGATGGGCGTCTTAAGGATACT
>Ga0256838_1000756_pt1 | contig 17520 bp, 20 predicted proteins | sample 4571419metaG_FD_185978 | JGI IMG/M metagenome (GOLD analysis project Ga0256838, IMG submission 185978) | Hydrothermal vent microbial communities from Guaymas Basin, Mexico - 4571-419 | ecosystem: Environmental > Aquatic > Marine > Hydrothermal vents | place: Mexico: Guaymas Basin | collected...
GGATGACACTCATCACAGGTGATTTTTCGCATTATCATATACGTATATACTTTTTAAGTGTTACGTGACAAAACGACAAAATCATATACGTATATGGAACAATTAGTCAAAACTAACGTTAAGTTTATAAATGAGAAGATGATAAATGAGAAGATGAAGAGACACCACATAGGTGATGAAAGATGAGTAATGCAGTTGAGTTTGACATATTTGTAAATAGTATATTAAGAAATGTAAACAAACACAATAGAGAATACAGAATCGACATTAACGAGTTGGGAGCATACTTTTATGAAAAAATCAAAAACAAATCATACCCAACACAAAAATTTGTGAAAAGATTTCTCTCAGACTTTTTGGAGTATATGTACAAACACGACAAACTCAACATATCAACACAGACAATCATTTTTACGAAAGATGATATATACAATTTCATAATTGAATCAAACAAAGAAAAAAGTTACAGCAGACTCGACAAGTATATTACATACTCCAATATGATACTAAAATTCGTGAACGAACACGAATTGTTAAACAGATCTGAGATTATAGATTATATGATAGATAAATTAAAATATAAACACAATCGTAGAGAAACAAGAAAAACAGACAAAGAACTGTTTAAAATTATCATAAACGAATTTGACAAACTAGAGAAATTAATTGAAAGTGACGCAACAATTTCAATTTTGCGCTCACAAGCGAAATACATTCTAATTTTGACAATACTGTACGTATATGGACTACGCACGACTGAACTCAAAAGATTAAACATAAAAGAAATGCTAAATACAAATGAAATAGTAATAATACGTTCAAAAACATACAGATCTGTTCGACAAACAGTATTCCCAAACATCATTAATAACGTTCTCATATTAGCAGATGAGTTTGGAGTTAGAAAACTGAATGTCAAGAATAGAAACATATACAAGAAAAAGAAAAAACAGAATATAGATTTCAGAGACTTTAGACGCAACTTTTCACAAAGACTCTACAAATCAAACAAATTCGCGATTGAGGAAATCGAATATTTAATGGGACATTCAACTGTCCTCTTCACAAACTATCTCCAGCACAATATTGTTCTCGAAGATCTACACAATCGCTTCAAACAAGTATTCGCAAAAGAGTCAAAGTTACTAAACGAAAAAGCGTTAAACATTTTAAAAATGTTAAATACAAGTGTTTAACTTTTCGTATTTTTATTTTAAATGACTATTTTTTATCGAATGTACAAGATTGTTCATTTAAAATGTTTCAGATATATATAAAAGTGGTGAGAAAATGGAAAGGTCACGACACGCTCAAGATATATATAACTCAAAGACTTTAAAGAAAAATTTTGACGAAAATGTTGAACGCATAATAGAATACCTACAAAATTACTATAGGGAACTATACGAGAACGACCCTTTGTTCGCAAACGCATACTTCTTCATATCAATCAAAAAGAGCGATAAATGGAAAGACTACGCTTTTACCCTCAGAGAATTATACACAGATCCAAATAAGATAGAAGAACTAATAAGTGAAAACATACAGGACGCAGACATTTATCATAGCGTCTTTATCTTTAAGGACAAAAAACGCAAAAAAGAGAACATCATCTATAAAACGGATACTTTTGTTATTGATGTCGAAAGAGAAGATCATTCAGAAATGACTGAAGAAGAAAAAATCAAGATTTCAAACATTTTTGAGAACTTAGAAACACACGACTCAGGAAGAGGAATACACGTAGTATTCAAGTTTGAAGAAGTTGTCAATTTCGTGAATGAAGAATACATGAAAGCAACCTATGAGACGCTCGCAGAACTCGTAGACGCTAAAATCGAAGATTTTCAAAACGTACACGCAGATATGAACGCTACATTATTAACACAAGTTGTTAGAATTCCATATAGCATAAATCAGAAAATCAAACGGGAAACATATATCATTCAAAAAGCAAAGAAGAAACTATCATTAGAACTACTCGAACAACTCGCAGAATTCATACAAGAAAAAATCAAACGTAATAAAGGAATGGAAGACGAAGAAGAGGTCGCTTTCTTAGATGACGAAAAACTAAATGAGATTGCAGAATACCTTGCTGATAAATTGAAGGATGTCTATAAAAAGGGAAGGCGACACTTCCTTGCACTTTCAATAAGCGCGTTTTTGAAGAAGTTCACGAACTTAAATGAGGAACAAACAAAATATATTATCAAGAAAATCGCAGAAATTCTTGGAGATACAGAAATCGAAGATCGCCTAAGAGCGGTTGAAGATACATATAAAAAAGATGTTAGTGAAATTTCATATTACTCAATATTATATGATAAAATTACGGATGCGGAAATTACTTACGTAAAAAATGTTTTCAGAGACACGATCAATACATTCGCAATCTCAAAGTTTAAGTTTAAGATATACGCCCTACTAGAAAAGACAGTCTACAAGTATAAGTTTGTGTTTATGGACAACAAGAAAATACAAATAATAGAAATGAAGAAGAATGAAGAAGACGAGTTTGTGACAGTTGCAAAGAAAGAAGTCACAAACTTGTCATTCAAAATAAAGAGAATCAAACTAGTAGTTGACGATAAAACAGTTGAAAGATACTTTGACGTAGTTTTCTATTCAACAGACGAACGTTATGAATTCAAAGATAAGACGCTAATAGATATAGTTAAAACACTAAAAGAGGCGGGCAAACTATTTATTTCAAAGACGGACGCAGAAAACGTTTTTGCACGATTGTTTGAGAAGTATAAAGAGAAGTACAAGATCAAAACGGAAATCATATATAAGACGCTTAGGGTGTCACGGGACGAAAACACTTACGTAATAGAAAATGACCCAACACACTTAGAAAACATAATTAAAAATGATATCAATTTAGATGACATAAACACGAAAGTAGTTGAGAAAGTTTTAAATAATGTAAAAAGAGACGAACATTTGATAGTCCTCTTAAACGCTATGTTCCAGAATTATTTCCGTGAAACAGATAAGACATTATCAATAATAACAATTTTTGAAGGCGAAAAGGGATTAGGTAAGACAACATTAGCAAGATTATTTACAACAATCGCATTTGTTGGAGAAGAAGGAACACAAGATACTCTTGCCTCTGAATTCCGTACTATTGAATTACTATCAAAACAGTATAATGCAATTCTACTTGATGATGCGAGTGATATAAAAACTGAATTAGTTAAAATCCTTAAGGCGGTAGTCACGGGTTCATATAGAATAAAACGCGGACGCTCGAACTTAAAAGTTGATGAATATGAAGTAAAGAGTAGTATAGTAATAACAAGTAACGAGTTTAACATATTTGATGACGCATTTAAAGACCGTTTGGTTATACTAAAAGTTGACGACTACACGTTCAAGAATACAGAAATAGCAGAAGATCTCGAATTTCTCGAATTAGACGGTTGGGGGTATGTCTACTTACAGAAAATCATAGAATATTTGAATAACCAGGGACTAACTTTGAAGGATATTATTAAGAAACAGAAAGCGGACATTATTGAATTAGATCTAAGTGAACGTAGGAAGAGAATGTACGCACAAATCTTCGCCTTCACGGAGATTTTTAGTAACATAGTAGAAAACGAAGAATTAAGAGAACGCTTCAAGAAGATATTAGAAAACAAAGAGAAGATAATAAACACACTCGAAGCAAAGCAAATAACAACAGCAGAAGAATTCGAACGGGACGCAATAATCCAGTTGATTGAGACAGATAAGGAATTGAAAGATACACTAATCGAAAGAGAAGAAGACGGAAAATATGTTTACTATATTACGAGCGCGACAATACAGAAACTAAAGACAACATATAAACTAAACATTTCATTCAGAAAACTTTCGAACACATTAGATGAAAAGATTACAACAATAAACTATGGAGGAAGAACAGTTAAAGTCATCAAATTCAAAGAAGAAGACCACAATATGGACGAACTGTATGAATTGTGAACTTTTACTTTTCTCATATATTCCTTATATATACTAGTAAGGAATCCTTTCTTTTCATAAATTCCTTATATAATAATATAATAGGAATAATAGTGGGCAGTTTTATATACGTAATAGGAAACACCAAAACAAAAACTAACCACCTTTATTTTTAGAAAAAAACGATATGGTAGTTTAATTTGTTTAGAAAAACGCCCTAAACCAGTTAACCACTTTTAACCAGTTTCTCCTACCTCCAATTTATTTTGACGAATAACTGGTTTAGAGGCCTTTTTTCGTCAAAAGAAGCGATTTCGTAAGACCACCCTATCGAATATTAGAAAATTCTATTTCTTTAATAAAACAATAATCAAACTCCAATCGAAAAATGGAGTGTAGGGATTACTCTAACCACTTTTAACCACCCCCTAAACCAGTTTCTCTTCGAGTACTGCTCTCTAAACCAGTATCCCAATTTTTTTCGAATTTTTGATATTTTCGAAAACACCCTCGAATTTTAAAAAACCTCTATACGCTCTTCATTAGAGCGAGCATATCGCCTTAAACACAAAAATAAGAATTTTAAAAAGACTTTTTACATTTGTAAACCCCACTTTTCGTACCTTTTTTATATATTTTGTAAAAATGCAAAAATTCTGGGATACTGGTTTAGGGCGGTTCTTTAAACGAAAAACTGGTTTAGGGTTGGGATACAGGTGGTTAATCCCCCCATTTTGCACTATTAGTATAAAACAAAGAGAATGATTTTGAAAACATTAAAAGAGCAATTTTGGTGTTTCTTAGAAGAAGCGTTCTCGTGTGTTTAACCGCCTATATCCCAGATTTGCGAGCGTATCCCATTTTTGGTTTAGTGTTTATGTTTAAGTTAGATCATATAGAATAAAATTAGGTGATAGAATGTTAAAGTATCGTGCAGTCAATCTTGAAAATTCAGTCGCATTTAAGTTTGAGGGTATATTCGGAACACGAACAATATTAATTGACAAAGATTACATATATTTAATACATAATAAAAACGAGGCGATCTTAATTGATTATAAACTCGCTTTTTCTTATGAGGATATAGTTAAAGCGTTCGAGCGTGTAGAAAGCGAGCGGGATTTTGTTAAACTTATTAATAGGTTATATTTATTTGATGTTGTTTATACAAGATATAGAGTTATAAAATTTGTTAAATAATATTATTTTTCTTTTTAATTTAAACACCCTCTTTTGAACAAAATGTACAAATGTGTACATTTAAACATTTTCAGATATAGATTCTATTGGTGATACAAATGCAAAATGAAAGTGTCGAGTTTATTTTTAAAAAGAAAATGACAAAAAAGAAAGTCATACTTGACGCAATATACAAAAATGATTATGAGTTTATTGTCGCTCTTCTCACAAAGACGCTTAGTGAACGCAAGTTCAGAGAGTTAAACAGGGTCTTAACTTATATAATAAAATCCTTGATAAAAGAGTTTATGGAAATCTATGATTATGAAATGTATATGAGTTCAGACGATACAAAAATAATATTGTTTAAGCAAGACAAAATTGAGTTATATGTTGCTTACAAACACGCTCGTTTAATTTATGTTAAACTTGTGTGTGATGACAAAGAAATTCGTGTTTATCTTAATAAAAAGATTGTTGAAATTGATAGTGCTCTTTCATTTAATACTATATATACCACAGTCGCTAAATTGTTTGTACTCATAGTTTTTGTTATGTTTGATATGTATGATATTTCATATAAAAGTTTGTTCACTTATGTTCAGTTTACGCTTGATTTGTATTTGTCGTCTTTGTGATGTTTTTCGACTTTTTTCTTATATTTTCATTTAAGTCGAAAGATATAGTATACAAATTTTCGACTTCTGGCTGGAAGTCGAAAATCTTTAAGGTGTTTTCACATAGATCATATATAGGTGATAATATGGGATGGTCAAAACAAGTCGAATATGAGAAACTGTATAACGCATTCATAAGGGACTACAAGATGTTAAAGAAAAAAGATAACTGGACAAAAAGAGATAAGAAACGATTCTTTTATTTAATCTCCGCCCTGACACAACTCAAAAATGGGACGAGGGCGTCAGAGACGATTGATGCACTACTCAAATTTGTGAAAGAGAAAAAGAAAGAAGTTCTAATACAAACAAAGAAGAAGAGCAAAGAACTTCGCTATGTTATCCTCCCTGCCGAAATAAGTTTTGCGGATTTGGATAAGGTTCGTGATTTGATTTTGTATTTTGACGAGCGTGACTATGAATTTATAAAGAATAAGTTTGTAAAAAACTATTCTAAATTCTTGACAAATAATTATAACGTGAACTCACACACGCTCAGATATGCATTCATTACGTATTTGAGCAAACAGGGTATTAGCGCACAAGTAATTCAACAAATCACTAAACACTCTCGCCTCGAATACATTACATATTACACAAACCAATCGCTTGCTTATAATATTTTGAAAAATATAAATTCGAAATGAACTTCTTTTCTTTTTAATTTAAATACCTTTGATGTACAAATGTATACATTTGTGCATATTTAAAGCCTTTCAGATATATTTTTTATGGTGTAAACAAATGGATAAGTTAACTCTTGCACGCAAACGCTTTTACTCTTTATCTCACCTTGCTATGAATAAATTAAAGAACAAAGAAATAAAAATAACAAAAGAAGTTGATGACTATATTCAAAAGCACGTTTCAATTGTCTCTGACTCACAAACACTTGAATATACGACAATTAATTCACAGTCGAGGTGTATTCTTCAGGCGTCCTTTGTTAAAATACAAAATCTTCTAAAGAAAATCATTCTCGAAACAGACGAAAATGTTCTAAAAACGAAATCTCAAGTTAATTCCAAGTTGGGATATGCGGTCGAATATGAAGTTTTTAATGCGTTTAGGAAACTAATTGAGGAGGGTGAAGAATTTAAAGACGTGAGTATTTATAATGACGCACTTGCAGTAAACGAAGAATTAAAAATAAAAACGCAAGCGGATTTTGTTTTGGAAATAAACGGGGTCGTCTTTTTTGTGGACGTGAAGAAATTCAATAAGAATTTTGAAGACGTGTTCAATACTGAATTCTTACAGCAACAATTTTTGGAGTATGTCCTTATTGAGAATGTGAAAAAGAAAATAGATTATGTTGTCCAGATTCGTGTGTATATGAAAAATAAGAATATCATAAATAATTATGATATAAAAATGATTGATACGAAGAAAGCGTTTGATTTCAATTTAATCCGTTCTAAACACAAAGACAAGTTTAAGAGTATCAAATGTGAGTACTGTTCACACAAATATGTGTGTCCATTTATGACCCCCGATCGCTATGATTTTCTACAGAAATACACTCTAAAAGAGTTGAGGGAATTTTTCATATACGTATACAATTATGTGATGTTATTAGATGAAGACATTTTTGTATATATACTATCAGTTAATGATGATGAAGATGATGAATTGTTTGTAGATGTCAATAAGTTTGTCCGCATAGTCGCTCAAAACTACTTTGAATACCTAAAATCAAAGAAGATTATTCAAGAAAACCTTGAACTTGAAGATGTCATATTAAATTATGCGAAGAAGAAAGGTTTGGATTATGTGTTCTCTCCGCCTCGCCAAACTGTTCTCTCTGCCTTTCTTTAATGTATATATTATATATATAGATGCGCGCACAAGTGTTTGTGACGTTTGTCGTAATTTTTTCTTTAAACACGCTCGTATACTATAACTATATGGGAAACAAAATGTCAAAGATTAATTTTAATGTTAAAAATGATAAGGTAGCACACCCCTTAGTTTACGAGACACGACTCGTGTATCTCATTAGTGCGACAGAGTTAGCGGAAGCACTTTCACACTATATGATAGAGAGAGATGAAGACGATTTTGTTGAATTAAAGAAAAAGTTAGTTTTCGTGTATTCACTTCTACAAAATAACTTGAATGATTATGATAGTGAAATAACAAAAGTTGTTTACAAGATTTTAGAGAATGTAGATGTTGGAGATGATGAGTTGATTTATGCTGTTCTCAAGACGCTTGAGTTCTTTGAGAAGAAGAGGATTACGAACGTTTTCGCGACAACCTCGAAGGAGGTGTTGGAAGATGAAATATGATACTTCGAAGTTTATTTCTAAAAATTTTTACGAAATTTTGCAGGATATGCGTATAAAAGCCCTGCGCGAAAATTATGATTATGTTATTGTGATTTCAGGTGAGGAGGGTACGGGAAAGAGTAGTTTGGGTCTTCATATCGCTTTCACATTAGACGAGAATTTTGACTTTTCGAGACTCTATATATCAAAATCTGATTTAATACGTTTTTATCAAAATATAACAAATGCGAAGAAGTTGAATTCGCACGTTTTTGATGAGGCACAGAATTTTATTCCAAGAGTTAATAATGGTCGTGTTCGTGATTTTGTACAATTTATGCAAACTGCACGTCTATTTACTAACTTTTACATTTTCGTATCCCCCCGTTTTGACTTGCTTCACTCCGATTTGCTCAGAAGAGCGGATATGATAATTTATGTTAAAAGCAGAGGAACAGCATTCGTATATTTTGATACTGAGAAAGATAAAAGGAAAACGGATATGGTCGAATTTATAGAAAAAATGAGGCGTCAATCATCTTTCTTCTCATTAAACACTATGTATACTGAAGTTTTTTCTAAGATCCCACCCGTATTGAAAATTAAGTTCAAAAAATTGCCCGCGCAAATCGAAGAGGTTTATCTTGAGAAGAAGCGTGAGTATATGTCAAATTTTGTACAATATCTTATTCAAAAATATAGTAAAAATATTGTGGGTGATGAAGATGCTGAAGAATGATCGCTTTTGTTCATCTTTAAATACTTTCATATATGTAAGTAATGGTGATGTTATGATAAAAATCCCAACAGATGAAAACAAAATTTGTAGGAATTGTGAGTATTTTGTACAATATGATATGTTCTCGAAGTGTATTCTAAATGACTTCTATTACGTAAGTGATACTGACTATTGCACGCGCTTCTCACAAAGAATAGATATCAAGGGGGTGGTGAACTTATGAGGGTTTTGCGTGAAGTAAAGGATTTTATAAATAAATTAAACCCAAACAGAAAGACAAACACACGTCTCACTAATGCTGAAATAAGTAATTTGATTCGTCTTGAACTCTATTACAGTCTTCTCGAAGACTTAAAGAATTACAGAAACAGTAAAAAGTTCATAATTGATGACTTCATAGACTACAGAATATCATATTATGGTATGGGGCGTGAGGAAATAATAAATGTCTTCTCGAAAGCACTTGCACTTGAACAACAACAAGAACAAAAAGAGAAGAAGCGCACGATTGCTGAACTTCTCAAAGAAAGAATCGCAAGGGGTGGTGCTTGATGACGACAGAAACTCTTGTAATGATGATTGTTTTGTTTGTTTTCACGTTCGCTCATTCAGTTATTCGAAAACTCTCGTCTTTGCTAATATTGATAATGTACGCAATATTCGTACTATTACAAATTAACGATCATTTGTTACAGTTTATTGTGCTTGTCGATTTAATATTTAGTTTACTTGTGACTGAAATCGAAACGAGGAGGTGATGCATATGTTAGGATTTTTAAAAGGTCATAATAAATTTGAAAAAAAGTTCGCGAAAATACAACACACGATCTACATATTCGATAAGGGAAAACTTTTCAAGTTCAGAATTTCAGAAGACAAACTTGCAAAGAATAACTGGTCATTTAAAGTTTTTAATGAAGCGTATTTCGTGAGAAGAGACAGAACAGAACACTTTTTTATCAGGGGAATTGCAGATGAAATTGAGGACATCAGAAAAGTTGCTGACGATAAAATCGATTTCTATACAGCAGATGTTGCTGACGCTATGTTAAATGTAAAAACAAATCGTGAGTTGCTAAATAGTGCGACTGATCACACAAAGATCGGAATTCTGATTTTGGCAGGACTGATGATCATAATGATGGGATTAATGTATTCTATGTTTGACAAAATAAATAAGATTGATGATACTGTAAATAAGTTAAACAATTATATCACAATACAGCAAATAAATCAGCAACATTTGTCACCAACACCCGCACCTGCTCCAGGGGGAGCAGGATCTCAATCAACTCAAAACACACAATCGAATAATGTTGTTCAAAATCAGACGAATTCAACTATTTATAATCCTTTTGAATCCGGATAACGTTCTTTCTTTTCTTTTTGTTTTTTCAATTTTTTGTTAAACAAATATGTTTAATTTTTTCTTTAAATAAAATATATGTATATAATATTGGTGATCCCGCCATGTTTAATACGAAATCCGTAAATGATATAATCGAAGCGGTTATTAGTATAATAATGCTTTTCGCAATCATACCAGTTCTTAACCAATCAATAAGTGATGTTTCTGCCGCAATTGGTTCATTCGGAACTCTCTTCGGACTTATGGTCTATTCAAGTCTTGGTCTTGCTTTGATTGGTATAGTAACACTTAGAAACCGCCTTAACCTCGCCTCGATAATTGGTTTAGTAATCGTTATGGCGGTTATGAGTGTTGCATTTTCAACAGTAACAAAATACGTTAATGGCGTAGATTTGAACGGAGATGGGCTCTATAACGGAACGGGCGAAATACAACCTGTACTTTCGAATTTAGACGGTCCTGGCGCGGATATTCTCAAAATTATCATTAATCTCTTCTTCGGTAGCGGTCTCGGATATGTTCTAATGACTTTCGTCATCTTAAAACGCTTGGGGTTCAGTATTGAGGATATTGAGATTTGATTTTGTTTTCATTTTCTTTTTTAAATTATTTTTTACATAATTTTTTTGGTGATATAAAATGAACGTGCTCGTAGCGATATCGTATATGTATATATTTTTGTTTGGTGCATTATTGAGTTTGTTGATAGTGTTCTTTAAGAAAAATAAACAGTTCGATCTTGAGTGTAAGCACGTGACATTATTACTTTTATTCTATCTATTATCTTCGTTAACGTTTCCCCTATTCTTTATAACAAAAACACTCGACTATGTTGCGGAGGGACTGATGTTCAATATCGTTTTTATAGTGTATATGATATATGTATTTTACAACAAGTTAAAGCAAATTAAGTCAAACATTTGACTTTTTTCTTTAACTTATTTTATTTTATATAATATTGGTGATAGAATGAGTAGGCGAATCATTATCATAATTTTTATGCTAACAATACTTTCGATAAAATTTGTTAGTGCTACACCTATATCGCTTGATTTATCGAACACAACAAAAGAACATTTGAGAATTTTTGATTTAAACACACTAGAAGAGGTTCAATTGCTGGAATTTGACGATATGACTGGAGAGATGGTTTATAAAAACGAAATTGACATAGATGAGTCACACACGTATCTTTTTGGGATTGGAGAAGGAGAAATGTTCTATGTATTGTTTAATGTGTCTGGACAAGATCTTGTTACTGATGGGACAATCGATATGAATTATTTATATGAAAAAACATATGAATATTATTCAACACAAAATCTAATATATGGAACAGAAAACTTCACGGACAATCGCATTCTTTTGCACAATAATGTGTATGTATTAAATAATAACATATACGTATATGATACGCAAGCATTAACGCTTGTGAGCGGATACAATTCACACGTTTTCGTATTCAAAACAGATGAGATAACTACCTATATTGCGAAGTATAATGAAATTGCACAATATGTTAGTTCGAGCAAACAACAATCGATTTCGCTTGATTCAGATCATAATAAGATTGCAAGCGCTTACGTTTCAAGGAATTATAACACAGTTTTGATTGTTACAAAACGATTCTATTTATTTAATATGACTGATTTGACTGTGGCAGATCTTGACAAACATTATATATATGATTCATATGAAATTAACAATTACTTTACACCAATTTCTCTTGTAAATTCTGATGAAATATTAACTATATACGAAATGTATTATAACACAATCGAAATTTCTCAAAAACTCGATTCTGATATTGTTGTTTATGAGAATAACGACTACGTGAGCGTTAATTTTATTATAAATTCACAAACACACACGATAAAATTAAAAGCAATTGATCTCTTTTATTATGCTGACGTTTATAACAATAAAAGAATTGACAAATTCGTTTTTAATATAAACGAGAGCGCGGAAAAATGGGGCGTTTTAATAGAATCAAATAAAGAACAATCAATCACAGCAATCAAAAAGAAATATGAATATGGGAATGTAACGTTAGATAGTGTGAAATTAACATTAACAAACAATTTGATAGCACTACTATTAAATAATGATGGATCAGTCAAACAAGAATTAACAAATCTCGAAGATTTTGTTGTCACACCTGGTATGAAAATGATAATTCTCAGAAAAGAAGGTGACAGGTATATCGGTTATTATGTAGATTATGATATGCTAAAAATACTCGCAGACACGCAGGGTATCGTTTATTTCTATAGTGACACTTTCTATTATCTTGCTGTTATGAATGCACTCGATATACACGCATACAAAATAGCGCTTCATGACGACACTTATGTCAAAATCGATTATATTGCACTAATCTCAAACAGATCAGTAAACAAAGACAATTATTACATAAAAGATGATGGGTACAAAGAAGGTTCACATGTTGATTATCATTATGTATGTGTTTGTGATGCGTTCAACTGTAATTATTATATACTCGATAATTATAATCATAAGAGATACGAAGACACAATATTTGATTATTTATATGAAATAGCGCACATAAAAGCATTTAAACTTGTATCTGGTTATGACGAAGTTTATGATGTTTATCAGAGTGTCACACGTGCGCGCACATACGTATACAATACAACAAGTAAAGTTTTGTACGAAGTGAACTGGGTGACAAACAGTTTAAAAGAAGTGACGACTGTAAACACAACAAAACTTTCGTTTAAGATTGTTGAACAACACGATAGTGTTCAAAATCAAACGAATTCGACATCAAACACAACCAATACGAATGATGACACAAATGATATTGGAGTTGAGTATATAAAAATAAAAATAGTTGACCATGTGCTCTCACAAAATGTGCTTTTCGTAAAATTTGTTGATGAATATAACAATATTATATACTACTACAGAGCATTCAATAATGAAGTTAACATCCCAACATCAGTTTACTACAACAAAGACTTGAGAGCGTTTGCTTGCACAAACAGAGCGTGCTATGACATAACTTCACAAATAAGAAGAAATGAAACAGTAATCGAATTAATGTATGATCCAGAGACAAGATCTGTTTGGGATGTAGTTGTTGTTCTGAAAAATGTAGAAAATAAGTATACAGTTTCATTCGATTTCGTGAACAAACAAGAAGACATATACTTTATAAATAGTAATTATGACGTGGCAAACAAAATTGAAACAGTCAAATTTAAACTAATAACAAATAACATTACGGAATTCATATACAACAGTAAAATCACAATTTTAGCAAATATCTTTATGAAGAAAACCATATACGTATATGAAACAACATATAGTATTTCACAAAATGAATTAAGAATTGAAATTGACGCTACGAAAAATACACAGTTAAGCGAACTTGAAAACAAGGTCAACAAAATTGAAAATGTTAAAAAGAATTTTACAGAGAACTTTTTTGATCTAATTACAGATTTGACGATTTGGGGAAACATAATTGTTGCAGGGATTTCATTTGTAGTTTATAGAAAGACACAATCACTATACTTCACGATATTCATAATGCTTATTTTAAGTGCAGTAATAACGAAGTTGTTTGCACTCAATATGTCATTCATGGTAACATATATCGTGATCACAGTAATTGCACTCGCAATCAAATTGTTCCCCACGTCAATTAGTTCAATAGACGAAGTTGTCCCCGCCTCGCTTAAAGAGAAGTTCAGGAGGTGATTAAAATGGACATGCGATTTCTCTTCACTTCAATTTTTATTGTTTTTATGTTGAGCATATTCCCAAAATTAATATTAGATTCAAATGTGAATTTTGGAGAATCACAGACAAGCGATATCGTGCATTTTAAAATCAATCATGAATTTATAAATTCAATTGGAAAAGATATAGTTGACTTTAACAATAATGTTTCAAACTATATCACAATATATGTAAACATAATTGATGATAGAAACAATATTAACTATGAGATTTTGACGCACTATAATTTCGCGAACAAAACAGTTGATAGTGTTGTATATGTGTTCCTACCGCCTCAACAAATTTGGGAGGACATTCATAATGATGTATATACGAAGTTAGTTTCACAAGGTTTTATTATATATTCGAATGACACATCACAATTCGTGTTGACAAAAGTAATCGAAAACAAGGACTTCGCTATTATTGACACAGACTCCAATTTTATATTGAATATACAGAATAAGTTTGTCGGAGTGCTAAACTTTTTTGGAATAGATGCGAGTAAAACATATCAATACATAGAACATTCATTCTCAACTGACATTTATATTCCGCGCTCTGACTTTCTCAGAATCGAGTCACATGTATGGTTAGGCAATAAGAAAGCATACTACTTTGATCACACAAGCGTGTTTAATCTCAATACACAAATCTTCAAAAATATCAATATAGGCGTTATTGTAAATGTTAACAAATATATCGCAGACGAAGACGCTTTAAATGTGGAATATAGTGCAAAGTATGACGCATCAACACAAACAAATTCGTTTATGAGTGCTATCAATAATTTCTTGAGAATATTATCTTATATGTACACACCTGTGACAACTCAATATGGTGCTATCAACTTTATCATTTATATCATATTCTATCTTAGTTTGTTCTACATCCATATTGTATTACTCTACTATATCACAGATGTTGCTCGCAAGATGCTCCCGATTTAATTTAACATTTTTATTTTTAATGTACATTTTTGTGCATATTTAAAATCTTTTTTCTTATATTTTATTGGTGTTATAGATGATTATAGAAGTCAGAGATAAAAATAAATCAAAAAATAGTCGACATATACTAAAAGATATAAAAAATGGCATCAAAACTGGTTTTGATGCGTTTGGATATGTGCTCATTATTGCAGTTCTAACAGGATATATAATCCCGCCTTGGGAAGTTTTAAGAAAAGAAAAAGACGAATCGAGCATATTTTATATATTTTCAAGAACGACATTTATAATACTTTATTCAATTTTTATTTACATACCACCAATTTTATTCTTATTATCTCTTTTTGTCTTTTAGATCATCTTTAAACTTTTTTCTTTTTATTTCATAATGGTGATGTAGATGTCATATGAAGAATATATTTATCATATTATATCATACTTAAATCAAATGCTCTCAGAAAACGATCAAATTGAATATGAAGTAGATGATGAGTACGAAATTGTACAATTTAGAGTATATTTTTATAATACTGAAAATGAAGACGCATATGAAAAAATATATAATTTGCTCCAAGAGGGAGCGTTTACACAAGAATTTGAAGTTTGCTACTATAAAAACAAACTTGATAATTATGAAATAATCACCTTCGTCTTCAATATAAAACTTGAAGAACTTGAACTTTTTGTCAAATATGATTTAAAGAACTATGGGTGAACAAATGTATTCATTTATACACATTTAAAGTCTCTTCTTTATAATTATTATGGAGGTGTACAAAATGGGAAGAAAAATTAGAGATATATCCGTCCAAAGAGACAAAATCATGTTTTCGAATTTGATTGTTTTTAAAATAAAAAACAAATTGAAAAACGCAAAAACAAAACTATTCATAGAAATTTCAGAAAACGATTTTGCTGTTCTCACATTTGTGGCAGATTTAGATAAGTTCTTAGCATTCTTTTCAACAAAACTCGCAGACTATTTAGAAGAACAGTTCAGAAATGTTGATAAAAGAGAAATCTCGAATTTGAGATTGAACGCAGAAATTGCACGCTATTTAACAACAAAAATGAACCAATTTTCGTACAATTTCATGAACATAGAGTTCACAGATGTCTCGTTTGACAATAAAATAGTGTATGCAAAAATGTTGATTGAATACTAATATAATTTAAACGCACACTTTTATACAAAATGTACAAAAATGCACATTTAAAGCCTTTCGTATATATATAAGAATGGTGATAACAAATGAAATTGCTTGATCGAATTTTAGATTTATTTTCAAATTTTATTTATGAAAAAAATGACGATTTGATAGAAAAAGACAATATCTTTAGCGCTATCGCTAGAAACAAAAGGTCGTATTATGTTGATCCTTATATCAAACAAAAAATCAGACGTACACAACCACCATATTTCTAATTCATCTTTAAATTAAATCCTTTTCTTATTTTATTGGTGATACTTATGAAGATAAAGAAAGTTCGCGTTTTAATTGATAAAGATGAATACGAAAAGAAAGCACGTATGTTCAATAAAGATATTGACGCAATAGAAATTATGAAACATTCAGATCCACTTCTTCATAGAAACTTCAAGAACTTTAAGAGACGCTTATGAATGTACACATTTGTGCATATTTAAAGTCTTTTCTTTATTTTTTAACTGGTGATACAAAATGAATCGTGAGTTAAAATTTTCAAATTCAAATATGGCAACATATGATAACGAAGAAATTGAATCAGTAAGAGAAACAGTATATTTATTATATATGATTTTACTCGCATTAAATTTAATTATTATGATATACGAAATTTACTATAATAAGATAATAATAGCAAGCATCTCAGCACTAAATATTATGTTATTATCAGATATTTATTTGACAGTAATGCGAATGCTGAAAGAACTATCTTATAAGAAAGATGAAAATAAGAATCAAAACACTCAATCTAATAAACAATTTATAGTATATTTACTTTATTTAAATATATTCGCAGTAGCAATTGGCTCGATCGCGAGGTTGTCAGTAAATGTTGCTTTGGAGCAAAAATTAATAGCACTCATCTTTGTGTTTCTTGCAATATTAACACACTTACTTTTTGTAAAAAGAGTCAGAAATGTTGAAAGTAAGCACACAAAGAAAGAAATGACAGAATTTGCAATCAAACAACACAAGTTGTTCACATTTCTTATAATATTGTTATTATTAATATACGCATTTATAGATAAAATAAACGCTTACGACTGTATTATTATAATACTTATTGAATTTGTTTTAGTTAAAGCAGTACTTGAAATAGAATTATACATAAAATCGCGCAAAAATAAACAATAAACAAAAAATTTTATATTTCCCTCTTCTTTTTTATATTATGAGAAATGCGTGTGTGTCGAAAATTGATTGTGAAACTTGACACTCAAAATATCATCCCACCCCTCTCTGAAAACTCCGCTAAAAATCCTTCTTTTTTGAAATAAAGGCATATAAGAGAAAAGTCGGATGACACTCATCACAGGTGATTTTTCGCATTATCATATACGTATATACTTTTTAAGTGTTACGTGACAAAACGACAAAATCATATACGTATATGGAACAATTAGTCAAAACTAACGTTAAGTTTA